>JADMIO010768766.1_pt1 | contig 49470 bp, 43 predicted proteins | sample 8958161 | NCBI WGS metagenome assembly JADMIO01 (sample SAMN16585339, study PRJNA669376) | soil metagenome | isolation source: Crop rotation soil | place: USA: Cullars Rotation, Alabama | collected 2011
TCATACCCTGATTATAGGCGCTGATATTCCATAAACCGATGTCATCACCCCAGATGACGACTATGTTTGGTTTTTTATTTTGCTGCGCCGAGGCCGCGATGGTTAGTGCCATTGCGAAGAGGAGTAATAGCTTTTTCATTTGTGTTGTTTTGAGTTAGATAAAGATTTAATAGAGGTGCAATTCCTAGTAACCGGTATCCCATGAAACAGCACCGGTTGTAAGGAAAACTACATGTTAGTGAATCACGAGTCAGAAAGAAAAGCATTATTTAAGAGAATAACGAATGCTATTAATTGTAATGCAGCTGTTTGCAACAAATCTCGTTTTATCAGCTTTCAATATCATTGACTCGTATACAATTAACCTGTGGTTATAAGTAAATACAAGCCCCGTTACGTTACAATTCACTTTACTTTAAAAATCCTTCTTTCATCATTTTATCAGTAACTACATCCGCAATTTCGTTTACAGTTTTTTCAAGCTTGGTAGGGTTCACAGTTTTAGTAGTACCAGTCCATATCAATTTGTCCGGTTCTACAGAAAAAACAGTGGTTTCAACGAAATAGTTTTTATCAGTGGTATAGTAACCCGGGTTGGTATACATCCCCGCTCCGTAACCATAGTATCTCCTGTAGCCGCCATAGTAGGCGGTGGTGGTGCCGGGTACATAATATGTGTCTTTTTCTACATCAGCCAGGCGCATCAGCAATACATAATTATACTTATCATCTTTAAGCTTTTGTGTAAGTGCTGCAGGATCCGCTGTTTTGAGGGTCTCCGTTGTTAAGAAACTATAGGAGGCTATCGCATTTTCCTTCATACGTTTTACCAGTTGGTCTTCTATTACCCGGCGGGATGTTTCGTCTTTTACCATCGCGATCACCAAAGTTTTATTACCCGGTTCCATCTTTATTGAGGCGCTTGGTTCCTGCCAGGTTTTCACAACTTCAGTAGAACTGCAACCCGCTAACGTTGCAACTATTAATGTAGAAAATATTAACTGTTTCATTTTTTGCTTTTAAATTAATAAATAATTTAATGATTGTTACCTATATGAATAATTACTTATGAGCGGCAAAATTGAATGAGATGACAGCGCCAAGCCCAAACTGGAAAATCGTAGCATAATCGGGTACTGCAACAACAGCACCACCAGGGTAAACCCAGTAATCGTTACCAACAGCAGAAACAATAGATTGGATATATGCCTGTAAGTTGACAGATACTGCAGACGGTGTTTTTAATTTTACACCCAGCTTGGCGTTCCATGCAAATTTGGTAGCAGTGTTTCCCTCTTTAATAGAAACAATTCCTACTCCAAGTCCTGCCCCTGCGTAGGGCACAGCCTTTGCAGTTGAATTTCCGAAATACTCTGTAAAATCAGCAAGCACATATTGCACCACACCCTTAGAAGTATCCTTATTAAGTTGTGTACCATTTGCGAGATAATAAGGCAGATGTGTGTCCATCCGAAGGTATTTCAGCTCGATAGATTTGTTCCTCGCGAGAAAATATTCAAGCCCGCCGCCATACTGAAAGGCGGCATCAACATTCGCATATGAAGCATCAAAATTTACTTTGTCCCCAAACGTGTATCCACCATATGCATTAAGGGATACGGAATTGGATTGCTGCGCATTGACTACAATGGAGAAAAGTATAACAATGGAAAATATTACTGATTTTTTCATAAGTGTGTTGTTGTATGGAAGGTGATTTTTGTTTTTACAAATACACCTGCAACGAATTTATTTGAGTCTTTCTTTATTGCTATACATACGTATTCCTATACAGTTATTTTTAAAATAGTGTATGCAATGAATAACCTGTAAAATCGGCGATATTCTTAGCAACCAGTTACTTGGCTGCGGCGGCCGCTCCCGGTAATTTTTCCAATTCATCAATGAATGGAATATTACCAAGAATGTAGACCCTTGTGGCACTGAGCAAATAAGATTCGATCTGGTAAAATTGACTGGCCTGTTTTACACCAACGGATTTTTTGATCTTGTCGTAATATGTGGCAATAAGACCGTCAACACTTTTTTGAAGCGTCATCGTTTGCTTCATCATGTCATCAGTAGCTTTATCATCCATATTGCCGTAGCCGTTTGCATATTTTTCAAGTAGGGATATACGCTGCTTACCCAATGCTTTTCTCTCTGTTTCATAAGCATCATACAGGCCCCAGAAAGCTAATTTTTTTGCACTGTCAGGCGGCATAATAAAATCCGCTACAATGGTTTTCTTTTCCTTGCCATAAATGGCTTGTATCATATCAACATCTTCTTTATTGCTCTGTCCAAAAGAAGAAAAAAAACAAACGGCACCGAGGCTAAGTAAAAACAAACGTTTCATAAATTGCTAGTTATGGTGTTTAAAATGGAATGATGTTTATTTGACGGTGTACCCCTTGCCTTCAATACAGGCAGAAAAGGCCTTTGTAAAACTGTCTTTGATGGCCTGTTCCTGCGCAGCGGCATCGGCCTGGGATTGTTGCTGTTGTTTTGCCTGGCCAACCCTTTTTTGCCTGATGCCACCCGCAGCACCAACAACTGCCCCTGCGGCAGCTCCTTTGCCAGCCTCACCTCCAATAGAACCCACGGCCACTCCTACAAGTGCGCCTTTTGCGGCTCCTTTTACTGCGGAACCATCAGGGCCTGTTTGTACCGGTGCTGCTTTTACCTGTGGCATATTCAGCGGGTCGATACCAGATTGCTCTACAGCCCATTTATAGCATTCAAATTCATCGGATTTTTGTTGTTGCTGGCTTTGATTTTTCGTGGGAAAAACGTACAACTTAAGTTTCGAGGAAATCTCGTTATACTTCATTTTTGACGTATCCGGTATGCTGGCCGTTTGTGCTGTTGCTATGGTGTTAAACATTAATAATAGCAGCAATGCCCCACCCAAGGCTGTTGCTGGTTTTAGAATTCTCTGTTTCATAAAAAGTGATTATGGTTTGATAATTTATTTTTTGACTGGTAATCTTTCGAGGTTTATTTCAGAAGGTATTTTTGTACTTCGTGCTCAAGTTCTAATTTTATTTCGAGGTATTCTGCCACCTTGGAATGCCTTAACTCAGTTTCCTTTTCGAGTGCTTTAAGCATATTGATGCATAGCTCATAGTCCGCGCATAAACATTCAAAATCTTCATTTTCACTAATTTGCCTAATAATTTTGTCGCGATAGTCTGGAAAACGTGCAAATATGGTTTCAAGCTTGCTATCCATATTTTAATTGTGAGATTTTATGAGTTAAAACTAAATCGGTTACTTTACCCAAACAAGTTAAACACGGTTATGTAACGGTTACATGCAGTTAATGTAACCTTGATGAAAATTTTCTTATACCTATGTCAACGCCAGGTTTATCAGCCGTTAAAGAGGAACTCGAACGTACACTCTCTTCAAACGTGTTTAAGAAATCTATTGTGCTTTCGAATTTTCTCAGGTATGTGGTTACGGAAACTATTCAGGGGAAAACCGAAGAAATCAAAGAGTATTCTATTGCAGTAAAGGCACTTGGGAAACCAGCTGATTTTAATCCACAGCTGGACGCCGTAGTGCGGATACACGCCGGCCGTTTAAGGAGGATGTTGCATGAGTATTATCGTGAGGAAGGCAGTAATAATGCGGTAATGATATCAATGCAAACAGGGAGTTATGTGCCTGAATTTATCGGAAGAAATAACTCAAAAGAATTGCTTTCAACCGCTGCAACCTTACCCATCGCTCCGTCGGCTCCTGCCTCCAGGATTGCCGTTAATACGGTGGCCGTTTTACCATTCAGGAATTTATCCGGTCTGCCTGAGAATGACTTTATGGTTGACGGTTTTTGCGAGCAATTAAGCGCAGAACTTGCGAGGTTCCAGGAAATCTCTGTTATCTCGTATTTTTCTACCGCTAAATTCCGCCTCGAGAAAACAGACATCAGAAGTGCAGGCAAAGAATTGAATGTTAGCCATTTCATAACCGGTGGAATTTTCCGGGATGAAAAAAGCATAAGGGTAGCATTACAATTGGTAGATGCCGGAACAGGTAAACAACTTTGGTCGCAAAACTATTCACATGATCTGCAATCCACTTCCTTGTACGAGATATTTGAAGATATCCTGGACCAGGTTGTACCAAAGCTAGCTGGTTATTATGGGCTTATCAGTCGGAGTGTTGCGTTTTCTTCTCAACTCGACCCGGTTATGAACCAGGAGATCATTGATGCAGTGTTTTGGTATTATCATTACCAGATCAAGTATACCGAAGATATTTTTCGAATCGCCGTTCAGCGCATTCAAAAAGCATTGGAAGAAAACCCTAATTATGCGCTTGGATGGGCGATACTCGGACAACTATATGTCGGCAGTCTATCTTTACGCTATGCCACGGTGCCTGACCCTTTGAAAGAGGCGGACAGGTGCGTGCAAAAAGCATTGCAGCTGAATCCGGATTGTCAGCATGCATATATATCACTTGGGTATCTTCTTACATATCGTGGCGAAAAGACCAAGGCGCTGGAAGCAATTGATCGTGGAATGGGCATTCAACCAAAATCTCCCTTTTTCCTTGCAATTGCCAGCTTTTTCCTGGGTATTTTAGGTGAGTATGATAAGAGCATGGCCTTTTTTGAACAATCCAATAAACTTAACCCCTATTACCCATGGTGGGCCAACGTGGGTCCCATTTGTGGTAACTTCTTTACCTGCAATTTTAGCAAGGCACTTGAATACGCCGAGCGCATAAATATCCCCGGCGTATTTTGGAACGATATATTTAAAATCGCCGCTTTAGGACAGTTGTCGCGAACAGAAGAAGCTTCGAAGCTTGCAGTTCAATTTGAGTATCAGTTTCCTGGCAAAGCGGCCAATGTGTGCTCTACGCTTAAGACAATACTTTTTCATGAAATAGTGCATGACCGCATTAAAGAAGGACTTTACAAAGCAGGGTTACTGGTGTAGTAAGATGATTGATAATAGTGGTGATAGAAATATCAGTGGCACCGGCTGTTAGCGGCGACTATTACGTAATTAAGGGTACGATTTATATAATTTTTGGATTTCGGTAATGGCTATCAATAGAAATGGAGAAAACAGTAGTCGTAGATATACTATTTGTTGACCCACCAAAAGGGTTAAAAGCCGACGGCTAAAAATTTTTTTTGGTTAAGTTTCATTTTATTGAACAGACATTTTTATTCTAATTGCTGATCTATCGGTTTATACAGCACCAACAAACACACGTATCTTTTCTGCCGCTGACTTAATTGACAAAATACATTGAGATTGTAAATGAGTCCCTTATAGTTGCCAGGTTGTCACAGGAGCGGGTTGGTGATGACATAATAATTGTTGTTCCCCGGGTAGACGACCTGCTTGCTACTGCAAAAGTTTTATTGCAACGAACATCAGAGCAATTTTTTACAAATACATGGTGCTTTACATTATGGGAAACTGCTTAAACACAATAACAGTTTCTTTGGTTCGGCCCTTACCTAACATCCAGGATAACATACCCTGGCACCTTTTTAAGTACGTCAGAGTTTCATGATGCGATCTCTGATAAAACAGCTCATGCATTTAGATCGTTGGGTAAGTATTCTTTCAAGAATGTAGCCGATGAAAAAAAGATCTTTGAAATCATGCTTGACAATCCTGCTCATTATTATATTGATCCTGTTATACAGAATGATTGTATACGAAGAAGTAATGTCGTTCTTCTCATTCCGATAAAGCTGGAATATTATTTTGTAGATGTACTTAAGCAACGAGAGCACTCAAAAAATGTAGTGAATCAGTCATACTTTCTATGTCCAGCTATTCCAACCCTGTGGCTAAAGGGTAAACCAAGTTACATAGCTGTAGTTGTTTTGAGTTGCTATCTAAAACATTCTCGAACGTAGCAGATTTAATCAACAATTAATATGCAACGCATCCAAAGGATAATAACGTTAGGTTCCTTGACTGATTTGTGTTAATTTTAATTGTACTAATTAAAATGATACAATTGAAGGTAAAATACGTAAGGTATAGCGCTGTTTCGCAAACTGGATCCAGACAGTTATTGGATACGAACAAGTATGATCTTGTGGTTAAGGAGCAGTGCTCGGGAACGATTGCCTTCGCTAAGCGTCCCAAAGCTGGTGAGCTATTAAAAATGATACATTCTAAAAATGTATCAGATTTATATGTACAGGAATTTTCAAGGCTTGGCAGGGACAGTTTTGATACATTATCAACGCTTAATGCTTGTCAACAGAACGACGTCAATGTTCATATACTTGACATGAATATCAGTAGTAAAATCAACGGTAAGGCAAACCCAGTTTTTAAAATGTTTTCCCACATCATTAGCGTGGTTGCTGAGCAACAAAGGGAAGGGCTGCTTGAGATCACGGCAATGGGCAGGCTAAGTGCAAAAATGAGGGGTGTGACGTTCGGACGTAAACCTGGTACCAATGAGCGAAAATCTGACTTTTTATTAAAGGAAAAATCGAAGAGGATTATCAAGTATCTAGCATTGGGTAACTACACAATCCGCGACGTTGCCAAGCTGACGGAGACATCAACAACCACGGTCCTAAAGGTGAAAAGGCTTGGTGAAGAAACGAAGATCCTAATGACTACAAAATAAGCCTATGAAGTTGGTACAATGCTTTCAGGAAATTAGTATCAGCAAACGCTGATGGGATATTGATATTGACAGATGAAATGATAGAGCAAGCGGCGGCGAAAGTGTCGACAGAAGTCATGGCCGAACCGACAGGGGAAGCGATAAGGCAGCTAAAGTTGAATAACTAACCGCCCTAAAAACCTCTTTGCCTCTCTTCACCCTTACCATAAATCAAAATACTACTTTAATAGTATTTTTACTGCCAAAAAAAGGACCCGAAAGGCCCCCCTTATTTGAACTTAATTCGTTTTCATCCTTTGAACGACCAAGTGGAGTCAAATTATTGCCATGTTTCTGGCAATTCAAAAAAATAAGTATTGCTCCGAAATAGCTTTTTACGGTGTTACCATATGGCCCACATCCGCCAAACCCCTCTGCTGGATAACAGCAATATCGACTATGCCACCAATTGCTTCATGGGACAGGCCATAAAGTCATTGGGGCAGCTTGCAGACATATCTACCATTGAGAAAAATTGCCGGAAATTTCTCGAGGCAGTTAAAATAGACTGTCGATTGTAGGAAAGAAAATTGAATAGAATTTGTTTGTGTTGTCCAAATAAACTTGATCAAAAACTTTATCAAATCCGGAACGAATAATGACAGCGTAAGAATGCTTTTATTATTGTAACCAAGTACATCAATTACACAGTATTCATTTCTTACCAGTGCAATCTCATTCTTAATATGAACTCATATTGGACAACCATATACTTGTAGGGTATGATGGTGAACTTGTAGAATAAATGAGAAAATAGATTATTTAGTTTAGTAATCAGAAAGGGCACAAGGGATTTCTTAATATTCACTAATTACCAAGTTGTAACTACATATAGCTTAATGTGATTTATTTCTTAATATTTTAAATAATAAAATATGAAACAGAGAATATTCAGTTTTGGAGAATTTAAATTTATCCAGGAGGACCCCAAAATAATTAAGGAAATCGTAGGTAAAACAATTGATTTAAATCAAAAATTAAAATCAGTAAGAAACATTGTTAAAAGATTAATGTTTACATTACTATCATTATTCCTGATTTTGGCAAGTTTTTCCTGTAACAATACTAAGATTGATGAGGAATCTGGTCAATTAAGTATGCTAAAAAATTATAAAGCAATACCATCAGAATTTCTTAATGGTGCTTCGATTGCATTTATTGATTCAAATGGAAAGAATATTACTGCCAGGACTTTTGCTGAACTTGAACTAACACGCCAGGGATTTTTATTGGTTCCAGATTCATTGTTTGTTGGCCCAAAAGATGCGAAAGAATATGTGTTGCAGAATGAAAAATCTTTCAATGTGTCACCGAATGACACGCTTTTCCATTGCCCAAAGTGTGCACTAACAAGAATTTGGGATAATCTTCAACTGGAAACTATATCAGTTCCTTGTGTGTTTACCTTTTACAATCCGTATCAAACAGCACGTTTATTGCCGGAATTGAATAAGCTAGGCGTCAAGCAAGCATTTAAAATTAATTTGCCTAACTCAGCCAAAGAATTGACTTTTTATTCTTGCACTATTACAGTAAAAGGAACCATTTCATGTTATAAGCCCTGTTGTAGTGCTGAAGTTTGTTTATTCAAATGTGTATTCGGTGATTTTGAAATTCATCATGGAGGTACCGGAGAGTTCACTGAGTTTTTTATACCATGTGGAATAAATAATTGTGACGGCACTCCGCCTGGAGATGGAAGAGATCCCACATTTCTGTTCTGATAATCCATGCATTTTAGGTATACTTTCTTCCAAATGAGTAACAAAAGGAGTTTTACCATTCACTTAATATTATCAACATTTGATATATCACATGTAAGATCAGAAGATAATTCTATTTTTTGTTTTGGCTTTTTCACTTTCCTTCCGGATTTCGCTTTGTAATTCAATTTCGTCGACAACTTTCTGTCGAGGTACCTTGAAATTGAATATTTTAACCACTTATTTAAACCTTATGTTGTGAAAAAAAAATCGCCTTATCCTGACATGTCGGAAATGTTCGACAGTATAAAAAATGAAGCCACAAGGGAAGCCATCAGGAAGTTAATGGATGGACCAAAGAAGAAATGGAAACATGAAGTAGTGGATCAAGATCAGGTTCTTGAGTACTCTCTGTCATATTCGATTGAAAGCAAAAGCGCTCATATTGTTAGAAGGTTACTTTCGAACTATTTAGTTAGTGATCCTACCGCTCTAAATGGAACCTATTTTGTTGCTGTCAGTGGGACCAATGTGAGGGTAGAAGGACAGGGTAGAACTATCAACGGTTTGAACTTCATTTATATCACCGATAAATCAAGCGGTTTCCTTTACCTCGATAAATCTACCGAAACCTACCTTCATTTTGAGAAGCAGAAAGTTGTTTCGTTTTCTAAATCCGAAGTGATCAAAGCGACAGTTGAGTTGACCCCCACCACAAATGAAAACCTGGTGAAGGCCACTGTTTTGTATTCTACCACTGAAAAATACAAGTATGAATTGCTACTTGACGTGTCACAACAATGGAAACCTTTCCGCGAAAAAGTTATTTGTCTTGCAATGGGATGTAAAGACAACCAGGTACAGGCTGGAATCGATTTTGGCTCTTTAGTTAGTACGGGGATCCCCATTGAAGGAGTCCTATATGCAGAGACACAACCTGGGCAATTCAGTAAAGTTTCATCCTTCAAGATTGACAGTCTTTCCGTTCAATCGAACAGGTCCGGTTTATTTGACGTGCCTAAGTCGTATAAAAATGCACGCCAAATAAAAAAGGATGATAAACTAATGAAACGTAATCTCAGGCAAAGTCCTAAAATCCGTTTATCCGATTTCATAAAAAACAAAAATGATTTTTATCCTGATTATTCCCGGTTTAGCTCAGTGGAAACTTCATTTCCCGTATCACCTCCAAATTATGCCGCCATTTATCAATCGCCTGAATCAAAATGGCCCTCATGCTTTGGCGAAGATTACCTGACCCGGATCGGCAACATTGTTGATCAAAAGTTGTTGGACGAGATCAGGTATTTCGTAAACATCGCCTCCAACCGCCTGGAGCAGTTTACTGGTGCGGATGGCAATTTGAAAATCGATTGGATTCAGCAATTAAAGAACACAACCCCTTCGGATGATGAAGCGGAAGGATCGGGCCTGTATCCTTTGCTGCATGATGAGAAGGCAACAGATGCAGGGTACCCGCTTAAAAAGGGTTTGCTCGACCGGTTGGCAATTTCCGCGCTTAACAGACTGATGAAAAATGGGGACGCGTTGAACAGTTTGGGCCTGCCAGCAGCTCTCCAAACTGCTGTCAATAATATCATTAATGATGCAACTATCGATCCGAAGGACCGGTTCAGCAAACTTTCTATCGCGAACCAGGGCTTGCTGGTGGATGCTTACGTGTTCAACGGCATTGGAACGATCGGACTGGAATACCCCACGACTTTTGATCCCGAAAGCGTGTTTTATGATCTCGTGAATATCCAGGTAACTGACGTTGACTTTGACCTTTTTCTCGAGCGCCAGCCAGTCCTTGACAAATTTTCGGTGGATGGAAATTGCATTGATCTCATCCTTAAGTTTCCTTATGTTAGCGGCTCTGCCTGGGTGCTGCGGTTTCCGACTGAAAGATATTTGTGGGTTACAGGTATCAGTGTTGTTTTGTGTCTTCTAGTTCCTTTTACCTGTTTCCTAATGGAAATGTCAATTCTTGTGGCTCTGTTCCTGATCCTAGATATTGCTTATGCTGAATTGGAGATAGAAGATATCACCATGGATATAAAGCTGACAATGGTTCCAAATTTGGCTGGCATACTGCAACCAAAAGTGGATATGACACTGGATGCATCGGTCTCCATTTTTTACCTGAGCGTGATACCAGATGGACTGGCTCAGTTAATATCGTATGTTATTACGCTGGTATATAGCAATACCAGTACGCTACTGGACAAAATCAGAACCAAAGCTTCCGAAAAGCTGCAGAAATTTGTGAAAGATCACCTGGACATTACTTATCCGCCATCGTTTGATCCCGTTACATTTAGCGGCATCAGCAATACAATTTTGTATGCTGAAAACGACAATATGTATGTGGAGCAATCCGTAGTCGCCGGTTCACCCTCCATCATCAATCCTTACATTACGGCGGTTGATAAGGATATCAAAGTATCTTCATTTACCCTTCGCGATGAATTTAAAACGAAATTCACTGACCCGGGAGAACTTTGGGGTAGTTTGACGAGTTTGGATCCAGACCCAAACAATTCAAGAAATATCCTAACATGGGTTGGGGCGCAGTCTAATGTTGATGTTGGGAGATATTATATGAGCACCATACTGTCGCAGAATCTCATCAATACCTATCTCTATGCGCAGTGGCGCCATGGTGTCTTCAATTATGATTTCGGACCGCTTCAAACCGGATTGCTTTTTATTAAATTTCAGGAAGTCTTCAGCGACTTTGCAGGTATCGTATTTAACTCCGATACTATGCATGCTCACATCTGGCCAGCTGTACCACCAAGGTTATTGTTTACAGCAAAACCGTCTTCTGAAGGAGGTTTTTATAGTACAACAATTTTCGATGACGTAAGAATTTGTTTTGAGATGCCATCGTTATCGAACGCACCACAAAAACTCGAATTATCATTCGCTGCGCAGGCTGACTCAGAACTTGGTTTTGGGGGTATAAATCGACAGAGCGGCAAGCTCGATTTGCTGAAACTAAATGACCGCCTTTTTGATCTCTATTTTGATTTGAATAGCGCACGATTGAGAAGTATTCTTCCCGAATTACGTTATCACGTCATTCCGGGCATGGAGCCAAAAACGGATAATGATTATACTGCCTTGGGAAACCCCCTATTAGACGAAATGCTGAGTGAAGCAATGATGTATTGGCTGGAAAATCGCGATTGCAAGGTTATTCCCCGTTCGTCATCGGATAGCAGGTTTATACAACGTTACCCATTAGGTGATGATGCCATTCAGGTGGTAATGAAATTGGTTCCTTTCCGGGGCAATTTATATATAAGCAAAGGAATAGGTGGGATTGCGAGTGCTGTCCTCAAAGGGGGATTGGATATTAGCAGGATCAATAAAGAAATCGCTACCAATATTCTTACAGTGATTGACAACGTATAATGTTAGGGAATCCAGAGCGCTTTCATTTTTTTGCTATGCATCGCTTTGTAATCTGGTTTATATAACTGTCGTTGCATCTGCAATTACTCTATTATGCATGCTGTGTTCTCCTGGAACTAGGAATTATTAATGCAGCCTGTTTAAATAGTCTCCTAACGATTATTGCTACGAATTTCTAATATTTCAAAACACGATAAATGAAAATTAATATTAAGATACGCTGGGATTTATCTTATCCCTCTATTGCAGTTATACCATTCCCCAAGGGCCTCGTAACAAAAGACCAATTGGAAGAAATGTGGCAGCTTATAGAAAATGGCCTTCCTTGCCCATCGTATAAGGAAGTGGTATCATTTTGGCCAGATCAAACTGTAAAATGGATACATGTGCATAGTATTTTTAAAGGTGGAAAGGAATACGAGTTTATCAAAACGAGGAGAAGAGTTTTATCATCATTTCTACCAATCGATCCTGACAGCAAAGTTAATTGGGAGGTACAGGTAGAAGACGATAAGGGCTATATATGGAAAAATACGAAAGAGGACAGGAATAGTTTACAAACTATTCCAGATGATGCATATAAACTTTCTCTTTTCGACAATACAGGTGGATGGAGATACAATGATTCAGAAGACACAAAATATGTTGAATTAAATAATAGTGTTCTAAGAATAACCCGTTATGAAGGATGGTTAAGAAATAATCAAATAAAATCTGTTTACAAGTATTGTACAAGAGTTACAAAATATTCAGGTAGCCCGCTATGTAAAATTAGCCATTCAATAATCTTTGCGGGTAATATGAAAGGTCGCAGGATTAAACATATTTCATTTTTGCTTAAAAGCAAATTAGAGACCGGTGGCCAATGCGAGACAGGAGTAGATGGAGCAAGCCACCAGTTTGACTTAAATAATTCCAGGGGACAGGTATTGATACATCAAAAAGCAATAGACCATTGCGAATTTTCGGGTCCGGGTGTTAGTTTGCAGACAAAAGGGAAATCTGATGGTTACATTAGGAAAGGTTCCACGTCTCTATTTGTCCGTGACTTCTGGCAAAAGTTTCCCCAGGCATTTGAATGCAATAAAATTAATTTAACCTATAGGCAATGGTATGGGGGTGAAACACCATTTTTTGATGACATTGTTGGGACAGAAAAAAGAAGATTACTGGATACAAACATCCATAAACTGTTGCACTGGCATCAGGGTCCTTTTCTTGCAAACGACATACCGAAAACCAACGATCCTCAAAACCCGGAATGGGCCGACAAATTTTACGGGTTGATGCTCAAAGATGAAGGAGGTGTAGGAGAGTACATCGAATATACCGACAATGCTGATATGCAGGGTATAACAATTCACGATGAATTAGCAATTTATACAGGGGACGTAAATACCGCATTATATGCAAATCTTTGGAATGATAACCCTGTAGGCTATTGCGATCCTGCTTACATTGAAAGTACCGCCGTAGTAGATTTCGCTGCTAAGGGAAATGACTTTAATAAGGTCGAAGAATTTATGGAAGGCTCTATAATTTCATATACAAATCCGAATAGGTTTGAAGATTATGGCAGATTTATTTACGGCGATAGCCACAGAAACATTCTGCCGTATTTTAACCGTCCCAGTTTTCACCGGTTGTTTCTCGCATCGTATTACTGTGCTGGAGAAATATATTGGAGAATGCGGTTAAGAGGAGGTAGTAATAATATATTAGAATTAGCTAGACGAAATACTGAACGTTATCGTTCAGTGGTCCAGGTTTCTTATGACGAAAGAGAAGGCGGGGATCGGGATAATGATTCGGAAATAAATTGGCATGATCCGGGTTCGTTTTGGTATAGGGGGCTTTGGTGGGGAAATGTGAGGGGTGGTCAGCCACCCCATGCTACGGATCAATCAAGCTGGACCTCTAACTGGGGAAGGGTGCCAGATCCAGATTCTTTGCGGTGGTCATGGATACTTGATGGTAATCGCTACCATAAGGAAGGATATGAATTATGGTATCATTTTGCAAAAAAGTCGGTCATTCAAGGAAGCGTAACACCCGACAATGCAAGGGAATTCAATAAAACGATTGTATATGCAATAAACGCCTATGATCATTTTCTCAAATATCCCGCAACAGGGTTTACAGATACATTGGTTACAGATTCGGCCGGCCGAAACGAAATGGATCTTAAAAAATACATTTTAAGCTGGGCAAATATGCTTCTGAACTTACCATTATCCCAGATCAGGGTAGGGCCTATATGGCAACCCGAATGGTTAAAAACGCTCGCCGAATTTTTAAATACCTATTACACCGCAGGACCCGGTGAACAACCCAAAGAAGCTTTTATTTCAAAGGTACTTCAGTTTGCTGTATCCAATTACAGGAGTAATTTTTACAGCAACAGCGGAACACTTGATATGGCTTCCCTACTGGTTGACATCAACCGAAATGAAAAATATCCTTTTTATTATGAACATTTCCCTGCAGAAGTTACACCTGACGATATAAAATTATCGGATCATCTTTTCTGGATAAGTAAAATCATGGATGCAGTTTATAAAGGAATAGATCCGACCCTTATGAAATGGCAGAATTTTGGCATCGGTGACGGCGAATTGGGTGACCATTATCTAAAACTTCAATGGGGCGCATTCCTTAAAAGGCTAAGACAGTTGAATATCGATGACTCACTTACAAACCAATACAATTTTCATGGTCATTATCCAACTTCTTCACAATCAATGCGTCCATTTCATCCCTATACTCTTAAACTTTGTTATGGAAATGAATACCTAATTTTTAAAGACAATGCAGCACCCCTTGATCTTGCATTTAAATTTGCGATGGCTGGTATGGGAACGCGTGGAGGATTCAACAGGGAAATATGGTTAATAACACCAGCCAAACACAAGGAAAACTTAGTTCGGTTGTATGGAGATAACAATCTGTATAAACCGAATATTATACCGACTGGAACGAAATTTATTCCTGTTATTGGCACCAAAAACTTGCCTGGTGGTGCTGCTGTTACCTCGGATAATTACGCAGAAGTTTACAGGAGTACGGGTATCGGTTATGTTAGAAGGCCACTAGATTATTATACAAGGCCCCAAAATAGTGATGATAGGGATAATAGGGACTACAGTTTTGATACATATGCGCCGCCTCATATTGTGGATGAAACGGTCATGGTTTATAGTTGGGATCATGGTCAAAATATACGGTCAGCCACAGGAAATGAAAATTATACTGTTACAGATACTTGTTTTGCAATAAATATACCTGGGCTTCCTGTTTCAGAGCAAGTCATTTACAGGGCTTTTATTGGAGGGAGCAGTATTTATCCTGGGCTTACTTCCACACAGCTCCCTGAAGTGATGATCTTAAGACCAATAAAAATCGATGGAATTATCATAAACTACAGATTTTTAAATTCCAATCTTTATTTTAAAAACATTGACAACACTGAAGTAACCCTACAATTTACTGCTTCAGTTGAAGAAGCCATTAATGACACCAAAGTTCGAATTTTATATGGTTCGTTTGTCCGTATCTGCATTTGGAAAATGAACCGACCCCAGACCTTTGATTTACCTTACAGGGGAAATGAATATGGTCAGCCTTTGCCTGATGAGATTATTAATGTAACGTTGTTGCCCGGAGAAATTATACAAGTTAAAACAACAATGATCTATTCTTATAACAATTGCATAATGATGACTTTTGACGGTCTTCTTTTATGCGGAAAAAGTAAAGGAGATATTTTGGCTTTTGAGCCATATTCAGCCGAACTGAAAGAAAATTATTACGGACTGTAATGATTTCGGCCCCCTACACGCAATTGTAAGTATAACAAGTATTGTGCAACTAAGTTACCCGCCATTTCAGTTCTAATAATTTCTCTTGGTCCGGTTGATATTTTATGCTCCGCTTTATGTCCACGGCAAAGATTTAAGGAACGATTGGGGTGTATAATTCAATTTAGTAAAAATACCAACGTCCATTTATTGGCATTTGGAAATCTTCCGTCATGCTCAAAGGCAAATCCGAAGTACGAATCGAATATAAATGTCCCGATACCTAAATATTTGTCCTTATCCCATAAATGATACTGTTTACCTATCATCATGATTCGATTTTCTACAAGTTTATTGATTTCATATTTATAATATTACTTATTCCATAAACTAATTCTATTATCTAAATAATGGTATAAAATTTAGCAGCTGTCCTCGGCGAAGTCGTGACTGCTATGGGAATAACAACCTATCTACTTTCCTGCGACCTGTTAGCTGCCATAATCATCCTACTATTATTTATCACCGCCTACCCACCGTAGGCTGAAGCCAAAAAGCTTAATAAAATTACAGCACGCACAGTGATCCAATAGCTATCGGATGACACAACGAAAGTCAAGTAGGGAAAGTCGCAAAAAATACCGGCATATGTATTGTTTTTATTAAATAGGCGTAATGTTATTACCAACACTATATGCAAGAGCTTAGAATAAGAGGCATCGATCAAATGTTAAGCACGTAACCGTGGCTATGGCAAAAAACTATTAAAGCAGGTGTTAGTTGTAGTTAAAATCAACACCATATGAATAAATACCTTCTTTTTTAAACAGTTCATGCCAGATCTTGGCTTGTCTGCTCTTTACAATTTTCAAGTCTTGCCTTTTTTTAGTCAGCCACAAATGAATTGCATAAAATTCATCGAGCTTGTCAAGATTGCCATAATAAATTCTTGCTCTATAAATTCCTTTTTTTATTTCAATTCTTTTTGCGCATTCGAAATCATCAAAAATACCTGCTATTATAATCTTTCCCGAACTGACCTCCAAGTCGCATTCATTGATTTGGTCAATCACATTGTCGTTGAAGGTCAAAAATGGTGGTTCTGCGGCGAATGTCTTGATTGTAACAGGAACGAACGTATTTCTTAATGTTCCAACTCCGATCATTCTGTCTGCTGTCGCCAAAAGTATCTCACCCGCTTTGGCTGTCCACATCTCGCTTGAACCACCGTCTGCACTTTCATCTTGAATGTAGAATTGAAGTTCGTCTGCATGAATGGCTAATCTAATTTCGTTTAAAGCGTCCATTATAAAAAGTGCTTTTTTAAGTTCCTGGTCCTGTCAGGTACTCAAATATTAATATATATGTTGATAATTAGCTGCATTGTTCCGACCGAATAAATGTTCTTCAATCTTCCAGCTTTCCTTCATAACCTCCAGGCTTTCTCCACGGACAGGATGATAGTCAGATTCCCCATCAAATACTTCGACCAGGTACATTATTATTAAATAACAAACATTTTTCCCCCTTATAAAGTTTGCCGGGCCTGCAAATTGAAGATAGTCTCGATTTTTCTTCCAAATGTTCAATTCAGCTTCAGAATAATATTTGTCAGCTAACCTTCTTTGTTCAGGCAAATCATTGCCCGAAAAGATTTTCGTATGAACTTTACTATCAATCTTGTTTCGGTAAGTTTCATAAATATCCACTTGATAGTGGTATTTTGTTGGCAATGGGTTATCTTTAAACGATACATAATTGTCCATAGCTTAATATTATGTTTTTTTATAAATAAATAATTGACAATGGTTAATCCAATACGATTTGTAATTGATTTTATTTTCCTCACAATCGTAAAGAGATATACTACTCTTCGTTTTGATTAAAGTCCCGTCGCGAATATGTAGGTGGAGGAGCAATATGAATAAATGCATTCCCCGCAATTGCATTTTTTTTTGCTGCCTGGACATCCCGCTCCCAAATAATCTGCATCATTTCCTGTTCTGTATATTCTCCATTCCAAAGGCCATTATTCTCCAAACACCACATCACTAAACTTACAGATGTGGCTCGCGTATAGTCGGGAAGTATTTCCTGAATGCTTTGGTATTCTGCAAGGGTTAAGGGACGGGATAAATTGCGTAAGTCTTCGTGCTTGGTTAATTCAGAAAGTTTAATACTACCCGCTTTTAAACTTCTCAATATCTGCAAGTTTTTTTCTCTGGTTAAATTACTCATTGGACTGAATTTTTAATTGATCAACGATAAACTGCAATTGCTCATCTGATAGTTTGTCAAAGTCAATTTCGACTGTTGAATTTTGCAGTCGTGGTATAGTATATTGAAGCATCTTTTCAATGAATGCCAGCTTATCCCGAGGTTTTAATAAGTTGAATGACTGCTGCACTTTCGGCCAATTATGGTTTAAAAATTCATTGACACTTGTCCGCATAAAAATTGTGGTTTTATTGGCCGTGCCAGCCTGCCGGCCGCCTGTCTTTTTTCTGTGAGTGATTTTACTCATTTATCTATTTTTATCTACTTTAGAAACCCGCTCTTATTCCTTGTTAATATATTATTCATTCAATGCGGGAATGCGGAATGCAGCATGTGCACCCTTTCTCGATCAGGATATCATTGCAAACTCTTCCAAGATCCAGCATTCAACCGCGGGACGGTTTCTGATAGGTAGCTGTGTTTAATTTCTTCATTTCAGTTTGCCTCATGTTAAATTGGTTTTTTTGTTCCAGCATTAAAGCAATCCTCAGCACATTTGAAATATTTGTGTTCTTCCCCTGCAAATGCTGGATTTAGACAGATACAATCTTTAATCTGCGCTAATAATGCCTCCTGCTGTAAGCCTCCTAATGTATAACCTACCTTTTGAACGGTTGCCCATCTATTGCCAGCTCTTACTTCGCTCAATGCTTTTAATTCTTTAGCAATCAAGGTACTGCCATCAAAACTGTCGGTGTGGTAAGGGTACGGCTGGAAAAAAGCTTTCGGTGCGGGTTTTGACTTAAAATGCCTGATATGCAATGGCTCCGGATTATGTCTTATCAACATATTTGCATCATAAGAAAGATAGCGCAGGTTTTCTACTTTTTTCCCCTTGCTAGTATCCACTTTAATTCCATGCTGGAATAACACGTCAAAACAATGCTGTGCGTAATCGGCAAGCCTTTCCGGCTCACTTATCAATGCTAAGGCATAGAAACCATCACCACTACACGATAGGCCGCAAAAAGCGATAAATTGTAGTTGGAATACACATTGCTTTAATTCCTCAACGTCATATTCGTAAATATCCTGGTGATCGAAATCTAATTGCAGGAGGCCTGTCCTGCTAATTTCCTGTAAGCATCCTTTTTGCTTTGATACGAGCAATGCAGCGGGTGTAAAACATTGCAGTGAGTTTTTAAGTTGCAATTTTCTCTGCTTGTAATCCGGTGCATTTCTATTCAAATTTTTTAACCGAATGATTGTTGATAAATCCCTTTCAAACTGAGTAAGCAAAACAGACCGCAGCGACATCGCCCGCCCGATATTGTCGGCGTGGTGGGCGTATAATGAAACTTGTTTATCTAGCCACATAATTTCTTTTTTACTTGGCTGGGTTCATTTTACTTTTTAACTGGGGTTCATTATTAGGGCTCAGGTTCATTCCCCTATATATAGGGGGAAATGTGAACCCTCTTTTGAAGGTTCATGAACCCTGATTTGAACCCTTATGAACCCTGAACCCTTATTCACTTTTTATCTGTGTTTAATCTATAGTTACCATCATTACCTTTTACGACAATTCCCCACATCAAGAGGTCGATCAGGTAACGTTTTGCGGTGCTCTCTGACCTATCTTTGTTGATCATTATGCCTTTTACAACTTCTGTATTTGAAAGGGCTGTAAGCGGTCCAAATATGGTGGTGGCCAATTCCTCCCCACATTTTATATTCCAGGACAATTTTCTTTGTGCAACATTGTCAACAGTTGTTTTCCAATCCTGACATATGCAGGGCAGCGAACCCTTTTCCCATTGTATTGCAAATTCCTCAATCGGCAGATCGCGACTATCACGACAGCTTACAACAGATTTCGTTTTATCCTCACTGTCAACTTCCGTAGTTATCTCAACTTCACATTTTTGTGATGCAATTGTACCAATATGAGCCCGTGCATTCTTGTCCGCTTTATTTTGATGCAAAACCCCGGCAATATGAATATCGAATTGGGAGCAGTAATTCAGTAATTGGGTCATAACCATATGTCCTTCGCCAGCATTCATAAAATCATTCATCAGATCCACCAAACCGTCTATAACTACAAGTTTGACATTGGGTGTATTCGCAATCCCAGCTCTGATAATCCTAATCCTTTCGGTTGGTGAAAACTCCCTGGTATCAGAATATATTAACCTGGGTGATGACACACAATCAGCAAGCTTCAATATTAGCTTCATGGTCCTTGCCGCATAGCTTTCGCCCTGTTCGGTATCGAAATACAAAACAGATCCATCTATAGCACCAACGAACTGAACACCGGGTAACCTGTCAACATTACCCATCAAAAAGCCAGCTACCACAATAGCGAGCGCAGTAGTCTTTTTTGATTTTTGTTTGCCTTGCCAAAGGCTAAAAGATTTCAGGGTAAGGAATGATACCATTTCGCCTTTTTGCTTTACCGTTATCACAGGTATTGGCGGCGGGTAATCCTTCGTTTGATCAAGAATTGATAACCTGAATTTTTCATAGTCGGTGAGCTGTGGCGGCGTATGATCAGATGTAATCGTTTCATCATCACTAACTCCAATAAAATCTTCAGTTCTTAAAATTGGCACGAACTTCTTATTGGTAGCTATTCCACCACTGAGGACCAATGACACTGCCGGAATAATATTCATTAAAGGATATGCGTGGCAAGATTTGCCGGTTGGTCGATAATGTCCATTTGCATTATAATCCATATACAAATAGGCTTAGCTGTAAAACAATTGGCATTTTGCTGGGACGGTATCAAGGTCCCATGTTTTGAATTCGGTAATAGGCTTGCGTAATATCGCCAGGTGAACGCTCTTCTTTAAGTATGTGGGTTAATCTAGTACTTTTAAATGCCGGTATCTTTTAACTGTTTTCAATGCTTCCAGTACTTCGGTGTATTTGTACACCACACGCCCTCCCAGGTAATGCTTATTTACCTTCCCTTGTTTTTCCCAATTATGCAGAGTAACTTTTGAAATTGGAGGATGAAACAGTTTACACGTTTCTTCCGGAGATAGCAGTTTTTCTTTGAGATCAGATTGCCGCTTACGGGCTAAGGCCCGATCAATAATGTCCTCTATAGTAGAGGTTAATTCCGTTAAAGAAATAGGTGATAAGAAAATTGATTCCATAAATAGTATGCTTTATGGAAGCAATTTGTATATGTTCGATACAGTTAACTAAAACATTAACTACTTTGACTTAGTTAATTTTTTAGTTAGTTTGTCTCTGAGGGTCTGCAGTTCAATCATGGCAAGCTTCGCAGCTTTTTGCTTACCATCTTCGTTTAACCAATTAACCAAGGTTTCAAAGTGCTTTATTTTAGTTTTAAGTGTTGGGTTCCCGTTCTCCGCTAGTCTATCTCTTTCTGAAGACCATATAGTAAATTCTTGCCATAAGCTATGGCCACTATTCGGTTTTCTATAACCATAACTTTCTGCAATATGTTGGCTATTTTCTAGCGTAATAGGTTTCCCAATAAAAAAATGATATAACGCAATGCATATTTGTGTTTTTTTGTTCTTTGCTGGCGCTTCCTTAAAGACAGATTTTGATTTGATGAAATAATCGGAGCTGATGTCTTGTCGTGTTTCGATGAGTTTATATACAATCGCCAATCGCCTTTCCAACCCAGCAATCAATTGTAGTTGATGCGGTTGATAATCTGTATAAAAGTCGAGGTTGATTTTAGCCCAATTCATGGATTTTTCGACGAATAGTTTGATATACCTCTTAGGTGTACTGTCAAGATATTCCTCAAACTCTTTTTTCCATTCCCGTAATTCGGCATGAGTGATTCGTTTCGGAAGAAACCATTCAGTAATCGAAGGACGTAGCCACTCGGGCAAGTCGCCATATTCAAATGATATTGTGACCGTTTGACCATTATTATTAAATTTAATATAATTATCCTGTTTGTTTACTTCTTTTAATAATGTTAAAATAATTGGTCTCAAACGAGATAATCCTTCTTTACCTACGTATTCGGGATGTATTGGAATACCCCTCAACCCGTCCTTTATAAACTGTTTCCTATAGTAGCCAGAAACTAGCCTCGGATCATTGCATAATTTATCATACCATTTCCAAGCATTATCAAGTACTTGAATAAAGTTCTTTTTAGGTACCACGCTTTGTTCCAGCTTCTGCCTGATAAAAGATTCAATATTTTCTGGATCTAATTGTAAAGCTTCCATAAATAACAATCTGGCATCATTACGTGTAGTCATAATAATATTTTACAAAAAGCAAGGATATTTTAGATCGTGCTTCAGGTAAATAGAATCTATTATCCGAAATCGCTCTCGACAATAATCGGTGCTTACTGCTCAGTTTTAACGTTTATTCATTTCACTTCGCTGTATCTAATTTACATATCGCGGGAAAATCAAAAAGAAATATTTTGAGAGATTTAATCAAATTTAGTCGGGCAGTAATGGAAGTATTTATAGGCAATTTTATCTCACGGAAAAGACATTTTGTGCTTTAAAGCGTCATCAGAAATTTATCGACAATGCAGTTTTGTTTTTCACAACTTGGGGCGATAGGAAAATGCTGGAACCGTTTATGTTCAATTACCCTACCTGACTAAAATCTAGCAGAAGTTCTATACAGTTAACTCAAAGACGCAAATCATCAACAGTTGTCTTTCACAATCGCAAGGATAAATCTTTAATGTGAGACAGGCAAGGCCAACTGTGAGGCCAACTAAGATAATTATGTAGTAAATAAAAACGCTGAAACCCTTACCAAGTAAGCATTTCAGCGTTTTACAGTTGTGGTGTGGGCCGGAATCGAACCGGCGACACAAGGATTTTCAGTCCTTTGCTCTACCGACTGAGCTACCGCACCATCCGTAGTTTTTTCAAACCGGGCTGCAAATATAGCCGCCCCAGCCAAATAACAAAAAACAATTTCTGACAATTAATATGCTTAGGGAACAATCGTATAATTGGTCAGTGTGGTTTCACTATCAATGTTTACACCAATAAAAGTGGCCGTTAATTTAATTTGACTTTTGATACGACCAACTCCATCTGCATAGTAAAAATGCAGATCCTGAGAATTAATCGTCAAACCTGGAACAGTGAGTTCTACTTTTACATGCATCACATTTTTAAAAGCTACCGTATTAACCACATAACTGTCCAGCTTTTCGGCCAAAGTATATTTGAAAGTGGCAGTAACAGGAAATCCGCTAATTGTTACAGATTTGGTTTCTTCCCAAGTGGAATTAACTGCTGCGTCCGTCTTTAAGTAATTAAGTTCAATAGCATTGGTCAACCCCTCAAATCCACCGAACTGATAATAATTGGCACCAGTATGTGTATAGTATTCATTTGAAGCCGAGGTATTTGTATACACTTTGTAGGTTTTTCCACCTGCAGTAGTATCTGCCCCGGTGGATTTTATAGTGAAATTATAGCTGTTTGCGGCATTCACATTGTTATGGACATTGTATGTCCAGGTACTATTGGCGGTAGCAGGCTGATAATTTGCTACCGGCGGAGCGGGGTTATCTTTTTTACTACATCCTGCCAAAACAAGGGATAATAAAAGCAAAGCAGGAGCCATTTTTTTCATCATAATCATAATTTTTTATGTTAGCTAAACGGTTTTGGTGGCTAATTATTTGAACAATGGTAACAAACTTTTATTATTCCACTGTTAACGCCAGCCTATAGCGCCAGAACTTCCTGGTTTTTATTAAGCTGCAATAAGAGTACCAGAAAGAAACAACACCTTATTTCTGTAAAAAGCCAGGTGTAGGTTTTTCATTTCCTTCAGCGCTGCAAACTGCCCCCGCAGGAGTTTTTGGAAGATAATTGCGAGTAAACTGTTTATGAATGGTAAGCGGAAAATACCCGATCACCAGCCAATGATCAGGTTTTTAGAAGGTGACCCATTGTTAATTGGCAAAAGGATTACCAAACAAAAACCCGCAGCAAATGCTACGGGTTAAAATGACTTTTATGGTATACTGGCGCACTAATTAACAGGTTTCGACAAGCTCAGCCGACATTCCCATTACATCTTAAAACTCACAATTCTTCGGTGTTCTTGCAAAAGCAATTACATCACGGATATTGGTCATGCCGGTTACAAACTGTACCATACGCTCAAAGCCAAGGCCAAAGCCTGCATGCGGGCAGGCACCAAAGCGGCGGGTATCCAGATACCAGCTCATTTCTTCAACAGGAATATGCATGGCCTCCATACGGGCAACCAGCTTGTCGTAACGTTCTTCACGCTGGCTGCCGCCAACAATTTCACCAATACCGGGAGCAAGAATATCCATAGCCGCAACGGTTTCTTTGCCAGGTTCACATCCATCGTTCAGGCGCATGTAAAATGCCTTGATGGCCGCCGGGTAACCGGTTACAATGACTGGTTTTTTGAAATGCTTTTCCACCAGGTAGCGTTCATGTTCACTTTGAAGATCGATGCCCCATTTAATATCATATTGAAACTTCTTTTTCTTATACGCCGGGCTTGCCAGTAAAATTTCAATAGCCTGTGTATATGTGATGCGTTCGAAGCTGTTGGCGACAACAAAATTCAATTTCTCCAGCAAGGAAAACTCCTGTCGTTTATCCTGTGGAAGTCCTTTCTCTTCTTCTGCCAGGCGATCATTCAGAAATTTGAGATCATCCGCGTTATGCTCCATTGCATAGCGAATAATGTATTGGATGAATTCTTCAGCCAGGTTCTGGTTGTCTTCAATATCATGAAAAGCCATTTCTGGTTCAATCATCCAGAATTCGGCGAGATGGCGTGCGGTATTGCTATTTTCAGCCCTGAATGTTGGACCGAAAGTATAGACATCGCTAAAGGCCATGGCACCCAATTCACCTTCAAGCTGACCGCTTACCGTTAGATTGGTGCTTTTACCAAAAAAGTCTTCTTTATAATTGATACTGCCATCTTCGTTCCGCGGTGCTGTGCCGTCCACCGGAAGGGTAGTCACGCGAAACATTTCGCCAGCGCCTTCTGCATCGCTTGCGGTAATGATGGGTGTGTGCAAGTATACAAAGCCTTTCTCCTGGAAGAACCTGTGAACGGCAAATGCCAGGGAATTGCGCACCCTGAACACGGCACTGAATGTACTGGTACGAAAACGCAGGTGCGCTATCTCACGCAAAAATTCCAGGCTGTGTTTTTTTGGTTGCAGCGGGTACTTTTCGGGGTCGCTGTCCCCAAGCACTTCGATTTTTGCTGCCTTAATTTCCACTTTCTGGCCACTGCCCATACTGGCTACCAATTCACCGGTTATTTTCAAACAGGCCCCTGTTGTAATACGCTTAAGCAATTCAGGATCGGTGTTCTCAAAATCTACCACGACCTGGATATTATTGATCGTGCTGCCATCATTCAATGCTATAAAACGGTTACTGCGAAAAGTGCGCACCCAGCCCATTATAATTACAGGCTGGCCGAAGCTTTCACGAACCAGGAGATCTTTAATTTTTGTACGATTGTTAAACGACATAATTGCTGGTGAGTTGTTACCGCCGGGTATGCACTGCAGCTGCAGTGAGTGACACAACGATACTGGTAGTAATACTACCGTTGGTTACCAAATAAAAAAAAACGCCCCGTTACGGGGCGGCAAAGATAATGGTGCCGGCAAAAGCTTTTTATAAATCGGCCAAAACATGAAAACCAAATGTTCGCCATTTTGCTTTTTCAATGCCGTGCCTGTAATATAAACCTGCTCAAGGAGGCGTCTCCATAACGCCAAACCTGAAACGAGCCGCTGACCTGGGCCAACACTGAGCACGTTTTTCATCAACAATGGATTCGCCATCGGCAATGGTAAAGGAACCGCTAAGGCCGGCACCAAATAAACACCCCTGGTTTTTGCGGGAGCTGTAACCGCACCCATTCCTGAGTTGTATCTGCCCAGGCCTGCCAATCGCCGCTATACAAAATGCCGCCTGCATAACCATCGCTATACATTCCGCCGCCTGCACTAACCAAGGGATCAATACTGAAAGAGGAATGATCATTGCGGAAAGATTGTAGCGGAAGCCATAACCAAACATTGCCATATCATAGGTATATGTATTTTTCGCACCATCGTAAACGGTATAAGCTGGTACGCCAAATAGCAACATGGCTCATACGGTTTGTTTGACCCGGGCATTATCGTGCACTAAAAAAATCGTAAACAGCAAAGCAGCAAAGAGGTTTTGCAGCTTTTTTCTGTGTTCATTTTTTGGGATTTGGATTTTATTTTGCTGGTAATAATTTTCTATTACCAGCATCTTCAGGTTGCGACAAATTTAATAGAGCATATTACTCTGTTGTCGTCATAAGCATAAAATGTTTCGCCGGATATCGACTGCAAGTCATGGTGGTTTTATGTAGCAATTAATTCAATTCATCTCCGGTTTTTCCAGCAAATTCTTGTTTGGCAACCTATTGCTTTCGGCTATCATTTATATTTCTAAAGGAAAATTCCCTTCCGGGATTTTCTCAAAAAACAAACAGCAAACCATTGGCAATCCCAGTGTTTGCTGTTATGATTATTACCAAAAATATTTTTAGTAATCCGATTCTTCTTTATTTCTGCTTAAAAAATTCAAGGGAATACCTAATCCAATTTTCATGTTGTTCTGGTACAGGTCCATGCTGCCATTGTTTACAATTTTACTAAGACCATATTCATATAAAGCCTGCACCTGCATTCCACCGGGAAACTGGTATTGTATTCCTCCCAATGCAGCGGCACTAAATGGTTCGTACATGTTATCGATATCAATCTTTTTGTTAATCGCATTAAATCCTAAAATACCTGCTTTTAATTGCAGGTTATTATTGTAGGAATAATTCACCTGCGGACCTGCAACAAGGTATAGTCCTTTTGCAACTTCTGCCTTTAATAACAATGGCATTTCCACACGATGGGATACTGCTTTAACACCAGCGTGTACACCTAATAACGACAATGCTTTAAATGCCAGATTACCTGTGAGTGTTGCTCCTGTTTTACTATACTGCAAACCCGGCTCAATACTAAAATGTGCTGCAATTGGAATATTAGCACTTACACCTGCATAAAAACTGGTGTACGATCCCTGTTTTAAATAGTCGCCACTAATGTCGGCCAACTTATCTATTAACTGCATACCATCGCCGCGAAAATTGCTGCTTTGCGCACCGAAATTCAAATGATACGTTGCCTGCGCTGTCGCGGCTACACTAATTGCTATTAATGTGATGAATGAAAGAAGAAAATGTTTCATTGCTAAAGTTTTCGAAAGTGATTGGAAAATTTTTGGTGAACAGTTTTGTAAATGCATTTGCAATTACTGACTGTAGATATTCCTATTCGTTCATTCAAAAACTGTTAAGAGAAAGTTGTGGTTTATTATTTATTCCTGGTTGATAATGGCTCACTCTTCATCGGCTGCAAAGAAATTTTATTGTGACGGTGACATTTCATTTTCCAGGACGATAATTTCAAAAACTGAATAAGGAAAATATTTAGCAAACAACGCTGAAAAAATATTAGCATTTCCAGACAACATAAATCCATGATCAAAAACAACCTGTATCATAAATCCCTTTGTGCAACGCCAACAAAACTATCGGCTGTTCCATAATACAAAAAGCCTTTCCCGTTAAATTCGATGTATGCTTCGGCAAAGGTTGTGCCCGATACATACTGCCCTGTTTTTTCATGTGGTAATGTCGGATACAGAAAAGGCCTGGCTGACCGGCTAATGATTTTGGTAAGATGAGTGCTATCGAGCATTACGATGCCAACACCATACATACCTGGAGCAAATGACGTATCGGATAATTCCTTTTTATCATGATTTTTTCCGTTGTAAATTAACTGCACACCCTTACCCGTAAGCAATGCCGGCGGTCCTGGTTCGGCAAGACCGCTATCAAAAAAGCCATGGCGCGGCGATACGACTTTAACCAGTTCGCCTTTGTTATCTGTTACCGGCACCCAGTTTACAAGATCATTACTCCAGGCCAAGAAAATATCGGTATCGCCCCACAGCATCCAATATTTGCCAGTGATTTTTACAGCCTGTGGATTGCCTTTAACAAGTTTGCTTACAATTGAACCGGATTTGCTCCAGGTATCCAGCCATTTTGCGCCTGCGTTCAGGAATACTGGCCCGTGTTTCGTCCAGTGCAGTAAATCCTTTGAACTTGCAATGCTCAGCCTTGCCGTTTTACCATTCCATGCAGTATAAGCCAGGATATATTGGCCATCATCCGTTGAGACAATTCGCGGATCTTCACAACCACCCGGATATTCGTATTGTAAAAACCTGCTGCTATCTGGATATAGAACCGGCGTGGGATGTTTTGTAAAATGAAGACCATCACTGCTCTCGGCCAAGCCAATTCGTGAGGTGCGGCCAGCATATGCGGCTGCGGGATTATCTTCGGCCCTGTACAGCATTATTATTTTTCCATCTTTTATTATGGCTGCGGGATTAAACACATCGGCCTTTTGCCAATGCACACTATCCATTTTTACAGGATCGAAAAACACTGGCACACTATCGGCTCTGAGCACCGGGTTTTCCCCTGGTTTTGTAAAGCTCCATACATCGGTTGTCTCTGATGGTCTGCAGGCAGTTGCCGTCAGAATAATTAAACCAAAAAATAATAAAGGAATTCTCATATGGTATTAGTTTAGCAGTTACGCCGCAAAAAAAATCGACACCCAATGCATGTAAACTTAAGTAAACGATCACACTGTATGAAAACATTATGATCCATCATAAATCATCAAAATGAAAATAGCCTTTATCATTTTTAATGGTGTAACCTGGCTGGATATGATTGGCTGTTACGAACCCATCACCAAGTTAAAATCAAATCATTTCTTACCCGATCTTAACTGGGATATTTGTGGCTATACCGAAAACAACCAGGACATATTCGGGCTGGAAATAAGGCCATCCAAAATCAAAAATTCATTGGCAGGATATGATGCGATAATAGTACCCGGCGGCATAGGCACAAGGCAATTACAATATGACCAAGCATTTTTAAAATGGTTACAAACTGCGGCAAATGTTACCTATAAAATATCAATTTGTACGGGCAGTTTATTGCTTGGTGCCGCTGGTTTCCTAAAAGATACAACTGCCACCACAAACTACCAGGAATATGAGGCTTTAAGGCCTTATTGCAAACAAGTCCTTGAGCAAAGAATTGTAGATGATGACAACACGATTACAGCGGGTGCAGTTAGTTCATCCATTGATCTTGGCTTGTATCTATGCGAAAAATGGGCAGGTAAACATGCGGCAAATGTTATAAGGAGAAAGATCGATTACCATGGATAAGATACGGATTTTGAAGGTTCACGCGTATGCAATTCAAAGCGAACAACAACAACTATTTCAATTCATCAAACAGCAGGTCGGTAACGTTCCCTGACTGCTGTAAAATTCGTTTCAACACATAGCATTCAACAAAAGTTTTATAGGTATCAACCCTTAAATAAAAGCACCCTGCTTCATTGGCCACGATTTTTACAAGATCATAGTATTGGCTGCGCTGAAGTATAGTGAGATAATTGTATTCAGCCATCTTAGCCGGCAAAATATCACTGAGCGGAGTTATAACAATTACCAAGTCGCCGGTTGTTTGAACCATAACATTATAATCTTTTACATGACTACCGGTAAAAGGGATAGAAGCCAGGTTTTCGTTGATCATCTTAAACGGAAAATCTGTTGCAGTAACCAACTGCTTCAGGCTAAAAACCGCAGTTTTCGATTTAGTTGCGGCTTTGGCTGACCTGCGGATTTGCCTGCAAAAAATGCCAGGGAGACCAGGAAAAAAAACGTAGCAAAAGGTTTCTTAATGAAAGGAATTAACAGATTAAAGCTATCTCAAGAACCGATCCGGCAAAGTCATGTGAATCGCGGAAAATGCAATTATTTACGCCTGTGAGAGGCCATTGACTGCAGAAAGATGATGCCGCTGACAATCATAACAAATAAAAATAAAAGCACATGCTTATGCATATTTAGAAGTAATGGAACCGAATGATGTAATACTTAAAAATATGGGGAAAAGGGATGGATCTTTTAAACCCGCACTACATGCAGGCATAAAAAAAGGCTGCAGTTTGATTTGCAGCCTTAGCTCCTGACAGGCATAAAAGTTCACGGGTGCGTCCCAACGATACCCGATGATAACAATTGGCCCATCGCCTAAAAAATTATTTAGCCAAAGGGATGACCGGATCAGATAACTACGAGCTCGTAGAAATAATCGGGCTGTAGATATTTGTTGGCCAGTTCCTGCAACCTTGCCGGTGTTATATGGCGAATAGTATCTGTGGCTGCATAAAAATAATTTTCATCCAGGCCGTTTAGAATATAACTTTTCCAGCGATTGATAATATGGAACGGGCCATCAAGATCGCCCAATAATGAACCCAGCAGGTAGTTGCGCACAAGCATCAGTTCCTCATCGTCCACAAGTTCATCCCGTAGCACCTGCATTTCATGATATACTTCCTTAATAGTGGCATCGCAAACTTCGCGGCCGGCCTCCGTAGTTACCATCCAGGCGCTTTGTTCAGTGTGGCTTTGCAGGTAACTGTGAATGCCGTACGTGTAGCCTTTTTCTTCGCGGATATTGCTCATTAACCGGCTACCAAAATAACCACCGAAAAGGGTATTCAAAACCTGCACTTCCATAAACTCAGGATGGTGCCTGTTTGGAAAATTACTTGCAATACGAATGGCACCCTGCACACCATTTACATCATTTATTATAGTGGATGTTCGGTTTAAGTGAAGTTCCCTTTCCTTGTTGACAACCGGAGGTGCAATAACTGGTTTGGAAAGCGACAGGCTTCCAAAATACTGGTTAAGCAGTGAGAAGATATCGTCGGGTAGTTTGCCTGCAACAAATATGATACACTTACCATTACGGTAATGCTTATCATAAAATTTTGCGAGCTGTTCAGTGTCTAGTGCATCGTAATCCTGCACGCTGCTGTATTTGCCATAAGGATGATCTTTTCCAAAGAGCAGTACATCGATTTCACGGTTGGCAACAAAATCGCATTTAAGCAGGCTTACAGCCAGTCGCTGCTTACTGTTCTGCTGAAATATCTCAAGTTCTGTTTGCGGAAAGCTGGCGTCGGTAATTAATTCCTGCACCACGGGCAATAAAACAGGAAGGTGCTTGCTAAGCGCATGCAGGGTGATATTAGCTGTTTCGTTATAGCAGTGTCGGTTAAGATAACTGCCATAAAATTCAAAATGTTCGTTGATTTCGAAAGCAGTACGTTTCGAACTGCCATTTTTTAAAAGATGATTGGTAGCCCCGGCTACCAGGTTTTTTTCTTCCCAGCTATTGCCGGCAAAAAACACCCATTCGAGCTGGATTACTTCTTCTTCACCTGCATCCAGGCTATAAACTTCCACCCCGTTATCCAGCACAAACTTTTTGTAAGGCTTCAGTTTCAGGCTGAAATCAACTGCATTTTTTATCGGAGGCGCAATGGTTCTGTTAATCATTATTGTAATTATTGTTCTGCTATTTACTCAACAGCTATCAGCTATTTTTTTCAAAACTACAGCATAAAAATTTTATCAATTACGACTAAAGGTGTTTAATGGAGGGCTTTATCAATCATTTGACAGCCTGATATGCTACCTGCGAAAACCGATCTGCTCCAATTGCGGCCCAAGAAAAGTATTTTCAGCATTGTTATAGACTTCAGCGAGCGTGACAGGCTTGTCAAAATGTAACTCCGTACGACCAAGCTGTGCTGCAAGTGCATTAGCCGTCTCAGGATTGAGGGCTTTAAACTCATACATGCCCAGTAAACGGCCTTTTCGTAATAAAGCATCATCTATCTGCGTGTATTTCATGTTAAAAGTGCAAATGAGTGCAACGTTGAGGCATTGGCTTAAAATGCCGTCACTAAGGTTAAGAAGATTACTGATGGCACTGGTTTCATCGGGGCCGCGGCGTTTTGCAATTACGCTATCGGCATCTTCCAGTACCAAAATGCTGTCGGGATAATCAAGTAAAAAGGCTACCAGTTTAGGATCGGAAACATGCTGCGCCATATAGGGCGGGAAGTAGATCATGCGCTTATTGACCTTGCCTGCGAGGTATCGGATAAAAGTTGTTTTGCCGGTACCTGGTTCACCGTGCATAAGCACAAGGCCACTGGCTTTTCCTGCGGACAATTTTTCCACAATGTGCTTTTTGAAATCTTCAAACTCGGGGTTGTAATGATTGGTGATATCCAGGTTATCGCCAACGCCATCAAATTCTTTCAGGGCCCAGCCGCCGTATTCATCTGTAGTAATCAGGTGGAATTTTCCATTGAACTCTTCTTCCCTCTCTTCTTCACTCAGTTGCTTTAGTTTTTCAAACAACGGCAGCAATTTGGTGCTTTGCGCTGCATTATCATAAAACACATATACACCACTCCTGGGATGAAAAGCATTATCATATCCCAGCCATACGTTCTTTTCTAAAAACAGCAATGCAGCTTTGCCCTGGAATTCACCTTTTACTGGTTTAAACAATTGAAACTCTACCGACGCCTGGAAATGCGTTTCGAATAAAGAAGGCAGCCATTCCTGCAATTCTTTTATATCCACTTTAGGGAATAACCTCCGGCTTGGAATGGAATCGTTTAATTTATGGAAAGCTGTAGAGACTCTTAATGCCTCATCATAAAACAAATCGCTTTCGCCATGAAGATTGCTGCGGAACAACATAAGGGTGGATATTTCCACTAAGGTAGATGCATACCTGTAAAATCTAACGGGAGTAATCTTTAAGGTAGACTTAAAGATTACTCCCGTCAGCGCAAAAATGTTTGTTTAATATTTTATGCTTCCTCTTGAGCCATAGGCAGCGTCATTTAAATCCGTTGGATTGAAGTAGCCATTTACAATTACGGAACCGGTAGCATTGGCAAATTTCCCCGTGCCCCCTACAATATTGCCGCCACCTGTATAGGTTACGAGTGTAGCACTAACAACGGTTGAAACTGTAGGTTGATTTGCCTGTATCCAAACTGAATTTCCTTCGTCGTCGAAAGTTATACTATTAACTGTCGAAGGAACGCCCGTAATACCTGCTGCGGCAAGCTCAGCCTGGAAGAACTGTGTAACCGGGGCAACAACAGATGTCAATCCGGAGGGGCTCATGGTTGCATATTGGTTAAACAGATTATGAATATTGCCCATGTGCGTAGCCGTACCTGAACCACCGCCAGGAAACCATGCAGGCAGATAGCCTGTTGATGGCGTTGCACCATTGGCAAAATCCGGAACAACCGAATAATAAGTTGCTGCTGTGTCTTTGTACGCACGCCAAACGGGCCCGCTCTTTGAACTGGCGTTCATTTCAGCATCGCGTATAGAAGAAGGAGCCAGAACTTCTTTTTGGCATGAGCTAAAAAGCACACTCATGCCAATCATTCCGACTGCAATTAGTGAATATTTTTTCATTTATATATGTTTAAAGCGTAAATAACCTTTTACTGATGAGCCTGTAAAATAAAGATTTACACTTATTAACACTAAAGAAAATATATCCATTTGATTAGCGCTTCTTAATTGCCCGTGAATTGGGTAAATAAGGATGGTTGTTGCAGAAAAAAACATGCGACGCTTTGGGCATTTTCCTGCATAAAGCCGGCCACTGTTACCAATGCCGGCCATGGGGAGTGTGACTAAAAAACCAGGTACGGGTATAAAATTTTGAACATGCTAAAATCTATGCTTTAGGAAAACCAGGGTTCGATTTTATTTTCATGATCTGCCGGTAATGCCGCTCACTGTGTCCGAATATGGTAATGTATACCTGGTGCAGATTCTTTTTATCTCCTGGAAACTGCTGGTAGACTCTTAAATCTTCCGTTGCATTTTTTAGCCATTCAATTGACTCATTCCTCATTTTCAGAAACCATGCCAAATTGGATTGCCCGCTATTCAAACCCATGGGTAAAGTATAGGTAAAAGGCTTTGTGTAATCTATGGAAATATGCGGCTTTTCTTCCATGATAAAACCAAGGTAGATGCTGTCAGGTTTTGCAGTGGCTGCCAGTTCGGGATGCGGACCATTCCCCATTCCATTACTCACTCTTGCCTGTAGCAACAATTCCCAAATGGCTATATGTTCTACTACCTCCTTAATAGACCACCTGTCTGCTGATTCCCTGAAATTCCATTGTCTTTCTGAAAGATCCTGTGTTTCTTTTATCAGCATTTCCTTTGTTCTCTTAAGGTTTTCCACCAGGTAATTCCTGTCATCTTCGGTCCACAATTTTTGCGATAACAGAGCAGATAGCATAAGGCAAAAGCATCCGCTTAAAATTATTTTCTTCATTTTAAAGTACTTAAAGTGGCGCAATAAAATAACGGGTTTCCATGCTGATTTTACTTCTTCAGTTTTTACCATTAGATGTATTTAACCCGGGCTTGTAACTGCGCGCGGATCGAAAAAATTTTCCTGTGAAATAATTTTCCCCTCTTCATTAATAATAAAACGATCAACAACCCTCAGCACGCAGGCAGGATTTATTATCCAGCAATGAAACTCAACGGAGACGGCATTATTTTCTTCGTTTACATAACTGTCAATTAATTCAACTTTAGCAATAAGTGAAGGGAGAGGTGCCCACCAAATATTCCGTAAATTTTCTTTACCGGCAAGCGGAAATTCAGACCCCCCGGGGCATAATGGTGCCCGAAGAATAACATTATCATCGTAAGGTATCGCATCAAAATTTTTAGCATCCAACCCGTTTGTTACATAATCTCTTGCGATTTGATGCAACATTTGTGCATCGTTAATTACATCTGTTTGCATGATTATAATGTTTTAATTGAGATGAAAAAGCGGCAGATAAATTAACCAAAGATTTTACGAACCAAGTTGCCTTTTGAAATCCTCGTGGTCCCAATTAATTCTTATGCTGTCAATTTTTTGTTGGGTGTTAAGATGGAATATAAAAATATGATCACTGTCAAAGTGCAGTCCTTTATTGGGTATACCAGCAAAATCCTTAGCCTGTGTTCCGCGAATAACAACCTGGCACCGCACCGACCCTTCGTCTTCTGCAATGGAGGCATCAACGGTATTATCAATATCAGGAAAACAATCTATCAATGCTGACCATATTCCCCTTCCAAGTTCGCCGATTTTACCTCTTCCATCTTCACCTAAAGGCTCAAAGAACACTTCGCCTCCGGGCTCGCAAAAGCTGAGCATTTTGTCTACATTTTTTTGCTGGTAAGCAAACATGAATTGTACGCAGGCATTCTTTATACTTAGCTTATGCTGTTCTGATACAAGCGTTTCCATACATAAAATTTTAGTGTTAAAAATGGGAATTAAACGGAATGTTTAATTGCTTATCTGAACCTCAAAGCTATAACAGCCAATTAGCGAAGCATAGTAAGAATGCGGCAACCTTATTGTAAAAATGCGGCAACTTATAAGGGCTGTTGCTTTGGCTTCTCAACGAAGTTTGCAAGCTCCATATTCTCGTCAAGATATTGCTGTGGCGTGCGACCGGTAAACTCAATGAAATCTTTTATAAAATGTGATTGATCGTAAAAGTCGCATTGATTAAATATGAACGACCAGTCAACTTTTTTCTTACCTGCTATCAGGTTAAACAAATAAGCCATCCGGAAAATGCGGGTGTAATATTTTGGGCTTAACCCAACTTTTTTAAAGAAGCGGCGTTCAAAATTCCGACGGCTCATATAAATATTTTGCAGCAGGTCATTCACATTCAGCAATCCATTTTTTTCAATAATCAGGTTCACAGCATCATCAATATTATCAGGAAGGGGATGTGCACTTTGAAACTGCTGCATCACGAATGCTTCCAGGATTTTCGCCTTTTGCTTTTCATCGGCCGTTGCTTTTAATTCATTTGAGATGCGATCTATTAACACGGGCTTAAAAACCTGTTTAAGGTCTATTCGCTCTTCGGTGTATTGATAGGCGGGAAGGTTAAATAATGTAGCTAACGCAGCTGGTTTTAAAACGATGCCAGCCATGGAAATAGGTCCGTTGAAAAAAAGCTTGTAGCTGTAAATAGCCTGGCCTGCTATGAACGCCGCAGGCACTTCGCGTTTTCCGTATTTTTTATTCTGCAGGAAATAAGGTTTGCCGTTATTAAAAACAATAGAGCAGAAACCATTCGGCGGAGATTCAAACATCAGGTCATCAACTTGTTCATCACCCGATTCCCAAATAAAATAACATTCAACATATGGTTGTAATAATGGATCGGGAGAAAATTTCTTATAGACCATCCCACGTTTATTATTTAAGACAAAGAAACCGGTATTTGCATGGAAGAATATTAACTGGCAGCATTACCTGAAAGTAATTTACAATATTTACATTTCAATTTGAAAGCTCCCTGTTTATAAAATTGATTTCATAATGTCCAACTTTCAACCCGCCCTCCGAAATACCGGATGCAGAAAAACTTTAAAGTAATGGGCTGACAGACTGTTCAGTGTTTTTGCATGGAAAGCAATCTTTGACTTATCCTTAAAGTAAGATTTCTAAAAAACAAGCCAGCATCGCTAAATTTGCGACCCGAATTAAAATAGTGAGTGGTTAATTATGCCTGTGACTCAGAAATGGCTTCATTGACTACCGGCACTACTACCCGAAAAATATTATGATAGATAAATTAGAAGCCATAAAAGGCCGTTTTCAGCAAGTTGGTGTGGCGCTTACAAACCCGGAAATTGTAAGCAATGCCAAAGAATTCAGCAGGCTGAGCAAGGAATACAAGCAATTAGAGAAAATTGTTGACCCTTTTGAGCGGTATAAGAAAGTGCTTGACGATGTTGAGTTTAGCAAGGAACTGCTGAATGGCAGCGATGATGAAATGCGGGAGCTGGCCAAGGCTGAACTACCCGCTTACCAGCAGGAACTGGAACAACTTGAAGCCACCCTGAAGAAATTGCTGATTCCAAAAGATCCGCAGGATGATAAAAACGCCATATTAGAAATCAGGGCAGGAACTGGTGGTGACGAAGCAAGCCTTTTTGCCGGAGATCTTTTAAATATGTACCTGCGTTATTGCGCTAAAAAAGGCTGGAAGACAAATATTGTAAGCGAAAGCGAAGGTACTGTGGGTGGTTATAAGGAAGTGGTGGTAGAAGTGGAAGGTGAGGACGTATACGGCACCTTAAAATTTGAGAGCGGGGTACACAGGGTTCAAAGGGTGCCCAATACCGAAACACAGGGAAGAGTACATACGTCGGCGGCAACGGTTGCTGTTATGCCCGAACCCGAAGAAGTCGATTTTGAACTGAACCCAGCCGATGTTAAAATGGAAACCAGCCGAAGCGGTGGTGCTGGTGGACAAAATGTAAACAAGGTGGAAACAAAAGTGATGCTCACCCATATACCAACCGGAACGGTAGTCATATGCCAAACGGAACGGAGCCAGTTGGGAAACAGGGAAAAAGCCATGACCATGATGCGCACACGCCTGTATGAGGAACAAGTGAGAAAGCATGAAGAGGAAATTGCACGTCAGCGTAAGACTTTGGTAAGTACCGGCGACAGAAGTGCGAAAATCAGGACATATAACTGGCCGCAGGGACGTGTTTCAGACCATCGTATTAACCTGACTGTTTATAATCTTGATAGTGTAATCAACGGAGAAATTGACGAGTTCATCGAGCAACTTCAATTAGCGGAAAATGCTGAAAAAATGTCGAACATGAACTAATGATTTTGAGAAACCGGAAAAAAAGCAAATATTATTTCGCAGCAACCTTTTAATTAAAAGTATTTATCTTACCCGAAACATACGATATGCTTGAACAAATATTTGAAATGATTAAAGACTTTGGGAAAGAGCAGGTGGTTGACAACCCGGAAATCCCAAATGAACAGAATGAAGCCGTCATGGCCGAAGCCTCGCATGCAGTGGCCGGCACCTTACAGCAGCAGCTGGCCCAGGGCAATGTTGCAGGAGTAATGGATATGTTTCGGAGCAATGATTCCACAGAGATTATGGGTAATCCAGTTGCCCAAAATATGCAGGCAGGTTTTATGGATAACATCAGCAGTAAATTAGGTATTAACAAAAATGTAGCTGCAGGCCTTGCGGCAACTTTAATACCGATGGTTTTAAGTAAATTAGTCCACCGCACCAATAGTACTGATCCGGCGGATAGTGGTTTTAATCTCAACAGCCTGATTGGCAGCCTGACAGGTGGTGGAACCGGGCATGATTTTAGTGGTTTATTAAATCAGTTTACAGGTGGTGGTGCCGGAAACGGGGGATTCGATTTGAACAGTATTATTTCCCAGGTTTCCAATGGAGCAAATCAGCAACAACAATCAGGTGGGTTAAGCAGCCTGATAAGTGGCTTTTTTGGTAAGTGATAACAGAAATTAGGGTCTGCTGTTAAATCCCGGTTAAGTAAAATAATTTTTTTTTTGTTATGGTACATTTTCGTAAACTTTGTGCAAGCGAATTGAAAGAAAATACAACATCTGTTAAAGTGCCTTTTTCATTAGAAAATATTTAACAGGGAAGCCAGTAACAAAACTTTCAGTAAAGCGTCAAATAAGTAAGTTTTAAAGAAATCGATTATTAATTTTTTCTCATAAGCAGTTAGTTTTGGTTGCGGCCCCTGTTTCTACAGGGGCCCATTTTTTTGCGGTATATCCATGAAAAACCTTCGAAATTCGTTGCTTACCACCACTGGGTTTTGCAGTGCTGTTGTTTTACGATAGGTTTGACCGTAACAATTTTAATTATGGCTAACGCGCCAACATCAACCCTGTGTATCGATTTTGGCAACACCCGGCAAAAAGCAGGTCTTTTCTCCGGTAATAAATTGACACAAATATTTTTCCTTGAAGAGCCATTGCTACAATCGGTCGAGCAACTTGTTGGAAAGTACAAACCGGTCAACACCATACTTTCCTCCGTTATAAATCATTCCGCCGAAGTAGAAACCTATCTGCGCGGGCATACAAGTTTTCATCTCTTAAGCCCTTCCAGCAAAATACCATTTACTACCCCGGTTGGAAAACCTGAAACGATTGGTGCGGATAGATTGGCCCTTTGTGCAGCCGCGGCACGCTTGTTTCCAAATCAAAACAACCTTATAATAGGCCTTGGCACTGCTGTTACCTACAATTTTCTAAATATCAAAAACGAATTCCTGGGCGGAGGCATTAGCCCTGGTATGCAAATGCGGATGAAGGCTTTAAACAGTTATACTGCAAAATTGCCCATTGCAGACCCTGATTGGAACGTTCCACTGGTAGGATATGATACCAAATCAAATATTCAGAGTGGCGTAGTATTGGGGCTTGCACATGAGATTGATGGTTTTATTGAAGCTTACCGAAATAAATACCGGGCTTTTAACGTGCTTTTAACCGGGGGTGATTTGGTGCATTTGGCCCCCCACCTTAAAAACTTGATATTTGCCGACCCTGATTTACTGTTTAAAGGACTCTATGCTATCTCTGAAATTAATTACCAAGGTTAGATTTTGTGTTATTCTGTTGATTTTATTTTCTTTTAAGGAAGGATATAGCCAAATCAATTCACCCTATTCCAGGTATGGATTAGGTGATATTTATAACAGCCGCAACGTAGTAAGCAAAGCAATGGGCAACCTTGCTACCCCGTTTATAGACTATCAGTCTGTCAACTTCATAAACCCGGCGTCCTACAGCCGCCTGCAGGCTGTAAGTTTTGATGTTGGTACCGAATTTGAAAGCCGTTCGTTGCGGAATATTGACCGCACCGACAATTACAAATCCAATAACCTGTCTTTTAACTACGTAGCCATTGGCGTTCCGTTATTAAAAGACAAAACAGGTATTTCCAAATGGGGAATGGCTTTTGGTTTACGACCCATGACACGTATGAACTACAATATTTCCGAGGCGGACCGCCTGCCGGGTATTGATAGCATAGGAACCATATATAAAGGTTCCGGTGGAGCTTCAAAAGCATTTATAGGCACTGGTTTTAAAATTAAAGGGCTGGCAATTGGTGCAAACGTTGGCTTTTTATTCGGCCAGCAAAACATCAGCACCCAACGCTCGTTTTTAAACGATACCGTACAATATTTTACCAGCAATCACGAGAGCCAGCTCTCTTACAATAAGCTGTATTTTGATGCAGGCGCCCAGTACGACATTAAATTAAACAAAAAATCTGTCCTGAGACTTGCTGTCTCAGGCTTTGTTGGCGGTAAGGTAAACGCGAGTACAGATATCCTGAGAGAAACCATTGTTTACAATTCAACGGGAGAATTTGATTCGCTGGATGTGGTTTTAAGACAAAAAGATGTAAAAGGCGAAATCACCTTACCATCCGGGTACACCGTTGGTTTTATGTTCGACAAAACAAATGCCTGGATGTTCGGCGCAGAATACGAGCGTATCAATTGGGATGATTATCGCTACTATGGCAATACAGATAACGTTGGTACTACCGGCATGTTCAGAATGGGGGGCCAATGGGTTCCCTCGCTTAGTACAAAGAAATATTTTAACCGTGTAACTTACAGGGCTGGTTTTTACACCGGCACTGATTATGTCAAAGTTGACGGTAAACAATTGCCGATTTGGGCCGGCTCCGTTGGTTTTGGATTTCCGGTAAGGCGCTGGAATAATTACAGTAATCAATACACAGTAATAAATACCTCCCTGGAATACGGTAAAAGAGGCAACGGAACGCAGCCGGTTACTGAAAATTTCTTCCGTTTAAATGTAGGCCTTTGCTTAAGCGATCTTTGGTTCAATAAAAGGAAGTTTGACTAAGCCCTCGCTTTTTCATTTACCTTTTGGATGCAAGTGTTTTTGCTAAAATGACAAGGCCGTTGAAAAGCATTTTTTCAGATCTTGCTGTTCATATAAATTTCAAACAGTTTGATTGAATGACAAAGCATGGCAACAAACCGCTTCTCTTTACTGGTATTTTCCTTACTTTTTCTCGCAGGATTACAGGCTTGTGAAAACGATGCCAATGAAGTTGCTTCCTTAAACAAAAAAACTGTTGAAGTGGAAGAAGGCCGGGGGATAACTGGTTCTTTCAGCCAGTCAGCGGTTCAAAAAGCCCAGCTTACGGCCCCGGTTATGTACCGGGTAAAGGCAGATTCGCCATACACAGAATTTCCCAAATCAATTCATGTAGATTTTTACAAGCCCGATCATTCTATCGAAAGCGTTGTTAAGGCCCGGTATGCCAAGTACTATGAAACATTAGGCAAGGTTTATCTTAAGGACAGCGTGGTTGTTTATAATACAACCGGCGATACTTTATACTGTAATGATCTTTGGTGGGATCAGACTGCCAATATTTTTTATACGGATAATGCAGTCATTATCCGTACTACTACCCAGCAATTAAATGGCAGCGGGTTGTGGGCGCTCGCAAACTTCTCCAAATACACTATAAAGAACACTACAGGCATTGTGGACATACCCGAATCTATTCAACCCTAGTCATTGCGGTTGATTTTTGTGCCAACCGGGCCTTCTTCCATTACAAGCTTGCTGCCTGAATGTTATTTCTCGATCTCGTTTTGAAGTTTATGGCCCTTACATGCGCCGTTTCCTGTGTATATAAATATTCATTGCTATCACTCAGGCAAAGTGCAATCGCTTAAGGATGAAATCGTTTTGAATCCATAGTGAACAAATTGCAATCAATCTTGTTAGCATTGCTAAACCTATATTGGTGTATTTATTAAACCAATTGAAGAAAAACGGGTTTTGCGCTCAATTTGCAACTTGAACTTTTTTTACTGATCCCGATATATTCATGAATGCATTTACCATAAAGGACCTTGAAAATCTTTCAGGCATAAGGGCACATACTATCCGTATCTGGGAGCAGCGATATAATTTTCTTCGCCCGCAGCGTACTGAAACCAATATCCGGTATTATAATAACGACGAATTACGGACCATTCTTAATGTGGCGCTCCTTAATAAGTACGGCTTTAAGATTTCGCATATTGATAAAATGGAAAAGGCAGAACTGGAAGATAAAATACTGTCCTTATCGCAAACACAGGCCCAGCAGGAACGCATCATAAATGATCTTATCCAGTTTATGGTGGAAATTGAGATTGATAAATTTGAAGATGCCATTGACCAGTACATCCGTAGCAGGGGTATCGAAAAAACCATCAGCCACATCATATTTCCCTTTCTTGAAAAGATCGGGATCCTTTGGTCCACAAACCATATTAACCCTGCGCAGGAGCATCTTGTAACCAATGTCATACGCCAGAAATTAATAGTAGGTATTGATAGCGCCGTATCTCATGTGCAATTAAATAAAGTATTGCTTTTGTTTTTGCCCGAAGGCGAACATCATGAACTGGGTTTGCTATTTATTTATTACCTGCTAAAAAGCAGGGGGGCAAATGTTTGGTACCTGGGGGCAAATGTTCCTTTAAAGGATGTGGAATATGTAGCCAAGGTAAAATCTCCTGATATCGTTTACACCCATCTTACCTCAGTTACTTCCAACTTTAACCTCGAAAAATACCTTAACAGCTACCAGGCCCGCATACCAAATAAACTCCTGATTATTTCAGGAAGAGTCACGCAGCTTTATAAAAAGAAAATACCACCGCAGGTAATGTTCAAAAACTCATTGTCAGAAGTAATGGAATATATCGCTTCTTTATAATTAACTGTGTAATTTGTAGAGAACGAATCCGCATGGCTTTAATGGATAATAGCGGGTTTTTCGGACAATTTCTGTCAACGGATACCCGTTTTTCATGTCCCTGGAGGCTCAATAATCAATTTTACGGCATTTAAGTTTGAATATTTTCAGATATTATCTTGTAAAATTGCTTATCAATAGCTGCTTTGGTTCTTTAAAGCACGGCGGCTTAAAGCAAAACACTGTTTCTTCATGATATTGTCTCTCCTAATAATTACCTTAATTTTTACCGGTTTTTTTGCAGGTATTGAAATTGCTTTTATAAGTGCCAACAAGCTTGGTATTGAACTTAAAAAGAAACAGGGCAAACGAAGCGGCATTATCCTTAGCCGCTTTATTGAAAATCCATCCCGCTTTATAGGAACCACGCTAATTGGTTTCAACATTTTTTTGGTTGCCTACAGTCTCACCATAGCCGATTTTCTGCAACCATTCTGGGAGTTAAGCGGTATAAGTGAACTGGATAAATCGGGTTCTCTAAAATTAATTGCAGAAGTAATTATTTCAACCCTGGTTGTATTGCTGGTTGTGTTTTTTTTCAAAGCTGTCTTCAGGGCAAAAAACGATTCCATTCTTTCGGCCTTTGCAAGGGTAATGGAGTTTTTCTATGCACTCTTTAATCCTATTTCATCCTTTTTTGTTTCGATCGCTTCCTGGCTGCTTAAATATATTTTTAACGTAGAACTGGATGACCGGAGACGACCATTTAACAGGGTTGATCTTGAACATTACTTTCAGCAAACTATTGATGTTGATGACGACAACCCTGAATTAAACCAGGAGCTTTTTGAAAATGCCCTGAGTTTACCGGGGGTAAAAGTGCGCAGCTGCCTGGTTCCAAGAAAGGAGATTGTGGCGGTGGAATTAAAAACTCCTATTGAGCAGGTTGTTGAGAAAATGGTTGAAACCATGCTTAGTAAACTGGTAGTGTACGAAGGCAATATTGATAATATTGTGGGCTACGTGCACCAGCTGGATATGTTTCGCAATGCAGTAAGTCTCCAGAATATTTTATTACCCATACCGGCCGTGCCGGAAAGTATGGGTGTAACAGACCTGATTGGTAAATTCTCTAAAGAAAGAAAAAGCATCGCCTGGGTGGTAGACGAATTTGGCGGCACTGCCGGCATTGTTACCATGGAAGATTTGCTGGAAGAAATTTTTGGTGAGATACAGGACGAATATGATACCGAAGATTTTATAGAAAAACAATTAGCAGACAAAGAATACCTCTTTAGCGGCCGCCTCGAGCTTGATTACCTCAGCGAGAAGTATGGCCTCGATTTCGAAGATGACGAATCTGACACCTTAAGTGGCTACGTTATACAACAACACGAAAGTTTCCCCAAACAAGGGGACCGTATTATTGCCGGCGATTACCAATTTGATGTAATGGAAATGAGCGACACCCGCATTGAATTAATCAAAATGAAATTGCTCAAATAGGCGTCACATTGCCGGTATCTCCAATTTATCTTATTGCACTGCATTTATCTATTGAAATATACCATTCAAAATATTTTGCATGGTGTAATTCGCTTGTGTTATTAAAATTGATCAAATAAAATAAAGCTTATGAGGAAATCAGTAATAATGTCTGTGACGTTGCTGCTAGCTACGGGATTGTATGCCCAGGATAAAAGCAAAATGGCAACCACAGCTGCGGCCGCCGATACGGCAAAAAAAGCCGCTGCAGCCACACCCCCAAAACCCAGCGTTAAAGAAAAAGTAAAAGCCAGTAAGAAAATTGAAGGGTTGTTTACAGCCTACCAGGATACTACCACGGGCAGCCTGCAGTTATACATAAAGAAAGACCAGTTAGGAAAGGAGTTTATTTACCAAAGTTTTTCGATGGGCGGCCCGGTTTCTTTATTTCTTAACCAGAACATGATTCGTGCAACCTGGGTTTTTAAAATTCAAAAGGCTTTTGACAAGCTGGAATTTTTACAGGAGAATACCAGCTTCTATTACGACAAAAATAACGCAGTCAGCAAGTCGGAGAATGTGGATGTGGCAGACGCCGTATTTTTTGCTGATAAATTTGTTGCCGAGGACAGTCTTGGCTATTTAATAGCTGTGGACGGATTGTTGCTGGGCGATAAACTGGATCCTGTAAAACCTATTTTCCCTCCAACCCTTCCCCCGGGTTCGGTTTTTAACCTCGGCAGCCTGAATGCTTCCAAATCAAAATATACTACGGTTAGGTCTTTCCCGGACAACACTGACATACTGGTTGACCTGGCTTACGACAATCCAATGCCATTTAACGGCGGTGGCAAAGACATTACTGATGCCCGGTACGTGCGCGTAAAAATGCAGCATTCGTTTATAGAAATGCCCAAAAATAATTTCCGCCCGAGACGGGATGATCCCCGGGTTGGTTTTTTTGGGCAGGAAGTGGATGATTTAACTTCACTTAGCCCAACACCCTATAAGGATATTATTAACCGCTGGAATCTAGAGAAAAAAGATCCGTCGGCTGCCATCAGCGAGCCGGTAAAGCCAATAGTTTACTGGATAGAAAAAACAACACCTGTCGAACTTCGTCCCTATATAAAAGAAGCAGGCGAAAAATGGAATGAAGCTTTTGAAAAAGCAGGTTTTAAGAATGCTGTTGTTATGAAAGAAATGCCTGATACCGCTACCTGGGATCCGGCTGATCTTAACTACAATGTTATCCGCTGGGTTAGTTCTTCCTCACCTGCCTATGGCGCCATCGGGCCAAGTTTTGTAAACCCGCTAACCGGTGAAATATTGGGTGCTGATATTACCGTTGAATGGAAAAGCGGCGCCGGCACTCCTATTTCCGATGACCTGTACAATGGTGGCAATTCCACCTCTTCAATGCCATGGAACGATCCGCTTAATGCAATCAAACCGGTTGCAGTTCCGATGTTTGGCTTCAGCAAAAATCATTTGGCTAACTGCGCCATCGCCCAGGAGTTATCAATACAATATCAATCAGGTTTAACTGCTATCGAAACCCTGGATAACGATATTCCCGAAGGAAAAAAATCATTGGCCGTAGTTGAAATGCACAAGCAATTTTTGTATTATCTCATCATGCACGAAATGGGCCACACACTTGGTTTAATGCACAACATGAAAGCTTCGCAAATGCTTAGCCCTGCTGAAATGAATGATGTTGCGCTCACCCATAAAATTGGCCTGCAGGGTTCCGTAATGGATTATCCGGCTATTAATGTTAGCCTCGACCGCAGTAAACAGGGCGATTATTATACTACCAAAGCCGGCCCGTACGATTTGTGGGCGATAGAATATGGTTATACACCGTTCAAAGAAACTGAAGAAGAAGCCGGACTGGTAAAAATTCTCAGCCGTAGCACCGATCCAAAACTAGCTTTTGGCAATGATGCAGATGATATGCGTTCACCTGGTAGTGGAATTGATCCAAGAGTAATGATCAACGATCACAGTAGCGACATGGTTGCGTATGCAGAAGACCGGTTTAAGCTGGTAAACGCCATGATCCCTAAATTAAAAGCACGTTTTAGCAAAGAAGGTAGCAGCTATCAATTATTGCGTACAAGATATAACCAGCTAATGGGGCAGCGTACATCTATGGCGGCTGGTGTTAGCAGGTATATTGGTGGTATATATGTGGACCGCAGCTTTGTTGGCCAGGAAACGAATGCAAAACCATTTACACCCGTTCCTGTTGCTTACCAGAAAAAAGCCATGGCTTCTTTGACCAAGCACATTTTTGCACCCGATGCTTTTGATGCTGACACCGAACTCCTCCCTTATCTGCAGTTACAGCGCCGGGGTTTTAATTTCTTCGGAAGTCCCGAAGATGTAAAACCACAAACCGCGGTCATGAATATGCAAATGAATGTACTGGCACAATTGCTTCACCCGGTAACATTATCACGTATCAATAACAGTAGTTTGTATGGCAATACATACAGTGTGGCTAATGTAATGAGCGACCTGGTTACCAGCATTTTTGCCGCAGACCTTAAAGGCAATGTGAACCTGTACCGCCAAAACCTGCAAACTGAATTTGTAAAAGGTGCTGCTGCTATTACCAATGCACCCGGTGGCTACGATAACGCTTCAAAAGCTGCAGCTTTAAGCACGCTTAAAAAAGTAAAAGCAATGCTCGCTTCGGCTGTCAGCACCAACGAGCAAACTAAAGCTCACCGCACAAACCTGAATTTTATTATTGATAAGGCACTCACCATTAAATAAGAACGTGCTTCCCATTTTTTTAAAAGGCTGTCTCAAAACAATGAGGCAGCTTTTTTGCATTAGTACCTGTTACCAAACCTTCAAAAAACCGGGAATTTGCTGTTACGGTTTTTTTGTGACGGTTACATGCAGATCAACTATTGCAAACCGATGTCTATGTTTATATAAGAATTGCGGTTACCCTGCAATTGGCACTCATTTTTTTAAAAGATTTCCGTTTATGTAAAGCCTCCTAATATTTATATTTTAAAGCAGTATTTTAGAAATCACTAAAAAATTGCTTTATGAAAACACTGTTTTCTTTTTTATCATGTGCCATATTTATTTCAGGTATTAATGCGCAGGGCATTACCGTTCCGCGGACACCGAGTCCTGCAGCGGGCGTTTCCCAAACCATCGGCATATCAACCGTTAATGTAAATTATTCCCGCCCTTCAGTTAAGGGGAGAACCATATGGGGTGATCTTGTACCATATGGCTGGAATGTACAAACTTTTGGAACCGGTAATTCTGCACCATGGCGTGCGGGTGCAAACGAGAATACGGTAATTACCTTTTCGCATAATGCAACTGTTGAGGGCCAGGCCGTGCCCGCCGGCAGTTATGGCTTATTTTTCACTATCAATAAAGACAATACTGGAGAAGTAATTCTTTCAAAAGACAGCCGCTCGTGGGGAAGTTTTTTTTATGATAAAAGCCAGGATCAATTAAGGGCAAATATTCAGCTACGCGATATTCCAAACACCGAATTACTCACTTACGAATTTGCTGATCTTTCAAAGAATAGCGCAGAGCTCCATCTTAACTGGGAGAAAAAACAGTTCCCCGTTAAAATAACCTTTGCGGTAGATGATATTGTACTTGAAAATGCCGCCGCGGAATTAAGAGGGCCGGCAGGCTTTAACTGGCAGGGACCGCTAAGCGCTGCTAACTATGCTGTGCAGAATAAAGTAGCCCTGGATAAGGCACTTGTATGGGCTAATCAGGCGGTAGCACAAAATAATTCCTTCGCTACCCTGAGGGTAAAATCAAACATCCTGAAACAAATGGGGGATTCAACACAAGCAAATGCTATTATGAAAGACGGACTTGCCATTGCCAGCGAAAATGATCTGAATCAATATGGTTATCAATTACTGGGTCAACAAAATTTCGACCAGGCAATTGCAATTCTTACCATGGCAACACAGCGTTACCCGAAGAGTGCCAATGCGTGGGATTCACTTGGCGAAGCTTTTGCCATTAAAGGAGATAAGAAAAATGCAGTTATCAATTTTAAAAAATCGCTGAGCTTAAACCCTCCTGCTGGTACTAAAGCTAATTCCGAAAAGTATTTGAAACAATTAGGCGCGATGTAGTCCATTAATTTTTTTTAAATAAAAGGGCAGGGAATTATTCATTACCCTGCCCTTTTATTATGCGGTGTAAATTCTGCCCATGCTCTTATAACAATAAAATTTGGGGCGATTACGATATTCATAAGCTCTTGCCTGTTTCAAAAATGCTGGTTCACCTTCCCGGAAATTTAAAAGACACCATCTTTTAAACCGATAACTTTTACGAAATCGCTTCCTTTTTACCCGATGCGATACTCCTATAAATCGCTTCAATCACCTTCATATCTTTCATACCTTCTTCTCCGGGTACGCGGGTTAATTTGTTATTCATAATGCAGGAAGCAAAATCATCCATTTGCAAGGCCTGCTGGTTAACATTCGGATCAAACTTCATGGCGCCGTCGTTGGAAGCACCTTCCATACCGCCGTAGCGATATGCTTCCGTTAATTCGAACCAGCCTTTTTCGGCTTTCGCCTTCAGATGGTTCAGGTTCTTATTATAGCTTGAAATCCCTTTTGCAACAGTACCGCCAGGAAATTCGAGTTCGAAAAGAATTGTTTCGTCTACTTCATTAAACAATTCAGGGCGTAATTTTTCTTCTTTTGCAGTAACGTAAACCGGTTCTTCCCCGGTTGTATAGCGGGCGCCCTGGATGGCATAAACCCTCATGTCCATTAAGCCGCCGCCACCTGCCATCTTTTTATCAAGGCGCCACGTTCTGTAGTTCCCACCCCATGTATAGCCATTGGCGCAATCGATGGTTTGCACATTGCCGTAAACTTTTTGCTGGCCCAACCGCATCATTTCCATATTAAATGGCTCAAAATGCAGGCGGTAACCAATCGATAACATTCGGTTGGCATTTTTGCAGGCATCTATCATCTCCCGGCATTCCTGTACATTCAGCGCCATGGGTTTTTCACAGATCACATGCTTGCCGGCCCTGGCAGCCCTGATCGTAAATTCTTTGTGCATCGAAATGGGAAGCACTACATAAACGATATCAATGTTTTTATTATCAGCGATGCGGTCGAAGTTTTCGTAGTTGTAAATATTGGCTGCCGGGATATTATACTGATCACTCCATATTTTTTCTTTTGCAGGCGTTCCCGTTACAATGCCGGCGAGGTAACAATTTTTTGTCTGCTGCAAGGCGGGACCCAACTGGCCTGTACTATAACCACCTAAACCTACGAGGGCAATACCAGATTTTTTGCCATTTTCGTCGCTGCTTTCCCGGCTACCCGGAGCGGTCCGGCACATGGCAAGCGGCGACGCCAGTAATGATCCTTTCCAGCACAGTGGGATCCGAAGCTTGGAATTCACGTGACTTGAAGTCGCG
>JADMIO010996592.1_pt1 | contig 49470 bp, 48 predicted proteins | sample 8958161 | NCBI WGS metagenome assembly JADMIO01 (sample SAMN16585339, study PRJNA669376) | soil metagenome | isolation source: Crop rotation soil | place: USA: Cullars Rotation, Alabama | collected 2011
GCCGCGACTTCAAGTCACGTGAATTCCAAGCTTCGGATCCCACTGTGCTGGAAAGGAAACCCCGCAAGCGCGGCATCGGCCGCAACCCCAGGACCGGCAAGGAGGTCCGTATCCCCCCGGGACGGACGATTCGCTTCAAGCCGGGCAAGGACCTTCAGAATATCGGGTAACCGACCCTGGACTCACTTCGTCCGGAACTCCCGGCCACGCCACACGTCCCAGTCGACGACTACGCCCGAGTGGCGTGGACGTCGTTCGAGCCCGCACCACCGCGGGCGTCGGCACGGCGTCCAGAGCCCAAGCTACGTTACATCGTCCTGCTCATCCTGACGCTGATATCGACGACGTACCTCGGCACGTTTCACTACGAGGGCTTCAGGGGGGGCTTCACCCAGCAGCAGTTGACGATGCCGGTCGTCGAGTGGGCCCTGCGCGGGTGCTGGTACAGCGTCCCGATTCTGCTGATCCTTGGCGCGCACGAGCTTGGCCACTACGTGGCCTGCCGCTATTACGGCGTCGATGCGTCGCTCCCCTATTTTCTCCCGATGCCGCTGATGATCACCGGCACGCTCGGAGCCGTCATCCGGATCCGCCAGCCGATTCCGGGCAAGCGCGCGCTGTTCGACATCGGCATCGCCGGCCCGATCGCCGGCTTCGTCGTCGCCATCCCGGTGCTGCTGCTCGGGATGTACCTCTCGAACGTGATTCCCATTCCCGCTGACTTCAGGGGCGGGGTCATCGAATTCGGAGAACCGCTCCTGTTCAAGGCGGCATCGTGGCTGCGCTTCGGTGCCGTGCCCGAACACTACACGGTCAACATGCACCCGATGGTGTTCGCCGCCTGGTTCGGCATGCTGGCGACCGCGCTCAACCTGCTGCCGATCGGGCAACTGGACGGCGGTCACATCGCCTACGCCGTCCTCGGGGGCCGGAGCACGGCGGTGACACTGGTCGGCGTCATCGCCCTGGCGGCGCTGACCGTCTTCTGGTCGCACTTCTGGATTCTCTGGACGGTCCTCACGGTCGTGATGCTGTTCGTTTTTGGACCGCGACACCCGCGCGTCTGGGACGAAGACGTGCCCCTGGACCGGGCGCGGCTGTGGCTCGCCGCTTTTGCGGTGGTCATGTTCTTCCTCTGCTTTACGCCGGTCCCGGTGGAATTCAGGGATCTCGTTCCGGCCGTCCGCATCTAGACATTCGCTCTACAGCACGCTGAGCGGATCCACGTCCACCGTGATCCGCCGCCTCAGCTCGGGGATGGCGGCGAGGACCGTTTTCAGCGCCGTTCGCATCTCCGCACGGCGCGTCCCTTTGAGAAAGAACTGCACCCGGTGCTCGCCGCGCAGGCGGCCCAATGGCGCGGGCGCCGGTCCGAGGATCGCGAAGTTCGACGAGGCGGTCGCCGGCTCCAGGCGTCGCACGACATCGGCGGCGGTGCTCATGGCGTCTTCAAAGGACCGGCCGCGGACCACGACGTTGATCAGCGCGACGGCCGGGGGATACCGCATGCCCCGCCGATACTTCAGCTCACGATCGAAGAACGCCGCGTAGTCCTGGCCGCACGCCAGCTGGATGCTGTAGTGCTCCGGATACAGCGTCTGCACGATGGCCTGCCCCGCCAGCTCCCCCCGGCCTGCCCGTCCCGCCACCTGGGTCAGCAGCTGGAAGGTGCGCTCGGACGCCCGGAAATCGGCGAGGCCGAGTCCCACGTCAGCGGAAATGACGCCGACCAGCGTCACACGCGGGAAGTCGTGCCCTTTCGCGATCATCTGGGTGCCGACGAGCAGGTCCAGTTCGCCGGCGGCAAACCGCGTGAGCAGAGACGCGAGCGCGCCCTTGCGGCGGATGGAATCGCGATCGACACGCCCGATCCGGGCGTCCGGAAACAAGTCGCGAAGCTGCTGCTCGACCTTCTCGGTCCCGAAGCCAGCCTGCTCCAGGTATGGCGCCGCGCATTTGCGGCACTGCCGCGCCACTTTCGTCGAGTAGTTGCAGTAGTGACAGCGGGCGCGCCAGTCGAAGCCAGCGCGGTTCTGGCTGTCGCCAGGGCCATGAGAGCGGGACTGGTTTTCAGTTTCCGCGTTGTTTCGCGATCGGGTCCGGTGCACGGTCAGCGACACGCTGCAGTTGGGGCACTCATAGGTGTCGCCGCACTGCCGGCAGAACACGGCGGTGGCATACCCGCGGCGATTCAACAGGATGACCACCTGCTCCCGGCGTGACAGCCGCTCGCCGATCGCGGCGACGAGCGGGCGGCTGAGGATGACGTCCGGTCCCGCGTCGGCGTACTCCTCGCGCATGTTGACGATGGTCACCGCGGCGAGCGGCCGGTCCAGGACCCGCCGCTCCAGCCGGGCGCGCGAGTATTTACCCGTCTCCGCATTCTGGTAGCTCTCCATCGACGGCGTCGCCGACCCGAGCACGACCAGCGCCTGCTCGCGGCTGGCCCGCACGATCGCGACATCACGCCCGTGATACCGCGGCGCCTCCTCCTGCTTGTAGGAGCCGTCGTGCTCCTCGTCGACGATGATCAGGCCGAGGCGCGAGAGCGGCGCGAACACGGCCGACCTGGTCCCGACGACGATGTCGACGTCGCCGCGGCGGATGCGCTGCCACTGATCGTGGCGTTCACCGTCGGACAGCGCGCTGTGCTGGATGGCAACGCGCTCGCCGAACACGCCGCGGAACTGCGCGGCCACGGACGGCGTCAGCGCGATTTCCGGCACCATCAGCAGCACCTGCCGGCCGGCCCGCCGGACACGATCCGCCAGCCGCAGGTAGATTTCGGTCTTGCCGCTCCCGGTCACCCCGTGCAGCAGCGCGACCTTGAACTCCTCGGCCTCTGCCAGCGCGGTCAGTTGCGCGAGTGCGAGGCTCTGCTCGGACGTGAGCTGCCGGGTGCGATCCGGCGTGACATCCGGCATGACCGCGCGCTCGAACGGATCCCGCTCCTGCCGCTCCTCCTGCAGGGACACGAGGCCGCGCGCCGCCAGCCGGGCCAGCATGTCGGCAGTCACACCGCGATCGCGAAGCTCGGACGCAGGCAGCCCGGGGGCGGCCGCCGCGAGCATCTCGAGGGCCGCAACCTGTTTCCGGGTGACCGGAGCGGCGGGGACATCACCAGCCGAACCATCCGAACGAGGCGTCGCGCCGGTTACGCCATCCGAGCGAGCCTTGGCCGTCGCCACGTCGTCCGAACGAGTCTTCACGCTGGCCAGGTCATCGGACGGACGCCCCGCCCCGCTGGCATCGACAGGCTCCCGCTGCAGGCGCACGACTTCGAGACCATGCGCTGTCACGGCAGCGATCCGGCGCGTCTTGAACGCAGCGCGCGTTCCCTTCGCGCCAGGAGGCATCGAGACGGCAATCGTGTCGCCCAACCCCGCCAGGTAGTAGTCAGCCGTCCACCGGCACAGCTCGACGATCGCCGGCGGCACGTACGGCTCCCGATCGAGGACCGCGACGACGTCCTTGAGGCTGAGTTCGGACGGGGCGACGTTGGTCTCGACGACCACACCGGTCAGCACGCGCGAGCCGAGCGGCACGCGCACGCGTGCTCCCACGACTGGTGCGGCGATGTCGTCCGGAACGCGATACGTCAGGAGGTCGAGAAAGGGAACCGGGACGGCAACCGAGATCAGGGACACGTCAATGCACAATGCTCGATGCCGGTGCTCGAAAGGTTCGAGCGCCCAGTGAAGGTCCATGGGCTCCGGGCATTGGACATCAGTGGTTCGCGCCCTGAGTAAGTATCGCCCGCACTCGCTTCATGTCCTCCCAGACGTCCCGCTTGGCCGACGGATTGCGCAGCAGATAGGCGGGGTGGTACGTCGGGATCAGGATGGCGTCGCGGTAGACGAACTCCTTGCCTCGGATCCGGGTGATCGGGTCGGCCGTGCGCAGCAGGCATTGCGCGGCAAACTTGCCGAGCGCGACGATCACTTTCGGCTTCACGGTATCGACCTGCCGGAACAGGAACGGCTCGCACTCCGCCACTTCGTCCGGCTCGGGATTGCGATTGCCGGGCGGCCGGCACTTGATCACGTTGGCGATGTAGACGTCCTCGCGGCGCAGTCCGATCGCCTCGATGATCTTGGTGAGGAGCTGTCCGGCCCGTCCGACGAAGGGCTCGCCCTTGAGGTCTTCGTCCGCGCCCGGCGCTTCGCCGACGAACATCAAGTCGGCCTCCGGGTTGCCGACGCCGAACACCACCTGCGTCCGCCCCATCGCATGCAGCTTGCACCGGGTGCAGGCAGGACCGATCTCCGCCTTCAGCGCGCCGAGCGCATCGGCGGGAGACGCAAAAATCTTCATCCCTGATTCCTGTCGAGCGGGCTCTCTCGAGCTCGCCGCCGCCGGCCCGACCGGGCCCGCGCCGCGTTCTGGAAGCGAAGCGTCGGGAGCGTCACGAGACGCGTCTCCATCGGCTTTGCGCCGGCGCCATTCGGGCTCCAGTCGCAGGCCGTCGATACCGAGCTCGGTGAAGAACTCGAGATGATCGCGAAGGGGATCCTGTGCCACGTCAGGCCCGGGTGCGCAGCGACGGCTGGCCGGCGAGCAGCCGTTCGATCCGATCCAGGATCACCGCGGCAACGCCATCCTTCGACTGGAGCGGCACGTCCTCGTCCCCGTCCGCGCCGACGATGGTGACGGCATTGGCCGGCGAGTCGAACCCGCGATCGCTGCGGGACACGTCGTTGGCGACGATCAGATCGACCCGTTTCCGTGCCCGCTTGTCGCGCGCCTTCTCGAGCAGGCCGTCCGTCTCGGCGGCAAATCCGACGAGCAGGGGCCGGGTGCTACCGAGGCGCGCCCGCCGATCGCCCAGTTCCGCCAGGATGTCGGGCGTGCGCAACAGCGTCAGCGTGATCGGGCCCTCGCCTTTCGCCATCTTGGCGCCGGCCGGTGAGGCCGGCGTGTAGTCGGCCACCGCGGCCGCCATGATCACGACGTCGGCCGTGGGCACCTCGGCCATCACCGCCGCGTACATGTCAGCGGCGCTGCGGGTCCGCACCACCCGATCGGCAGGCGGCGGCGTCAGTGTCGTCGGTCCGGCGACCAGCGACACCCGCGCCCCGCGCCGCGCCGCCCCGGCGGCGAGCGCGAAACCCATGCGCCCGCTCGACCGGTTGCCGACAAAGCGGACCGGGTCGATGTCTTCGTACGTCGGCCCCGCGGTCACGACCACGCGCAACCCGGACAGCGGACCATCACCGCGCCGCTCCTCCAGGATCCGTACCGCGGCGTCGACGATGGCGTCCGGCTCCGCGAGGCGCCCCTTGCCGATCCAGCCGCACGCCAGGTACCCCTCACCGGGCTCGACGAATCGGACCCCGCGGGCGGCGAGTGTCTGCAGGTTCCGCTGCACCGCATCGTGCGCCAGCATGTTGCTGTTCATCGCCGGAGCCACCAGCACCGGCGCCCGTGAGGCCAGGTAGAGCGAGCTGAGGAAATCGTCGGCGATCCCGCCGGCGAACTTGCCGATGACGTTGGCGGTGCACGGCGCGACGAGCAGCAGCGCGATCGAATCGGCGATCGCGATGTGTTCGATATTGCTGTTCGCTCCGGACTTCCACTGCGACGTGATGACCGGGCGTCCGGTAATCGCCTCGAACGTGAGCGGGCCGACGAACTTCGCCGCCGACCGCGTCATCACCGCGGCGACGTCGTGACCGCGCTTCTGCAACCCGCGGCACACCTCGACGGCCTTGTAGGCGCCGATGCCGCCGGTCACTCCCAACGCGATTAACGACACTCGTTCACCTCCCCGGCGGCCGGAGCCGCTTCGCTCACCCGGAGCGTCCAACTCCCGACTCCCCGCCATTCCCCACCCCTTGGGAGCCGGGCCAGCGGCCAGCCGTCGGGTGCCGGGAGTTACTCGGTCTCTGCCACCGTCTGCACTGTGTCGGTCTGGACCGCTTCTTTCTGGACCTTGTGCCGCAGCACTTCGCGGTGGGCGATGGTGGTCTTCTTCTCGCCCGTTTCGCGCGGCAGCGCGCCGGCGAGGAGCTGACGGGTCCGCTTGCCCGCGATCACGACGAACTCGAACCGATTTTCCTTGGGAGGGGTCTGCATCTGTGCCTTTCGACCTGAAACGTGGAGCTCATTGCAGGCGCTCGACGACCGTCCTGCTTTCGAACTCGCCTTCCAGTGGCAAGTTCAGAGTTTCCACTTGGTACCGAACGTCCTGAGAATTGCCGCCGCTTCGGCGCGTATCGCCTTCACCCGCGCGCGTTCCGCGAGGACGATCGAGCGCAGGCGATCGACCGCCGCGTCGACTTCGTCGTTCACGACGACATACTTGTACTGCTCGAACTCGCTCACTTCGTCGCACGCCTTGTCGAGGCGCGTCCCGATCTGCTCGTCGGAGTCCTGGCTGCGGCCGCGCAGCCGCTGCTCGAGGATGCCGGCGCTCGGCGGCAGCACGAAGATGCCGACCGTTTCGATCCCCCGCGACCGCACCTGCCGCGCCCCCTGCACGTCGATGACGAGGACGACGTCCTCGCCGGCGGCCAGCATCGCCTCGGTGTCGGCAGCGCTCGTGCCGTAGAAGTTGCCGAACACGTCGGCCCACTCCAGGAACGCCGCCTCGCCGATCATCGCCTCGAAGCGTTCACGGCTGACAAAATTATAGTCAACGCCGTGCTGCTCCCCGGTCCGGGCCGCCCGGGAGGTGTACGAGCGGGACATGCGCAGGTTGGGCACGATCTGCACGAGTCGCTCGACCAGGGTGGTCTTGCCGGTACCGGACGGAGCCGACACGATGAACAACAGGCCGCGGCGCCCCGGCGGCGCATCGGCCGGCGCGGCCGCTGGCGACGCGCTACTCAACGTTCTGCACCTGCTCGCGCATCTTCTCGAGCTCCGCCTTGGCCGTAATGATCAGCTCGGCGATCCCGAGGCCGTCGGCCTTGGAGCCAACCGTGTTGACCTCGCGGTTCATTTCCTGCAGCAGAAAATCGAGCTTGCGACCGCAGGGCTCTTCGCTGTCGCTCAGCGTGTTCCAGTGCGCCACGTGCGCCCGGAACCGCGTGACCTCCTCGCTGATGTCGGACCGGCCGGCGGCGCGGACGATCTCCTGCGCCACCATCGCCTGGTCCACCGGCAGCTGCTCGCTGATCTCGCGCACCCGCTCGTGCAGCCGCGCCTCCAGCGCCAACCGTCCCCGGTCGGCGGCCTCACGCAGCCGCTCGATCACGTCCGCCACCAGCTGCTTCCGCGCATCGAGATCGACCCGCAGGTGCTGGCCCTCCCGCGTCCGCATCGCATCCAGATCGAGCAGCGCCTGCTCCACGGCCGCTTCCACGCTCGCCGCGAGCCGCGCCTCCATCGCCGGGTCCGGGTCGACGGCCCGCTCACGTATCGTCACCGCCTGCGGCAGCCTGAGCAGGTCGCCGGGCGTCATCGCGCCGGCCACCAGCCCCTGCTCCCGGGCCCGCTCGACCACCGCCGCCAGCGCGCTGGCGAAGTCGGCGTTGAGCTCCACCGTCGGCGCGCTCGCCTGCCGGAGCTGCACGGAAACGGCCAGCTCGACGCGGCCCCGCGCCAGGCGTTTCTGCAGCAGGCCGCGCACGCGCGGCTCGAGATCGCCCAGCGACTGCGGCATCCGGAGCTGCAGATCGAGGAAGCGGTGATTGACCGCGCGAATGGTGATGCCGATCGTGGCGCGCTCGTCCTCGTGGGTCAGCGAGGCGAAGCCGGTCATGGATTTGATCACACGTGGATCTCCGGTCCGGCCTCGGCAGTCGCGGCCGGTTCGTCCTGCAGTTGCAGATCGTACAGTTTCGCATAGGCGCCGCCGCGCGCCAGCAGGTCGTCGTGCCGCCCCTCCTCGATGACCCGGCCGTCTTCGAGCACGACGATCGCGTCCGCCCGCCGGACCGTGGACAAGCGGTGGGCGATGACGAACGACGTGCGGTTCCGCATCAGATTCATCAGCGCCTCCTGCACCAGGCTCTCGGCCTCGGCATCGAGCGACGAGGTGGCCTCGTCCAGAATCAGGATCGGCGAATCCCTCAGCAGCGCGCGCGCAATCGCCAGCCGCTGCCGCTGGCCGCCGGACAGCTTCTGGCCACGCTCGCCGACCAGCGTGTCGTAGGCGTCCGGCAGCTGCTCGATGAACTCATGGGCGTGCGCGGCGCGCGCCGCGGCCTCGATCTCCGACCGCCCCGCCGACGGCCGGCCGTAGGCGATGTTGGTCGCCACGCTGTCGTCGAACAGCACCGTCTCCTGGGTCACGATGGCGATCTGTGCCCGCAGCGATGCCAGCGTGACCTCACGGATGTCGCGACCGTCGATCAGAATCGCTCCTCCGGTCACGTCATAGAACCGCGGGATCAGGTTGACCAGCGTCGTCTTGCCGGCGCCGCTCCGCCCGACAATCGCCAGCACCTGCCCGACGCCCACCTTCAGCGACACGCCATGGAGCGTCCCCCCGTCGGTCCCGGCATAGGCGAACCGCACGTCCCGGAACTCGATCTGGCGCCGCATCGGCGGCATCGCCGCCGCGCCGGGCTGCTCGTGCACCTCGCTGTGCGTGTCGAGCATCTCGAAGATCCGCTCGGCGGCGGCGCCCGCCTGCTGCAGGTCGGCATTGACCCGGCTCAACTTCTTCGCCGGCCCGTACATCATGAACAGCGCCGTGATGAAGGAGAAGAAATCCCCCTCGGTGAGGCGCCCCGCCCTGATCTCCTGGGCGCCGTACCAGAGCGCGCTGACGAACGCCACGCCGCCGATGAACTCCATCACCGGGGGCAGGGTCGCCAGCGTCGCCGTCACCTTCAGGCTGGTGCGGTAGAAGTGCTCGGCCGCGCGGTCGAACTTCTTCACCTCGCGGGCTTCGGCGCCGAATGCCTTGACGATGCGGTGGCCGGTGAAGGCCTCGTTGCTGATGTGCGAAATCTGCTCGATCGCCTCGTGGCTGCGCCGCGTCGTCCGGCGGACCCGCTGCCCCAGGCGGACCAGCGGGTAGACGACGATGGGAGCCCCGGTCAGGCAGACGAGGGCCAGGTTCCGGTCGTAGAAGAAGAGCAGCGAGGCGAAGCCGACCAGCGCAATCGTCTCGCGGGCGAGGTCTCCGAGCGTTTCCGACACCGCCCGCTGGACCTGCGCGACGTCGTTGGTGATGCGCGACATCAACCGGCCGACGGCCTGGCCCGAGAAGAATGCGGCCGACTGGCCGAGGATGTGCCGGAACAGCTGGGTCCGCAGGTCGCGCACGATCCGCTGCCCGACGTCGGTCATCAGGTAGTCGGAGGCGTAGGCCCCGAGGCCCTTCAACAGGTAGAAGCCGAGGATCGCCGCGACCGTCGGCCCGAGCGCCGCGTCGCCGGGCAGCACCTTGTCGAGAATCGGCTTGACCTGGCGCACCACGCCGACCGACGCCCCGCCATAGGCGATCATCGCGATCACGGCGGCGGCCAGGCGCCCGCGATGGGGACGCGCATATTCGAGCAGCCGGAGGAACGCGGGGCGCTGACTCACTCGGTGAAGCGGAATTTCAGCAGCACCCACAGCGCGACGAATCCGTCGCGCCAGCCGATCTTCTTCCCTTCCTCATAGCTGCGCCCGTCGTACGAGATCGGCACCTCGTAGACGCGATACCCGCGCTTGAAGATCTTCGCGGTCAGCTCCGGCTCGATGCCGAAGCCATTGGCTTCCAGCGTCATCGAGCGCAGCACCTCCGTCCGCATCACCTTGTAGCAGGTCTCCATGTCCGTCAGCATGGTGTTGTAGAGGATGTTGGTCGCCATCGTCAGGAACCGGTTGCCCATGTAGTGCGTGAACATGAACACGCGGTGCCGCCCGAGAAAGCGCGACCCGAAGACGACGTCGGCGCGGCCGTCGCAGATCAGCTCGATCAGCTCGGGAAACTCCTCCGGCGAGTACTCGAGGTCGGCATCCTGGATGACGACGAGATCGCCGCGGACTTCTTGGAAGCCGCGGCGCAGCGCCGAACCCTTGCCGGCGTTCTGCGGCTGGAGGATCAGGGTGAAACCCAGCTCGCGCTGCAGCCTCGTCAGCATGTCGCGGGTGCCGTCCGTCGAGCAGTCGTCGACGACGATCAACTGGATGCGCAGCGGCGTGGCCAGCGTGCGCCGGAGGATCTCCTCGATCGTGGTCTTCTCGTTGAAGACCGGCATGACCACCGAGAGCAGCGGATCGACGAGCGGGTTCTTGATGCGTGACATCTACTGGTATGTCCTTCCCGAGTCAGAACGCCGCCTCGACCTGAAGAGTACCACCCGGTGACAGGGTCGGGTATCGGCCCGGCGGCGGCGATGAGTCGGCCGAGTGTGAACGCGAGCCGGCCCGCTATCCCGGGCCGCTCCTGAAGCCGTGCGGATGGCTCGAATGCCACCGCCAGGCATCGGCAACAATGGTTTCGAGATCGGCGCGCTGCGGCACCCACCCGAGGTCGGCCCGGATCTTCCCCGCCGACGCGTACAACACGGCGGGGTCGCCCGGCCGCCGCGGCGCCGACACGCGCTGCACCGTCCTGCCGGTCACCTGCTCCACCGCGTCGATCACCTGGCGCACCGACGACGGGCGCTCGGTGCCGGCGTTGTAGGACGCGGAGGCGCCGCCGCGCTCGAGATGGGCCAGCGCGCGGACGTGCGCATCGGCCAGATCGGTGACATGGATATAGTCGCGCAGGCAGGTTCCGTCGGGCGTCGGATAGTCTTCGCCGTAGACATACATCGGCGCCCCGGCGATCGCCGCATCGAACGCCCGGGGAATCACGTGCACCTCGGGCGCGTGATCCTCGCCCAGCTCGCCGTCGGGGTCGGCACCGGCCGCGTTGAAGTACCGCAGGCGGATCGAGCGGGTGCCGTAGGCCCGCTCGAAATGCGGCAGGGCATGCTCGATGGCCAGCTTGGTCTGGCCGTAGGCGTTGATCGGGGCCGTCGGCAGGTCCTCGTGGAGCGGAACCTCCCTGGGCTCGCCGTACACCGCACAGGTCGACGAGAAGACGAAGTGCTTCACGCCTTCGCTGGCCATCGCTTCGAGCGTGCCCAGCGTCCCGGTGACGTTGTTGCGGTAATAGCCGGCAGGGTCGGACACCGATTCGGCGACGGCGAGCCATGCCGCGAAGTGCATCACCGACGTCGCCCCGCTCTCGCGGATGGCGGCCCGGACGGCGTTCACGTCGCCGATGTCGCCGACGATCAGCGGCGCACCCAGCGCGGCCTCGCGGTGCCCGGCCGACAGGTTGTCGTAGATGACCACGCGGTGACCGGCCTGACGCAGAGCCTTCGCCGCGTGGCTCCCGATGTAACCGGCGCCGCCGGTCACCAGGACCGTCGTCTTCGTCTCAGTTCCGGCCAATGGAGTAGTAGGTGAAGCCCTGCTGCTTCATCTGGGCGGGAGTGAAGAGGTTGCGTCCGTCGAAGACGACCGGCTCCCGCATCAGCGATTTCATGCGATCGAAGTCAGGAACCCGGAACTCGTTCCACTCCGTCACGATCGCCAGGCAGTCGGCTGTCTTGAGCGCATCGTAGTTGGTCGCCGTGTAGAGCACCTGATCGTGGTCGAAAATGCCCTTCGCGACCTTCACCGCTTCCGGATCGTAGGCCTGCACTTTCGCGCCCGCCTTCAGCAGCGACGTGATCAACGGAATGGCCGGCGCTTCGCGCATGTCGTCGGTCTTCGGCTTGAAGGCCAGGCCCCAAATCGCCACGGTCTTCCCGGCCATCGAGCCGAAGTGCTGCTCCATCTTCGCGAACAGCCGCGTCTTCTGGCTCCGGTTGACCGATTCGACGGCGTTGAGAATCTGAAAGTCGTAGTCCTTCTCCGACGCGAAGTGCATCATCGCCTGCACGTCCTTCGGGAAGCAGCTGCCGCCGTACCCGACACCGGGGAAGAGAAAGGAGGTGCCGATCCGGCGATCCGAGCCGATCGCTTTCCGCACGTGATCGACGTCCGCGCCGACCCGCTCGCAGACGTTGGCCACCTCGTTCATGAACGAGATGCGCGTCGCCAGCATCGCGTTCGCCGCGTACTTCGCCAGCTCCGCGCTCGCCGGATCCATGACCATGATCGGCGCCCCGGTGCGGGTGAACGGCGAGTAGAGCTCGAGCATCAGGTCGGTCGACTGCTGGTCGCTCGTGCCGATGACGACGCGGTCGGGCTTCATGAAATCGTCGATCGCCGCGCCCTGCTTGAGGAATTCCGGGTTGCTGACCACACTGAAGGGATGGCTGGTCTCGGCGCGGATGGCTGCGGCCACCTTCTCGCTGGTGCCGACCGGGACCGTGCTCTTGTCCACGACGACCTTGTAGCCGTTCATGGCGCGCGCGATGTCCCGGGCCACGGCCAGCACGTGCTGGAGATCCGCGGATCCGTCCTCACCCTGCGGCGTGCCGACCGCGATGAAGATGATCTGCGCCTCCTGCACCGACGACTCGAGCGCCGTCGTGAACGTCAGGCGCCCTTCCTGCCGGTTGCGCCGCACCAGCTCCTCGAGGCCGGGCTCGTAAATCGGCATGTCCCCGGCGTTCAGCGTGTCGATCTTCTTCTGGTCCTTGTCCACGCAGACGACGTCGTTTCCGCTCTCGGCGAAACACGCGCCGGCGACAAGTCCGACGTACCCGGTTCCAATAACGGCGAGTTTCATGTGACTCCACAGGCTAGCGCTACCGACGACAGGCGCAGGGCCGTGCCGCTGAGCGTGCTCAGCCGGTCTCCAGTCCCGGGGGCCCGGTATCTGTAGCCGGACAAACAGCTGAAGCTATCATACCGGCTCAATCCCATGCGCATACTCGTCGACTACCGCCCAGCCGTACGGCGGCGTACGGGCGTCGGCGAATACATGCACGAGTTGACACGCGCCTACACAGCGGCGTTCGACGACCCGATCGCCGTGTTTACGAGCTCGTGGAAGGACCGCCCGCCGCCGGGGCTCGAAGCCGAGCTCGGGGCCGGCGTCGTCGACCGCCGCATGCCGGTCCGTGTGCTGAACTATCTCTGGCATCGTTGGGAGTGGCCGCCGATCGACTGGCTCGCCGGCGATTTCGACGTCGTCCACAGTGCGCACCCGCTGTTGATGCCGGCGCGCCGCGCCGCACAGGTCGTGACCATTCACGACCTGTTCTTCATGACCGCGCCCGAGCGCACGCAGGCCGAAATACGGCGCGACTACCGGGAGCTCACGCCGTCTCACGCACGCCGCGCCGACGCGATCGTTACGCCGTCGGCCTACACCGGACGGCTGGTCCAGGAATTTGGTGTTCCGCCCGAACGGATCCACGTCTGCTCGCTGGGCGCACCGCGCTGGCGCTCGCTCGGCCTGCGGCCCAACCTGCCGGCCGACGGCTGCGTGCTCTTCGTGGGAACGCTGGAACCGCGGAAGAACGTCGGCGTGTTGCTGGACGCGTACGAACGGCTCACGGACCGGCTTCCAGCCGTTCCGGAATTGATCCTGGCCGGCGGTTCGACCGCCGAAGCGGGCCCCTGGCTGGAGCGGATCCGGCGTCCGCCCTTGGCCGGACGGGTCCGCCACGTCGGCTACATCCCCCATGAACAGCGCGAAAGCTGGTACGCGCGGGCACGAGTCCTGGTCCTGCCGTCGCTGGACGAAGGCTTCGGGCTACCCGTGCTGGAAGCCATGAGCGCGGGCATTCCGGTTGTCGCCTCGAACCGGGGAGCGCTCCCGGAAGTGGCCGGCGGGGCCGCGGACCTCGTCGACGCGGACGACCCGGAGGGGTTCGCACGGGCCCTGGAACGGCTGCTGACAGACGACACCTGGGCCGAGGCGCGGGCGCGGGCGGGGCTGGCCCGGGCAGCCACCTACACCTGGGAATCCACCGCGCAGCGGCTGCACGACGCGTACAGGGCTGCCTGCGCCCATCGCCAGGGCGCCGGCGTGCGCCAGACCCGCTGGCGGACGTCCCACCACCCGCTCGGCTGATGCGGATCGCCATCGACGCGCGGGAGCTTGCGGGCAAACCCACCGGGGTCGGCCGCTATCTCTGGCAACTCCTGCTCGCCTGGAACGACATGCCGGCGGCGGCCGCTCACGAGTTCGTCCTGTGCACCACTGGTGACCGCGGGCCTGACCAGGCCCGCGCCATGCCACGGGTGGGCGCCACGATGCCAGGGGCCAACGTCCGCTCCGCGACGCCAGGCGCGACCGTTCCGGCTGACGCCGGGACCACGCCGCAAATCCCGGCCTACGCCCGCCCGCACATCCACGCGCTCTCCAACCTCCAGCTGCGCTATCGCCACCGGCCGCCGTTCCGCGGCCCGTTGTGGGAACAGTTCTCGCTGCCGCTGATGGCTCGAGACGCAAACGTCCTCTTCGCGCCGGCGTACTCGGGACCGTTGGCGATCACCGTGCCGATGGTGCTGACGATCCACGACGTGTCGTTCGCGGCGCATCCCGAATGGTTCGCCTGGCGCGAAGGGCTGCGCCGGCGGTTGCTCACCCGGGCCTCGGCGAAGCGCGCCGCGCGCATCCTGACGGTCTCCGATTTCTCCAAGCGCGAGATTGTCCGGCGGATGGGCGTGTATCCCGACAAGGTGGACGTGATCTATTCCGGCGTCCACCAGGTCATTCCCACGGGGGCACCACCGGGAACTGCCGGATCCACCGCCAGGGACCCGCACCCGCTGGTGCTGTTCGTCGGCTCGATCTTCAACCGCCGGCACGTTCCAGAACTGATTCGAGGCTTCTCGCTGCTCGCCCGGCGCCTTCCCGACGCCCGCCTCACCATCGTCGGCGACAACCGGACGCTGCCACGGGTCGATCTCCGCGACCTGATCGCGGCGAGCGACGTGGCGGAGCGCATCCAGGTGCGCGAATACATCAGCGATGAGGCGCTCGCATCGCTCTACGCCGAGGCGTCGGCGTTCGCGTTCCTGTCGGACTACGAGGGGTTCGGGTTCACGCCGCTCGAAGCGCTGGCGGTGGGCGTGCCGCCCGTCGTCCTCGACACCGAAGTCGCGCGGGAAATCTACGGTCCCTCGGCGGCCTACGTGGCCCGGCCCGACCCGGCGCTGATTGCGTCGGCACTGGAAACCGTGCTGACCGACGACGCCGAACGGCATCGGATTCTGACGGCCGCGCCGCGCGTGCTGAGCCGTTATTCCTGGCGCGAATGCGCGCACCGCACGCTGCAGGTGCTGCTGGCGTGCGCGTCGTGACGGCCGGCGGGCCTGACCCCGCCCGCCCTGCGCACCGGCCGCTCGTGGCTGGCAGCGGGTGTGACAGGGCCTGCTGGGCGCCCTGATGCCGCGCCTCTCGATCGTCGTCGTCACCTACAATTCGCGCGCGGACATCGACGACTGCCTCGCATCGATCACCGGTGCCCGGGCGCCGCAGGTGGACCACGAGCTCGTCGTGGTCGACAACGCGTCCACCGACGCCACGCCGGTCTATCTGCAGGAACGGTGGCCGGGCGTGCGGGTGATCGAGGCGGGCGGCAACCTTGGATTCGCCGGCGGCAACAACGTCGGGATACGGAAGACCTCCGGCGAGCTGGTCCTCATGCTCAATCCGGACACCGTGGTGGATCCCGGTGCGATCGATCGCCTGGTCACGACCCTCGAGTCGCACGGGCAGGCAGCCATAGCCGGGCCACGGATCGAGAGTCCTGACGGCCACGCCGAGCTGTCGTTCGGCCGGATGATCTCACCGCTGGCGGAGTTGCGGCAGAAGCTGCTCGTCGCCGGCCACGATCGGCGATGGCCGGTGATTGCAGCGCTGGTCGAGCGGATGACCCGCCAGCGCCGGGCGGTGGACTGGGTCTCGGGCGCGTGCCTGCTGGCCTGGCGGCGCGACCTCGAGGGCGTCGGCCTCCTCGACGAGCGATTCTTCATGTACACGGAGGACGTGGACCTGTGCGCATCCGTGCGGGCGCGAGGGCGGCTGGTCCTGTTCGAGCCCGACGCGCGCATCGTCCACGCCCGCGGCCGGTCACGGCTCAGCGCGGCCAGCGCCACGCACGCCGCTTACCGCCGGAGCCAGATCGCTTTCTACGAGAAGCATCATCCGGGCTGGGCGCCGATCGTCCGAGCCTACCTGCGCCTCACCGGAAAGATCTGAGCAACGACCGGAACCACGCCTGCCGCCGATAACTCAAGGGACGTGGAATCTAAGCCCTGGATGGCCGTCGCCGGACGACGGTACGACTGCGTTCTCCCGGCTCGTCACGTCCGCCGCTGTCGTAGCCGTCATCGCTGCAGTGACCCTTGGTGGAGCTGGCAACCCGCACGTCAGCCTGCGACCGCTCCCGTCGCGGCATCAACGCCAGCCCCGCCGGCCGGGCATCCATGGGTGTCTCGAAACGCGCGGCGGAAGGCGCCGCCTTTGCCGTGGCGATCGACCTCGCGTTCGCGCTGGTAGCCGGGAAACCGGCGTCCACGACCGGGGCGGCCACGCCGACACCGCTGACCAGCCTGCTGCAGCAGCTGTCCGGACCCAGCTCTGCTGCGGATGCCGGGCGGGATCGCGGCGGCCAAGTGGACGCCATGCCGGCAGCCAGCCGGGAAGCCGATTCGATCGACGACTTCTGGAACCGCTAAGCCCCCGAGTGCGTGGTCCGGCCCCCCCGCAGCGGCGATCGTCCCTGGCTCGCCGCGCTCGAGCGCACGCGGTCGAGATCGGCCGGTCGCTGAAGTGGGATTGTTCCGAGTGGCTCGACAGCGTGCGCCGGCACGCCGGTGCCCTCCGCGCGAAGGTCCAGCAGGCGTCCGAAGCCGCCCGCCGGAACGGCATCTATCCCGGCGCGGTGCGCGAGATGCGGCGCCGCCACCAGCTGGATTGGAGTGGCTGGTAGATAATCGGACCGATGCGAGTAGCCATTGATGCGCGGAAGCTGCACGACTTCGGCATCGGCACCTACATCCGGAACCTGCTGAAGCAGCTGGCGCGCCTCGACCAGACCACGGAATACGTGCTGCTGACGCGAGAGGCCGATCTTGCGGTGGCGTCGCAGCTCGGCCCCAACTTCCGCTCCGTCCTCGAACCGTCGCCGAACTATTCGCTCCGCGAGCAGATCCACGTGCCGTGGGTGCTCATGCGGGAGAAGCCCGACGTCTTCCACGCGCCGCACTACATCCTGCCGACCGGCGTGCGGGCGCACTCGGTCGTGACGATTCACGACTGCATCCATCTGGTGTTCCCGCAGTACCTGCCGAATCGCGTGGCGTACACCTACGCGCGGATGGCGATGTGGTCGGCGGCGCGGCGCTCCGACTGCATCCTGACCGTGTCGCAGGCCTCGAAGCGCGACATCCTCCACTTCTTCTCGGTGCCGCCGGACAAGATCGAGGTGATCTACAACGCGATCGACGAGCGGTTCTCGGTCGAACCGAATGAAGACGCGGTCACGCGCGTCAAGGAGCGCTATCAGCTCGATCAGCGGTTCGTGCTCTACGTCGGCAACATCAAGCCGCACAAGAACCTGGTCCGGCTGATCGAGGCGTTTGCGGCGCTGCGGCAAGGGGAGCTCGAGGATCTCAAGCTGCTGATCATCGGCGACGAGATTTCGAGGCTGCCGGCGCTGCGCCGGGCGGTCCACTCGCTCAAGCTGCACAAGCACGTGCGGTTTCTCGGCTATCAGCCCGACGACACCCTGGCGATCCTCTACCGCCTCGCGTCGGTGTTCGTTTTCCCGTCGCTCTACGAAGGATTCGGCCTGCCGCCGCTGGAAGCGATGGCCAGCGGGACGCCGGTCGTGACGTCGAATTTGTCCTCACTGCCCGAGGTCAGCGGCGATGCCGCGGAGCTGGTGGACCCGCACGACGTCGGATCGATCGAGCACGGGATGCGCCGCGTCCTGACCGACCCGGCACTCGCCGCGGACATGCGGCGCCGGGGGCTGCTGCGGGCCCGCGAATTCTCCTGGGAGCGGTCGGTCCGGCGTACGCTGGCGGTGTATCAGAAGGTCGGATGCGCGTCGCCCTGATTCACGACTGGCTCACCGGCATGCGCGGGGGCGAGAGGGTCCTGGCGGTCCTGTGCGAGCTGTTCCCCGAAGCCGACCTCTTCACCCTCTTCCACGTTCCGGGCTCGGTGTCGCCGGCAATCGAGCGGCATCGGATCACCACCTCGTTCGTTCAGCAGCTGCCGATGGCGGAGCGCTACTATCGCCGCTACCTGCCGCTGTTTCCGGCCGCGATCGAGCGTTTCCAGCTGGACGGCTACGACCTCGTCGTCAGCTCGAGCCACTGCGTCGCCAAGTCGGTGATCACCCCCCGGAGCGCGAGGCATCTCTGCTACTGCCACTCCCCCATGCGTTATGCGTGGGACCAGTTCGACGCGTATTTCGGGCCGGCCCGGGCGGGACGGCTGGCCAGCCGGTGGGTCTACCGGCCGATCCTCGGGCGGCTGGCGCGGTGGGACGCCTCGACGGCGGACCGTCCGAACCGCTTTGTCTCGAACTCTCAACATGTTGCGGGGAGGATCGGGCGATACTATAATCGGCAGTCAACGACCGTGTATCCACCTGTCGACACGGTCTTTTACCACCCCGCCAGCGCCCCCCGAGCCAGTCACTTCCTCGTTGTGTCGGCGCTCGTTCCGTACAAGCGGATCGAACTGGCCATCGATGCGTGCGGGCGTGCGGGCGCAGCGTTGCGGATCGTCGGGGATGGGCCTGATCGACGACGGCTGGAAGCGGCGGCGAAGGGCCGGGTGGCATTCCTCGGGCGGCTGACGGACGAGGAGATCCGTGCCGAGTACCGGTCGGCGCAGGCCGTCCTGCTGCCGGGGGAAGAGGACTTCGGGATCGTCCCCGTCGAGGCGCAGGCGTGCGGCACGCCGGTGGTGGCGCTGGGGCGTGGCGGCGCGCTCGAAACGGTCGTGGACGGGGAGACCGGCGTGCTGTTCGCGGAACCGGCGGCGGCGGCGCTGGCGGCGGCCCTCGACCGGGTCGCGGCGATGCCGATCGATCGGGATCGGGTACGGCGGCACGCCGAGCAGTTTTCGCGCGATCGCCACGTGGCGGCGATGCGCGCCGTGATTGACGAAGTCGTCGCGGCGCCGACCGGAACGAAATGGTAAAGCGATACAACCGGCTGCTCGTGGCCTTTTACGTCCTCACTGACGCGCTGCTGGCGTCGTGGGCGTTCGTGCTGGCGTACGGGATCCGGTTCGAGAGCGGGCTGATCGCCGCCCCGAAGGGCCAGCCGCCGCTCGGCAATTACATCAACGTCCTGCCGTTCGTGGCGCTGCTGACGCCGCTCGCCTTCCAGATCCAGGGCGTCTATCGCCTCCGCCGCGGCCGCTCCCGGGTCGACGACTTCTTCGCCGTCCTGATCGGCAGCATCATCGCCGTCGTGTTCGGCCAGTTCTCGACGTTGTACGTCGGCACCTACTACGCGTCGAACCAGGCCAAGGCCACCGGCGCGTATGAAGTCTCCAACTGGGTGTGGGTCCTGTTCCTGGTCCTGAACGTCGTCTTCACCTATGCGTCGCGCGAAGCCGTCCGCGAAATGCTGGAGCGGCGCTGGAAGGCGGGCATCGGGCTGAAGCGCATCCTGATCGCCGGCGCCGGCGACCTGGGCCGGATGGTGGCCGATCGAATCCTGCAGCACCGCGAGTTCGGCTACCAGGTGGTGGGATTCGTGGACGATCGCGCCGGCGGCGATCACATCGGCTATCGGGGGCTGCCGCTGCTGGGCGCGCTCTCCGACGTCGCCGACATCGCGCTGCGCGAACGGATCGACCACCTCTACGTGGCCCTGCCGCTCGAGGAGCACTCGAAGCTGCTCGATCTGATCGACATCACCAGCCGGGAGTGCATCGACGTCAAGGTCGTGCCCGACCTGCTGCAGTTCATCGCCCTCCGCGCCCGCCTCGAGGACCTCGACGGCCTGCCGATCATCAACGTCAACGACGTGCCGCTCCAGGGCCTGAACGCCTGGGTCAAGCGCAGCATCGATGTCGCGCTGTCGACGCTGGCGCTCGCCGTGCTGTCGGCGCCCTTCGCGATCATTGCCGCGCTGGTGAAGCGCTCCGGTCCGGGCCCGATCTTCTACGCCCAGGAGCGCATGGGCCTCGACGGTCGCGCCTTCACGGTCTACAAGTTCCGCTCGATGAATCAGGATGCGGAGGAGGCCACCGGGCCGATCTGGTCGCCTGACAACGATACGCGGACGACCACGGTGGGCCGGTGGCTGCGGCAATTCGATCTCGACGAGCTGCCGCAGTTCTGGAACGTGCTGCGCGGCGACATGTCGATTGTCGGCCCGCGGCCGGAACGCCCGTTCTTCGTCGAGCAGTTCAAGCACCGCATCCCGCAGTACATGCTTCGCCACAAGGTGAAGGCGGGAATCACGGGATGGGCGCAGGTCAACGGCTGGCGCGGCAACACGTCGCTCGAAAAGCGAATCGAGTACGACCTCTATTACATCGAGAACTGGTCGGTGACGCTCGATCTCAAAATCATGTGGCTTACGCTCGTCCGAGGCTTCTTCCAACGCTATGCCTAGAACGGTCATCACCGGCGCAGCCGGCTTCATCGGTTCCCATCTCAGCGAAACGCTGCTCAACCGCGGCCACTCGGTCGTCGGCATCGACAATCTGCTGACGGGCGACCTGGGCAATATCGCCCACCTGCGGGACCGGGACTTCCAGTTCATCCGCCACGACGTCACCCGCTACATCGACGTCGACGGACCGGTCGACTACGTCTATCACTGGGCCAGCCCGGCCAGCCCGATCGACTACCTCGAACTGCCGATCCAGACCATGAAGGTGGGATCGCTCGGGACGCACAACGCGCTGGGCCTCGCCAAGGCGAAGAAGGCGCGGTTCACCATCGCCTCGACGTCCGAGATCTACGGCGATCCGCTCGAGCACCCGCAGAAGGAAACCTACTGGGGCAACGTCAACCCGATCGGCCCGCGCGGGGTCTATGACGAAGCGAAGCGCTTCTCGGAGGCGCTGACGCTCGCCTATCACCGCTATCACGGCGTCGACACCAAGATCGTCCGCATCTTCAACACCTACGGACCGCGCATGCGGCTGCGCGACGGCCGCGCCGTGCCTGCTTTCATGTCACAGGCGCTCCGCAACGAGGACGTCACCATCTTCGGAGACGGCACCCAGACCCGGAGCTTCTGCTACGTGACGGACCTGGTCGACGGGATCATCCGCCTGGCCGAATCGGACACGAACGACCCGGTCAACATCGGCAATCCGCACGAGATCACGATCGAGGAGATCGCGCGGACGATCATCGCGCTGGTGGGGTCGAGCAGCAGGCTCGTGCACCGCCCGCTGCCCGTCGACGACCCCAAGCAGCGCCGCCCCGACATTACGCGCGCCCGGACAATCCTCGGCTGGGAGCCGAAAGTCGGGCTGGAAGAGGGCCTGCTCAAGACGGTGGATTACTTCAAGTCGAAGCTGTAGCTGCTGGCTCGTAGCTCGTAGCTGGTAGCTGGTAGCTGGTAGCTGGTAGCTGGGTATAGACCGGGTTCATCGTTAACACAAGTCCGGGCGCATCGTTTACACCAGGAGGATGCCCTGGATGGAAACGAATGTGGTGAAGCAACGGCTCGCGTTTATCAGCGATCTCGAGAGCGGGCACTGGTCGATGACCGAGTTGTGCGAGCGCCAATGGGGTGTCTCGGCCCACGGGCTACGAGTGGCTCGCACGCCATGAGGCCGGCGGCGGGGCGGCGTTGGCGAACCGGAGTCGCGCCCCGCAACGATGTCCGCATCGCGCCAGTGCAGCCCTGGAAGCGTTGATCATCGCCGCCCGGTTGGAGTACGGCTGGGGCGCGAAGAAGCTGTTACGGGTGCTGCGGACACGACACCCCAGCCGGGCCTGGCCGGCACGCAGCACGGTCAATACGATTCTCGAGCGGCACACCCTGCTGCAGACGCACCGGCGACGGCGGACGTGGGCCCACCCGGGCACCCTCCCGATCGCGACCCAGCGCCCCAATCAGGTCTGGAGACGATGTTCCAAATCCCATCGGCGAGTTCCTCGAAGCCGATGTCTTCGCCGGCGAAGGCATGGCTGAGGAAGGGCTGACGCGAGCGCCAACGGAACGTGCCGGCCGTGCGCACGCGGCGGATGCCGGACTCTTGTTAACGATCATCCCGTCTGTTCAAGGGCTGGAGCCGCTGGTTGCTACCAACTACCGGCTACGAGCCACGAGCTACCAGCTACCAGCTAACCAGCTACCGGCTACCAGCTACCGGCTACCAGCTACCAGCTACCAGCTACCAGCTACCAGCTACCAGCTACCAGCTACCAGCTAGCTCCCAGGTTCGTTGATCAGCCGCCTCAGCCTGATGAAGTAGTCGGCGGCCGACGTCAGCGTCAGCGTCAGCGACAGCCAGACGCACAGGTCCACCAGGATCGACGTCTCCCCGCGGTAGTTGAAGTACATCACCACGACGCTCGTGACGATGAAGGTGGCGGTCGCCGTTTTTCCGAGCAGCGACGGCCGGAAGGTGCGCGGCCCGACCGCCAGGTTGACGATCGCCACGACGCCGATGATGACGATGTCGCGGGTGATGACGCTGACCGTCAGCCAGAGCGGCAGGTGATTCGCCATCGGGATCGACGGCACGGTGAGGACGACGAAGGTGCTGACCAGCAGCAGCTTGTCGGCCATCGGATCGAGCCAGGCGCCAAGGCTCGTTCCCTGCCGGGCGAGCCGCGCAATCAGGCCATCCAGCGCGTCGGTCACGCCCGCGATCAGGAACACGAGCAGGGCTGCCCCGAGCCTGCCGTAAATCACCAGCAGCACGAACGCCGGGATCAGGATGATCCGCAGCAGCGTCAGCTGGTTCGCCAGCGTCAGTTTGCCCACGGCCCGTCAGCGAAGGTCCGCCAGCACCTGGAGGCGGCCCACGGCCTCGATCGCTTCCGCGCCCGACACCTGGCGCGATACCTGGAACCGCCCGTCGATCAACGACAGCACCCCGGTCGAGACCGCCGTGGCCACGGCCGGATAGTCCAGGTGCGCCGTGCTCATGTCGGCGACCCGCGGGCGTTCGTTCATCTGCTGGCGCAGATCGGGCCGACGGCGGGCGATCAGCGCGACGACGCGGCTGACCGCGGTGGCGAGATCGGCGCGTCGAATGCGGCTCTGCGGCTGGAACGTGTGGTTCTCGAAGGCGTCGAGGACGCCGGCATTGAGGACCACCGCGATCCAGGGCGCCGCCCAATGGTTGCGGATGTCGGTCACGACTTCCTGGCGCGACGCCGCCGGGGCCAGCAGCGCTTCGAGTCGGATTCCGAGCAGCGCCGCCAGCTCGGCGCGGGTGATCGCGGGCGACTGCGGGATCGCCTTCACTTCGGCCGGCAGCCTGGCTTCGCGTGCCCTGGCGGCGGCCGCGGCGATGCGTGCGCTCAGCTCGGCGCCGGGCTCGATATCGGCCGCCTTGCGATAGTTCGCCAGGGCCGCGTCGTACTCCTGCCGATCTTCGAGGATCGCCCCGGCTTCCACCAGGGCCGCGGCGTCGGCCGGATCGAGCTCGATCGCCTTCCGCAGGTGTTCCAGGGCACGGTCGTTGCCGCCCTGCCGGCGTTCGACCGTCCCGAGCTCGCGATACAGAAAGGCGCTCTCGGGCGACGTCGCAATCGCCTGCTCATAGCCGCTCCGCGCATCGTCCAGCCGGCCGGCCGCGGCCGCCGACCGCGCTCGCTCGATCAGGTCCTGGACGTTTCGAAACCGCAGCACGTCGACCCGCCGCCGGACGTCCGCCAGCGATGCGTCGAGCGTGAGCGCCCGTTCGAAGGCCGCCAGCGCGTCGACGTCGCGCTTCAGCCCGAGCAGCGCCTGGCCGCGACCGACCACCGCCGGCACATACGAGCGATCGGCCGCCAAGGTCGCGTCGAAGGCGCCCAGTGCCTTGTCGTAGTCGCGCCGCGCCAGCCACACATAGCCTTCGCCGGCGCGGGCCGGATAGAACGTCCCGCTCTGCTTCAGGGCGCGATCGAACTCCTTCTGCGCGTTCCCGAGATCGTCGTTCTGCAGGAAGCGCCAGCCGCGATCCATCGCCGCCGCAACGGGCGATGCCAGCAACGGCTGCGGCACGGCGGGATACACGAACTCGGCGTACTTCAGGGTGGCCGGGAGGGCGGGCGGCGTCGTTTTCGCTGCGCAGCCTGCCGCGCCGGTGAGGAGCATGACGATGACAACCCGCAGCTCCCAGCGTCGTTGGCCTCCCCGACGCCGGACCGTCAGGGCCCTGCCTCTCCGCCGTCTGTTCCGGGAGCTGGACCGGCACACGCCGTTGGGCATCGGGAGTTCAGGAGTGCTCATGTTCTTCCTGTGACGGCGTGGTCAACCGCTCGAGGTAACGGCGCGGCACATCGGCCTCGATGACGACGCGGCCGTTGGTCGCCACATGACTGAGGACGCGGGCAACGCGGTACAGGCGCGCGATCTGCTGCCGATCGAATTCCTTGCCGCCGTCGAACGTGATGGTGATCCGGCGCGTGTCGAGCGCCAGCCGCGAGGCGACCATCTGCAGCAGATCGTCGACGCCGACGCCGGTCCGCGCCGATATCAGGGCCGCCGCCGGGTCCGCCTCCTGCAGGCGCCGCGCCTCGTCCGGCGAGATGCTGTCGATCTTGTTGTAGACGGCGATGGCCGGCACCTCCGCCGCGCCGACTTCCTCGAGCACCCGGCGGACGGCGGTCATGTGCCGCTCCCGCTCCTCGCTCGAGGCGTCGATCACGTGGAGCGCGAGATCGGCTTCCGCGACCTCCTCGAGGGTGGCGCGAAAGGCGGCGACCAGCGCGTGCGGGAGTCGATCGATGAAGCCGACGGTGTCGGACACGAGCAGCTCGCGGCGGTCCGGCAGGCGGACCTGGCGGACGAGCGGATCGAGCGTCACGAACAACGCGTCGGACGCCACGGCCTTTTCGTTCGTCAATCGGTTGAAGAGCGTAGTCTTGCCGGCGTTGGTGTAGCCGACCAGCGCGACGGTCGGGACCGAGTGCTTCTGCCGCCGTTCGCGGAGCTGGCCGCGGCGCTGCCTGACCTGGTCGATCTCGCGCTGGATGGACTGGATACGGACGCGGATGCGGCGGCGGTCGGTCTCCAGCTTCGTCTCGCCGGGACCGCGTGTACCGATGCCGCCGCCGAGCCTGGAGAGCGCGGTGCCGCTGCCGGCGAGGCGAGGGAGCAGATATTTCAGCTGCGCGAGCTCGACCTGCCACTTGCCTTCGCGCGTCCGAGCCCGCCTCGCGAAGATGTCGAGAATCAGCTGGGTCCGGTCGAGGACCTTGCGCTCGAGACGCTCCTCGAGCGACCGGAGTTGCGCCGGCGTGAGCTCGTGGTCGAAGAGGACGACGTCCACGCCGGTCTCGGCGCAGGCCGCCGCGAGCGATGCCACCTTGCCGCTGCCGATGAAGGTGCCGGCGTCGGGCTTCGGCCGCTCCTGCAGCATCCGCAGCACCACGGTGGCGCCCGCGGCATCGGCCAGGCCGGCCAGCTCCTCGAGCGACTGCTCGGCATCGATCCGGCGCAACGAGCCGGTGACGAGCCCGACGAGCGCCGCACGCTCGGTCGAGGTCGATGAGTGCGCGCGCCGTTCGGCCATCACGTCCTATCGTACAATTTTCGCCCGGCCATGACGCCCCGGAGTGAGAACAATCCGCGGCTCACATGGCTATCCTTCTGGTTGGGGCGGCGATTCGACCTCGGCCCGCGGTTCCACCATCAACTGGCGGACGGCCAGTGCCAGCAGCGCGAGACCTGCAGCGGCGACAAGAAAGACGGCCCGGATACTGCGACCCGCAACCAACCCGCCCAGCACCGGCCCCATCGACATCCCGATCAGCGACGCGCTCGACAGTAATCCGAAGCTCGCGCCGTGGGCATGACGAGGGATGACCCCGCTGGCGGCGGTAAAGGCGGCGGTCATCGCCGTCCCGGCACCCAGCCCGAACAGGCCGAACGCCGCCAGTAACGCCCACAACGGCTGCACGCCCGCGAAGATCAGGAGCGCCGCGGCCGACACCGGCAACGACATCGCCAGCACCGCGCGCGCCGAGACCCGCCTGAGCAGCGTCGCCGCCAACTGGTGCCCCAGCGCGCCGCTGATTGCCGCCGAGGAAAAGAGCAGCCCCGCCGCCAGTTCCACTTTGCCGCCCAACGAGCCCAGTTCGCGCGCGTACAGCGGCAGGACTGGCCCGAAGCTGCGCTCGATGGTCTGAACGGCCAGAATCAGGCCGGTCAGCAGGACGAAGTTTTCGAACGCCAGGATGCCCTGGAAGGAGACGCGCTCGCGGCGCGCCGCTTCGTGGTGGGCGCGGGCGGGCTCCTTGTAGAAGATGGTGAGCAGGAGCAGCGCCAGCGTGTAGATCACCGCCGCCACCAGGAACGCCCGCCGCTGGCCGACGGCGGCGGCAAGAAGGCCGCCGACGACGGGACCGATGGCGGGGCCGATTCGCTGCGCCGTCTGCACCGCGCCGATCGCGCTCGCCATCTCTCCGCGGGGCGCCGAGAGCGCCGCCATCGAGAGCGTCAGCGGCCCGTAGCCGGCGACCAGCCCCTGGAGCGCGCGGAGCACGAACAGCTGCCACGCCGACTGCGCGTAGCCCATCGCGGCCATCACCACCACGAAGCTGAGAAGCGAGCGCTGGACGAGGATCTTGTTGCCGTAGCGATCCGCGACCCGCCCCCAGAACGGCGCACACAGCGCGGTGATCGCCGGCGTCGACCCGAGCGTCAGCCCGGTCCAGAGCGCGACCTCACCGGTATCGGTGACGCCAAGCTGCTGAATGTAGAGGGCCAGGAACGGCATCACCAGCGTGGAGCCGGTGAAACCGACGAAGGTGACGGTGACGATGACGAACTGGTTGCGTCGCCAGGAGGGGGAGCTGGGGTCAGGTCTTGAATCGCGAGTTAATTCACGGTCCGGCCACATCGGCTACACGGTGGCCGGACCGTGAATTAACTCGCGATTCAAGACCTGACCCCACTAAAACCGGATCTTGGCCGACACGCTGCCTTTGCCCGGTTCGACGTGGATGCTGTCGATGAAGCGGATCCGGTGCGGATGCGTCTGCATCACCAGCGACGTCGTCCGAATCCCGTCGCCGAAGAAGCGCACGCCCTTCATGAGCGTGCCGTCGGTGACGCCGGTCGCCGCGAACACGATGTTCTGCCCGGACGCCAGGTCCTTGGAGCGGTAGATCCGCTTCGGATCCTTGATGCCCATCTGCTCGCAGCGCTGCTCGTGCTCCGGCTTGTCGACGACCAGGCGGGCGTAGATCTCGCCGCCGAGACAGCACATGGCGGCGGCGGTGATCACGCCCTCCGGCGCGCCGCCGATCCCCATCACCGCGTGGACGCCGCTGCCGATGACCGCGGCGGAGATCCCGGCGGAGAGATCGCCGTCGCCGATGAGGCGGATGCGCGCACCCGTCTCGCGAATTTCGGCAATCAGCTTTTCGTGGCGCGGCCGATCGAGGACGATCACCACGAGGTCCTCCATGCGGCGGCCGAGCGACTGCGCGATCGCGCGCAGGTTGAAGCGGACCGGCGCGTCGAGATCGACGACGTCCCGCGAGCTCGGCCCGACCACCAGCTTCTCCATGTAGATGTCGGGGGCATGCAGCAGGCCCCCGTGCTCGGACGCGGCCAGCACCGCCAGCGCGTTCGACGCGCCGGTGGCGCAGAGGTTCGTCCCCTCGAGAGGGTCGACGGCGATATCGATCGCCGGGTACCCGCCATTGTTCGCCTGGCCGCCGAGGCCGACCTTCTCGCCGATGTACAGCATCGGTGCTTCGTCGCGCTCGCCTTCGCCGATCACGATCCGGCCGTCGATCGGGAGCGTGTCCATCTCCTGGCGCATCGCCTCCACGGCCGCCTGGTCGGACTTGTGACGGTCGCCCTGCCCCATGGTGTGGGCACAGGCGATCGCCGCCTGCTCGACGACGCGGAGGAAATCGAGCGAGAGATCGGAATCGAGCGACAGCGTCGGCGTCGCGGTGGTGATCGTCGTCTTGTCCGTCTTGGTCGGGGTGCTCACTGTGCCTGCTCCACGGCCGGCAGCTCACATCGCGTCGGCCTGTCCGTGCGGTAACCCAGAAGATAGTCCGCCTGCATCAACTTGTGAATCTCGCGTGTGCCTTCGTAGATCACGGCACCCTTGCAGTTGCGATAGAAACGGCCCACCGGATATTCGTCCGAGTAGCCGTTGGCGCCATGGATCTGGACCGCATCGCCGGCGGCCCGCTCGGACGCCACGGTGGAAAACCACTTGGCGAGCCCGGTTTCCCTGGTGTTGCGACGACCGACGTTCTTCAGCCAGCCGGAGCGCATCCACAGCAGCCGCGACGCCTGATAGTCGGACTCCATCTGGGCGATCATTTCCTTGACCAGCTGCTGCGACCCGATTTCGACGCCGAACGCCTTGCGCGCCTTCGCGTATTTCACGCTGGCGTCGCGGCACGCGCGAATCAGGCCGGTGGCGCCCGCCGCCACCGTGTAGCGTCCCTGATCGAGCGCGAACATCGCGATCTTGAACCCTTCGCCTTCACGCCCGACCAGGTTTTCCCGAGGCACCTCGACCTCCTCCATCTTGAAGGAGCCGGTGTTGCCGGCGAGGATGCCCCACTTCTGCGTCAGCGTCGCGCTCGTAAACCCCTTGAACGCCCGTTCGACGATGAACGCGCTGATGCCGGACGGATCGCGCTGCTTCTTCTTCTCGAGGTCGGTCCACGCGAAGACGAGGAAGTGATCGGCGACGTCCGCCATCGAGATCCACATCTTCTCGCCGGTCAGCACGTACCGATCGCCCGTCCTGATGGCGATCGACTGAATGCCCCTGGCGTCGCTTCCCGCTGACGGCTCGGTGAGCCCGTAGGTCGCAATCTTCAGGCCCTGCGCCTGCGGCACGAGATAGCGCTGTTTCTGATCCTCGGTCCCCCATGCCAGCAGCGACAGGCAGTTCAGGCCGACGTGCACCGACATGATCACGCGCAGCGAGGTGTCGACGTATTCCAGTTCTTCGCTGGCGAGACCCAGGCAGATGTAGTCCATCCCGGCGCCGCCGTACTGCTCGGGCACGCAGATGCCCATCAGCCCGAGATCGGCCATCTGCGGGAACACCCCGCGGTCGAAGGTGTGGGCGCGATCGAGATCGCGGATGCGGGGCGCGACTTCGCGGCCGGCCCATTCGCGGACCGACTGCTCGAGCAGGCGCTGCTCCTCGGTCAGCTCGAAATTCAGCATCGGGTCAGACGTGGATGCTAGCAGGGGCTCGCGCTCAATGCACAATGCAAAATGCACGAGGCACCATGAACAGCGGGAAGGCATGAAGCGGACCACCGGGCCGAATCTCCATCCTCTCTTCGGCGTCGAGCATCTAGCATCGTTCAACCGGCAGGCTTCCGGAACAGCACCTCGCGCATCGTGCTCTTGAGGAGGAACTGCTCGGCCACGCGCAGCGGCTCGAACATCCGCTGGATGTCGCGGTTCTGGAGCGGCTTCAGGCGCCTCTGCTGACCGGAGTACGGGCGGTGCTGCAGATGCGCGGGATCGGCCACGACGTAGCGCGTGTACTGGGGCTTGGCGCCGGGTGCCGGCTCCGGCGTATTGAAAAACGCCAGCAGGGCGCCATCGGGACGCAGCATGCGGGCGAGCTGTTTCGCCAGTGCCTGTCCCGAGGCCTTGTCCAGAAAGTCGAACAGATCCCAGCACAGGATGCCGTCGATGCTGCCGGTCTCCTGCGGAAAACGCCGCGCGTAGAACCCGGCCGGATCGTCCGGCTTGCCCTCGACCGCCTGACGATCGATGTCCCTGGCAAGATCTTCGACGAAGATCTTGCAGCCAAGCTGTTCACCGAAAAACGTCAGGCTCTGCCCGACGACCGGTCCCAGATCCAGCAGCAATGGCTGCGGGCGGCTGCCCAGCGTCTCCAGGAACTTCGGCAGCGCCTTGGTCGGGTGCACCGGCGCGTTCGACGCGCCGGTATCGGAATCCGTGTGCTCTTTGCGGCGACGAGAGAAAAGGTCCGTGAGTCCCACGCGCGGGATCCCGACCGGCTAGCGCGCGGCTCCCGTCGGCTGTGCCGCCTTCTCCGGAGCCGCGGCGGGCTTCGACGCTGACGCCGCGGTCATGGCTGCCGCCTGCCCCCCCTTGCGCTGCATGTCCACGCTGCCGCGGAAGTGGGCGCCTTCGGCGATCGCAACGCGCGGCGAGATGATGTCGCCGTCGATCGACCCCCCCTCGCGGATGTCGACCTTCTCGGATGCGGTCACGTTGCCGTTGACCTCGCCGAGCACGATGACCGCCTTGGCCACGACCTGGGCCTTGATCTTGCCGTTCGGCCCGATCGTCAGGACGTGGTCCTTCAGCTCGATCCGGCCCTCGACCTGGCCTTCGATCGTGATGTCTTCGCTGCCGTTGAGCTCGCCTTTGATGATGACCGATTTGCCAATATTCACCATCTCCCCCTCGATTCGCCGATATTCCGGCTGCGGCGCCGCCGACGCAGGCTGGGCAGGTGTCGCCGGCGCCGGCGGCTGGCTGACGGTGGGCTTCGGCGCTTCGTCACGCTTCCACATGTGATGTCCTCTGCGCCACGAGAGGCTGCCCCACGGAATTGCGAGGCCTGTGACGCGATCGAAACCCGAGCACTCGGGTACCTGGGCAGGAGCCTTGAGTATATCGGCCGCCGAAATTCTGTGTCCAGTGAGGGAAGGGCCGGGAAGTGCGCGGGTGCTAAGCTGAGACCAGACCGTGCAGCGCATCTACCTGGATCACAACGCCACCACGCCCGTCGCGCCCGACGTCGCCGACCGCATGGCGGCGGCCCTGCGCGACGAGTTCGGCAACCCGTCGAGTGTGCACCATTTCGGGCAGCGCGCGAAGGCCGCCATGGATGAGGCTCGCAGCGCCGTCGCCGCGCTGATCGGGGCCGATGCCGGGGAGATCGTCTTCACCAGCGGCGGAACCGAAAGCGACAACTTTGCAATCCGCGGGGTGGCGGACGCGCTCGAACCGACCGGCCGCCGTCATCTGGTCACCACGACCATCGAGCACGAGGCGGTGATCAACACCTTCAAGGCCCTTGCCCGCCGGGGCTGGACCACCACCGCGGTCCGGGTCGATCAGAGCGGCATCGTCCCGGCCGATGCGGTCGCCGCGGAGCTCACGCCGCAGACCGCGCTGGTCAGCGTGATGCACGCGAACAACGAGATTGGCACCGTGCAGCCGGTCGCCGAGATCGCGCGCCTGGCGAAGGGGCGAGGCGTCCTCGTCCACACCGACGCCGTGCAGTCCGCCGGGAAGATACCGGTCGACGTCAGGATGCTGGGCGTCGACCTGCTGTCGATCTCCGCGCACAAGATTTACGGGCCGAAGGGCGTCGGCGCGCTCTGGATCCGCCGCGGCCTTCGCCTGGCGCCGCTCCTCACGGGCGGCAAACACGAACGGAGCCGCCGCGCCGGCACCGAAAACGTCGCCGGGATCATCGGGATGGGAGTGGCCGCACGCCTGGCGAGAGCCAAAATGGCGGAGGAATCGGCGCGCCTGTCGCTGCTGCGCGACCGCCTCGAAGAGGGCGTGCTGGCGGCCGTCACCGGGACGGCGATCAACGGCGACCGGAATCCTCGCGTGCCGAACACGACCAACATCAGTTTCGATCGGGTCGAGGCAGAGTCCCTGCTGATTGCGCTGGACCTCGACGGCATCGCGGTCTCCACCGGATCCGCCTGTTCGTCAGGCACGCTCGAGCCGTCGCACGTGCTCAAGGCGATGGGATTCCCACCACACCGCGCGCAGAACTCGATCCGCTTCAGCCTGGGCACCGCCAACACGGAGGCCGACGTGGATCGCGTCATCGCGGTACTGCCACGGATCGTCGACAAGCTGCGAAGCCTGACGAGGACTCCAGGCTCCCGGCTTCAGGCTTCGGCCGGTACCACGTCGTGACGTTCCGCCGGTAGCCCGCCGGGGAGCCTGGAACCTGAAATGCGCATCGTCATCGCGATGTCTGGCGGCGTGGATTCGTCGGTCGCCGCGGCGCTGCTCGCCGGGCAGGGCCATGAGGTCATCGGCCTGTCGATGCAGCTCTACGACCAGAGCGGGTCGGAGGTCTTCGGCAGCTGCTGTTCGCTCGACGATCTCCACGACGCGCGGCGGGTCGCCAGCACGCTCGGGTTCCCGCACTACATCCTCAACTTCGAGCAGCAGTTCCGCGAGACCGTGATCGCGAACTTCGTGTCGGAGTACGCCTCGGGGCGGACGCCCATCCCGTGCGCCCACTGCAACAGCAGCCTGAAGTTCTCGACCCTGCTGGAACGCGCGCAGGGTTTGGGCGCAGGGTCCGTCGCCACCGGGCACTACGCGCGAGTCGAGCAGAACGCCGATGGCCGATGGCTGCTGAAGCGGAGCGCCGACCGCGAGAAGGATCAGTCCTATTTCCTGTTCTCGCTGACACAGGAACAGCTGGCGCACGCGGTGTTTCCCGTCGGGGCGCTGACCAAACTCGAGGTTCGGGAACAGGCACGGCGCCTCGCCCTGACCGTCGCGGACAAGCCCGACAGCCAGGAAATCTGTTTCGTGCCGGACCACGACTACGCGTCGTTCGTCGCGAAGCATCATCCCGGCGTGGCGCGGGCCGGCGCAATCGTCAGCGAAACGGGTGAACGGCTCGCCGAGCACGGCGGCGTGCACCGGTTCACGGTCGGCCAGCGCAAGGGCCTCGGCGTCGCCTCGCCTGCCCCGCTCTACGTCCTGAAGATCGATGCCGCGTCGCGCGAGGTCACCGTCGGCCCGCGGTCGTCCCTCGACCGCGAAAGCCTCACTGCGTCAGGCGTGAACTGGATCGCGGCCGACGCGCCGATCGCCTGGATGCCCGTGTCGGCCCAGATCCGCCATCGCCACACGCCGTCCCCCGGCCGGGTGCGGGCCATCGGCGCCGCCCGCGCCGAGTTCGTCTTCGACACCCCGCAGCCGGCCATCACCCCCGGCCAGGCGGTGGTGTTCTACGACGGCGACGTGGTCGTGGGTGGTGGATGGATCGACTGAGATCGCACGTCGCGACAGTCGGCGGGCCTGAAGGCCCGCCCTACGGCCCGCTTTACGACCCCGTCCTGCCGGCCCGCGGTTCAATCCCGCATCATCCTTTTGAGCAGCTGAATCTGGCCTGCGTGATAGAGGTCGTGAGCGGCGACGCCGCTGACGAGGCCGAAGGTGTCGAACCCGGCGCCGGGCGGAGTCGAGGCGAGGTCATCGGGCGTGAGCGCGCCGACGACCTCACGAAACGCGCGATGGGAGCGTTCGAGCAGTGCGAGGTCGGCGCGCCACTGCGCCGGCGTCGGCGTCCCGGTCCGGGCGAACCAGTTCGAGCCTTTCAGCGTGAAGCTGCCGCGCTTCGCGCCCGTCAGCCGCCGGACGGCGGCGTACTTCCAATATGCGGCGTGGACGGTGAGCTCCCAAATATTGTGGCGCCGGGGATGCGGCCGCCACTCCGCCTGTGACGGCGTGACACCGCGCAGCGATCCCCGCAGGTTCGGCCCGTGCCACGACCGGCGGTCGTAGGCCGCGTCGACGACCCTCAGGAGGAGGGTGATGGATGGTGAGGATGCGCGCGGCATGCGCGCATCCTAACGCAGCCCTTCGGGCTATCCGCGTGGCAGGGCGTACGCGGTGTCGTTGGTCGCCTCGTCCTCGTCGGGGAGGCCTTCCAGGTACCGCTCGGCATCGATCGCCGCCATGCAGCCGGATCCCGCCGCGGTGATCGCCTGGCGGTAGTGATGATCCTGTACGTCGCCGGCGGCAAACACACCGGGCACGTTGGTCTTCGTCCCCGAGTGCGTCAGCACATAGCCGTTCTCGTCGAGCTCGATCTGCCCCCGGAACAGCCTGGTGTTCGGCGTGTGGCCGATCGCGATGAACACGCCATCGAGCGCAAGGTCGGACAGCTCCCCGGTCTTGAGGTTCCGCAGCGTGATGCCGGTCACTTCCCCGCGTTCGACGTCGTTGACGTGCTCGATCGCCGAATCCCACACAAAGGTGATCTTCGGGTTCTTGAACGCCTTGTCCTGCATGATCTTCGAGGCGCGCAGGGTGTCGCGCCGGTGGATCACGTAGACCTTCGAGGCGAACCGGGTGAGATAGATCGCCTCTTCCATCGCGGAGTCGCCGCCCCCGGCCACCGCGATCGGCTTGCCGCGGAAGAAGTAGCCGTCGCAGGTCGCGCAGGTGGACACACCGTGACCGGCAAGGCGCCGATCGGATCCGATGTCCAGCCACCGCGCCGAGGCGCCGGTCGCGATGATCAGCGTTTCCGTCGAAATCCGCCGGCCGTCGGCCAGCTGCAGCGTCAGCGGCCGCTTCAGCAGATCGACACTGGTGACGTCACCCTGGAGGACCTGGGTGCCGAAATGCACGGCCTGCTCGCGCATCTTGGCCATCAGCTCAGGCCCCATGATGCCGTCGGGAAAACCCGGGAAGTTTTCGACGGCAGTGGTCAGCATCAGCTGACCACCCGCTTCGAGCCCTTCCACCAGCACCGGAGCCAGGTTGGCGCGGGCGGCGTAGAGCGCCGCGGTCAACCCGGCCGGGCCGGATCCGATGATGACTACTTTTTCAGCGGGCATCTGCCGAGTCTTTTCTCCGCGGGCATCAGCCGAGGTGCTTGTCGAGCATGCTGCTGATGTCTTCCTTGCCCGCCATGCCGACGATGGTATCGACGAGCTCGCCGTTCTTCAGCACGACGAGCGTGGGAATGCCGCGGACGTGGAAGCGGCTGGTCGGAACGTCCGGGTTCTCGTCGACGTTCATCTTGCCGACGGTCACGCGTCCCTCGTATTCCTTCGCCAGCGCATCGACCGTCGGCGCCAGCCGTCGGCACGGACCGCACCATTCCGCCCAGAAGTCCACCAGGACGACTCCGCTCTTCGTCTCCTGCTCGAAATTGCTGTCGGTGAACGTCTTCACATTCTCGGATGCCATCTGCTCTCGTCTCCCTCAATCGTGAATCGTGAATGATCAATCGTGACGGTGAATTGGACCCTGTGCCGTCCATCCACGATTCGCGATCACCGTTCGCCGTTCACTATTCGCTAGGCCCACACTCCCGGTGCAGCCGCCCGCTCATACACTTTGACGTACTGTCGGGCCGAAGCGTCCCAGGAAAAATCCTGGCTCATCCCGGCGTGCTGAATCCGCCGCCACGTGGTCCGGTCCCCGTAAATCCCCAGCGCCCATCGCAGGGTGTTCAGCAGCGCCTGCGACGAATACTGATCGAAGGTGAACCCGGTGCCCTTGCCGGTCTCCGGGTCGAAGTTGCGCACGGTGTCGAACAGCCCGCCGGTCGCCCGGACCAGCGGGACTGTTCCATACCGCAAGCTGTGCATCTGGTTCAGCCCGGCCGGTTCCAACCGCGATGGCATCATCAGCAGATCGGCGCCCCGCTGGATGACGTGCGACAGCTGTTCGTCCACTCCGATCCGTGTTCCAATCATCCCCGGGTGCCTGGACGCCATGCCGAGCCAGAAATCCTCGTAGCGCCGTTCTCCCGAGCCGAGCAGGACGAAGGTCGCGTCCAGTCGCGGCAGCTCGTCCGCAAGATCCGCAAGCAGGTCGAACCCCTTCTGGTCCACCATCGGCGAGATCATCCCGACCAGCGGCCGCTCCTGCACCGCCGCGGCATCCGGAAACCCATAGGTCGTCAGGACGAGCCGCTTGGCCGCCTTCTTCCATTCCAGATCGCTGGCGTCGCCGGGCGTGGGTCGCCGCTGATCCCCGGCCGGGCCCCCTCGATCGTAGTCGATTCCATTCAGGATCCCGACCAGATCGGCCTGCCGCGCGCGAAGGATCCCGTCGAAACCAGAGCCCAGGGCCGGCGTCTGGATCTCCTCGGCGTACCGGGGGCTGACGGTCGTGATCACCCGGCTGAAATTGATGCCCGCCTTCAGAAAGCTGATCCGGTTCCAGTACTCGATGGCATCGATGTGCATCAGGTCCCACGGCAGCCCGAGCCGCGGCAGCCAGCTCGCGTCGAAGACGCCTTGATAGGCCAGATTGTGAATCGTGAAGACACAGGGGATCCGCCGCGACGCCCGGCGCAGGCGGAACATCTGCGTCAACTGCACGGGCAACAGCCCCGCCTGCCAGTCGTGGGCGTGCACCACGTCGTGATCGCGGCCGGATTCCAGGGCCCAGGTGAGCGCCGCCTGGGTGAGGAACGCGAAGCGTTCCGGGTTGTCCGGATAGTCGTGGCCAGACGCGCCGTACAGGTAGTCGCGGTCGAAGTACTCGGGACGGTCGATGAAGATCGTCCGGACACCGTCGCTGGTCCTCGCCAGGACGCCGGCGTCCAGGTTCATGGTGCCGAGCGGCGCGGTCACGCGCCCGACCGGCTCGGCCTCGATGCCGCGGTAGCGCGGCATCACCACATCAACCTCGTGACCGAGCCTGGCCAGCGCCCGCGGCAACGCGCCAATGACGTCGGCAAGACTGCCCGTTCTTGCAAACGGTACCGCTTCCGCGGCCACCATCAGGACCCGCATCCGGTCCACCTTATCAAAATGGCTGAGCGGAAGTTGCTATGATCCACAGGTGTCAGACGCAGGACGGCCGGCTCCCCGGCCGCGTTCCGAATCGCGCGAGACGATCGCACTCCGGGCCGTCCGCGAACGGCAGCCGGAGCTTGCCGAAGCCGTCGACATGCACCTGGAACTCCTGGAACTGCAACGGCGGATCCAGGGTCGCGTGCCGCTGCCGACCCTCGATCTGAGTTCCGAAACGATCGCCAGGCATCAGGCGCAGGGACGTCCGCTGCTTCCCTTCGATGCGATCCCGCTCGAACTGAGCGATCTGCGGCTGATGGTCCGCCAGACCGCGGACGTACTCAAACGGTACGGGGCGCTTGACGATCTCGACAATCTCCGGGTGCTGGCGCTCGGCCGCGACATGAAGCTGCTGGCCGTCGTCGGCGAGTGGTACCGAAGCAGGGCCGAACGCGGCGCGATGGCGCCGGCGGTGCTGGGGCCGTTCCGGGAATCGACCAGCGCGGAAACGCAGGACGCGCTGTCGGAAGTACTCGGCTTCGCGATGCGGCCGTTCCTGTCGCGTTGCGCCGAAGTCCTGCAACAGCGCGCGGAGCTGGCACTCTGGACGCATCCGCACTGCGCGCTCTGCGGCGGCGCGCCGGACTTCGGGGTCATCACCACCGCCGCCGAGCGACACCTGATCTGCTCCCGCTGCGCGCTGCGCTGGAAATTCGATTCGCTGACCTGCCCGTTCTGCGCGAACGCCGATCGGTCGCGGATCACGTCGTTCGCCGCCCGCCTCGGTGACGCGGACTATCGCGTGTACGCCTGCGACGTCTGTCACCGTTTCCTGAAGGTGTTCGACGCGCGCCGCGCCAGCCGCCCGGTGATGCCGGTGGTGGACGCCGTGGCGACGCTGCCGCTCGACGCCGCGGCGATGCAGCGGGGGTATACGAGTTAGGCATGCCACAGGCACAGGCGCGCGGCCCGTACGCACCGAAGGGGTGAAGGCCGTGGCGTTCACCCCTTTGTTGCAAACCGCGGTGGGCTTGCACCCTCGATGTCGGATTTGAGTTAGTTCGAAGGCGCCACTGCGGGAGCTGGCGTGCTCGCGCCGAGCATCTCCGAGGCTTTCGAGGAGAGCCAGTCGAAGAGGTGGCGCGTCTCCATGAAACGGCCGGCGTTCGACTTCGCGCCGAGAACGACGACGGCAACTTCGGGGCCGCCCTGCGGCAGCCGCAGGAGCGTGGCGAGGCAGTAACCCGCCTTGCTGATGAAGCCGGTCTTGCCCGCCTGGACGTCCACGTCGCCCTGCATGACGAGGCGGTTGGTGCTGTGCACCTGAATCGTCTGACGGCCGATCGCCACGGAGTAGTACTGCTTGCGCATGATGCCGGCGATGCGCTCGTCCCCGGACACGTAGGTGATCAGCTTGGCCATGTCATACGCGGACGACACGTTGTCGGCCAGCAGGCCCGACGGGTCGGCGTAGGTCGTGTTGGTCAGGCCGAGTTCGCGCGCCTTCTCGGTCATGCGCCGGATGAACGCCTCGCTGCCGTAGGGTGAAACCCGCGCCAGCACCCGGGCGGCCGCGTTGTCGGACGCGATCAACATCAGGTGGAGCACGTCGTTCTTGGTGAGGACGTAGCCAGCGCGAAGGTAGGTGGTGGACGCGGCCCGGACGTCGGCGGGGCTCACGACGACCGTTTCGCTCAGATCGGGGTTGTTCTCGAGGAAGACCACCGAGGTCATGACCTTCGTGATGCTCGCGATCGATCGTTGGTTCTGGGAGTTTTCCTCCCAGAGAACCTTGCCGGTTTCCGGGTTGTAGATGATCGCGGCTTCGGCCCGGACATCCGGCACGAGGGCGCCGGTTTCGTCCAGCTTGAACCTCGGTTCTGCGACTTCGCGGGCCTGGCGGGCGACCTGGGCCGCCTTGGCGCGGGCGGCAGCCGCACGGCGGCTGCGCGCCGTGGTGGCGGCCGGCTTCTTCGTGACGGTCAGACGCTTCTTGGCCGTGCTCGAGGTGGAAGAGGTCGAGCGGGTCTGGCCGGCAGCCAGCGATTGGGCGGGAAGCCCGAAAGTCGCGACGGCGGCGAAAAAACAGATCAGCCGGACGGTCCTGAACAGCCTGGAGGTCTGATTCACGAGCAACCCTTTGGGAGACAGCTTGTTAGAGATGTGTCGGCATTGTAGCAAACAGGCTTCGGGTTGCAAGCGCTGATGTACACTTTCGCGTCGCCCGGGCCCGGTCCTTGGCTCGGCCATATCAAACCAGCCACGACCCATGAGCCTGACCGAGTCCGAGTTCGCCTCCCTTCGCGCCACGATTGCGATGCGGGGGACGGTGCGAATGGCCGTGCTCCCGGCCACGCTGCTCGGGTGGGCCCTGGTGGCGGTCCTCCTGCTGCTGTTCGGGGAGTTGCCCGCGGCGGTGATCTTCCCGCTGGCGGTCCTGGTCGGCGGGTTCGAGGCGATCCATGCGCTCCACGTGGGCGCCGAGCGGATCGGGCGCTACATCCAGGTCTATTACGAGGACGCCCCCGACTCCCCACACTGGGAGACCACCGCGATGGCGGTCGGGCCGGCGCTGCCGGGCGGCGGCATCGATCCGCTGTTCAGCGTCGTCTTCATCGCGGCGACGCTCGCCAACCTTGTTCCCGCGTTCACGCCGGTCCCCACCCGCGCGGAGCTAGTAGTGCTGCTGCCGCTGCACTTCGCCTTCATCGTCCGCATCGTCCGCGCCCGCGGGGCGGCGGCCCGCCAGCGCGCCGTCGAGCTCGAAAGCTATCGGGCCGTCAAAGCGCAGACTCCAACCCGTTGAATGCGATCCAACGCGGGTACCCGGGACGAGACAGCCCGGCATCGAAAAAAGGCGCAGATCAGCGCAAAACCGACTGATTCGACAAGCTGACTCATCGGTACACCCTTTGCTCTGTCGCGAGGCGGAGGGTTAGGAACCATGAACGTGCGGCTCCTTGGGTTTCGAACGCTGGCGTGCGGCTGCGTGATCGGTCGGTACCGTGAGCTGGCGACGAACCGTGAGCTCACGTACGTCGAAGAGAAAGGCACGCAGTGCGATGCCCAGGGCCATCGCCGCAATCACACGGTCTCCGCTGAGCGCCTCGCTTCCGCCGCTACGCTGATGTCGGCCAAGGCCTCGTGACCGGCGGAACGTGCTTTTGCCTTTCCCCGTTTGAATTGGTGCAAACTCTTCGCGTTGTCCCGTTTTCCAAGACCGCATACTGAATTCCAGTCGGGCCCGGCGACGTTCCGCTTCTACCTTGGCGACTGCGCCAATATCCTGCCGACGCTGCCGAGCCACGGCGTTGACGCCATCGTCACGTCTCCACCCTATAACCTCGGGATCCGATACCGCAGCTACGACGACACCATGCCGCGCGAGGACTACCTGGCCTGGACCCGGGCCTGGGTCCACGAAGCGGCCGGCGCGCTGAGCGAGCATGGCTCGCTCTTCCTGAACGTCGGGGCCAAGCCGAAGGACCCCTGGATTGCCATGGACGTCGCCCAGGCCGCACGGGGCGAACTGGAGTTGCAGAACACGATTCACTGGGTCAAGTCGATCGCGATCGAGAAGGCCCTGGCCGGGACGCGATCGGGCCTCGCCGACGACCTGGCGGTCGGACACTACAAGCCGATCAATAGCAAACGGTTCCTGAACGACTGCCACGAGTTCGTGTTTCACTTCACGCCGCAGGCGCACACGCCGCTTGACCGCCACGCCGTCGGGGTGAAGTACCAGGACCAGTCGAACGTGGGGCGCTGGCGCACGGCCGCATCGGGCGTCCGGTGCCGGGGCAACACGTGGTTCATCCCGTACGACACCATTCAGAGCCGCGAGAAGGAGCGCCCGCACCCCGCGACCTTCCCGCCGAGGCTGCCCGAGATGTGCCTGCGGCTGCACGGCCTCGATCGCCTGGCGGTCGTCGCCGACCCGTTCATGGGACTCGGATCCACCGCGGTCGCGTGCGCCCAGCTCGGAATCAGCTTCGTCGGCATCGAAATGGACGAGGGCTACCTGGGCGAGGCGATCGAGCGCACCAGAGGCGCGCTCGGACAACGGGGACAACTCCCGATTCCCGGCATCTGACGCTCGCCCCAGCTCGCGACCAACCCGGTCTGTACATCCCTCTCAAACATCCTTTCCTCTGGATCGATGCATCGCGCGCATGTAATCTGATCGCATGGATCTGCGCCAGCTCGAGATCATCCGCGCCATTGCGGACACCGGCTCCTTCACCGCCGCCGGCGCCAAGTTGCACGTCTCGCAATCGGCGATCAGCCGCCAGATCCTGCTGCTCGAAGACGAGCTCGGCGAACCGGTGTTTCACCGCATCGGCCGCCGCATCCGCATCACGCCGGCCGGCGAGTCGCTGCTCCAGCTCAGCCACCGGGTGTTCCAGGATCTCGAGGACACCGTCTCCGCCATCAGCGACAAGCAGGAATCGCTGAACGGGACGATGAGGCTGGTGGGCGGGATGACGGTGTGCCTGTACGTGTTTCCGGCACTCCTGGCCGAGATGCGGCGGATTCACCCGCACCTGGACCTCAAGATCACCGTCGGCACCGCGGAGCGGTCGATGGCGATGCTCCGATCCGGCGGCGGCGACCTCGGCCTCATCACCCTGCCGATCGACGCCACCGACCTGGTCTCGGTTCCGGTGCTGGAGGAGGAACTGCTGCTGGTGACCTACCCGGCCCACCCGCTGGCGAAGAAGAAGGCGATCACGCCAGCCGATCTCAGCCGCCAGCACTTCATCGTCTTCGAGACCGGCTCGATCACCAGGAAACTGGTCGAGGAGTTCTTCGCGCAGGAACGCATCAAGCCCGAAATCGTGATGGAAACGGAGAACGTCGAGATCATCAAGGCGATGGTGCGCCACGGGCTCGGGATCAGCATCATCCCGTGGCAGGCGGCCGCAGCGGAGGTGCGGACCAAGCAGCTGTTCTGCAGCCGCATCGCCGGTCACGCGCTGAAGCGGCAGACCGGGTGGCTCTATCCGAAAATGAGCCGGCTCCCGCGAACGGTGTCGGAGGTCATTCGCGTGTTCGACTCCGTGCGGCCGAAGCTGGATGCGGCAATGCGTCCGGCGTCGTTGGCGTGAGCGGCACCGAGCGGCTTCGACGGCCGGCTACTTCGACGGTTGCGCCGAGACCTGGCGGAAGGTGTACGAGGTCCGGTGCTTCACCTCGATGCTCGGACGCGTCACCTTGACCTCCAGCTGGCGGGTGCGGCGCAGCGGGTCGGGGTTGCTCGAGTAGTAGCCGAGGATGTAGTAGTCGCTGGTCTCGGCGTCGATCCGCTTGAGGCCCTTGTTCAGGTCGTTCTGGTTCACGATCGCGAAGCCGCCGGTGTTCTCGGCGATCACACGCAGGCTGTCCTGCGTTTCGCGCAGGTACTCCTGGAAATCCTGGTTGTTCACCTCGTCGGACATGTCCTGTCCGGCGACGAGGCCGCGCGGGTCGATGGTGTAGAAGCTCGCGTTGGCGCGGTTGGCGGCGCGCGTCAGTTCCACTTCCTCGCGAATCAGGTCGGACTCGCCCAGCGCGTTGGAGCTGCGCTCCTGCATGAAGAACGGATCGTTCTCGAGATCCGACGTCTGCGCCTGCATGATCTCGGCCTGGTGCTCGAGCCGCGACTTCTCGAACGGATTGAAGTCGTAGCCGCTGCTGATGTAGATCACCGCCTTGCGGCGGTTGTTGATCTTCTGCAGGTTGTTCACCAGGTCGTACGCCGTCGAGAACGCGACGTGCGCGCGATGCCTGAGCTCGCTGCCCGGTCCCACGCCGTTGGAGGTGTTGATGATGTCCGACGGCTTCAACCCGCCTCCGCTGACCTTGTTCGAGATCGATTCGAGAATCTGCCGATCGTAGGTGAGCTGCTGCGAAATCGACGACGTGCCCGTGGACACGACGCCGAACATGTCCCCGTCGTGAATCAGGTTCTTGAGCATGTCCTTCAGCAGCGTCCGCAGCCGCGGCGTCTGGTTGAAGTCCAGGTGGAGGTCGTCGATGAACACGAGGAACACGCGGCCGGCCGCGTCGTTGGTCGGACGGCTGCGCGGCAGGATGATCCCCTCCTGCAGCGGCGCCGGCGGCGGCGCCTGCATGTTGTAGGCGCGCCCGCCATGAATCAGTTCCATCGACACGATCGACTGCTTCACGCCGTCTTCGTAGATTTCGAATTCTCCCGGCTTCAGGTCCGCGATGAACTGCTGCGTGCGCGAGTCCCGCGGGATGGCGTCGGTGGTCACCAGGTCGACGCTGACCCTGAAAGTCGGCTGCTGCTGCTGCGGGACGGCTCCACCAGCCGGTGGCTGGGCGGGAGACGGCTGCGCCGGCGCCTGGGCGCGCACGACGTGCGAGGATGCGCCGGTGGCCAGCAGAAGCGCACACGCCCCCGCCGCCAGGAGCTTAGCGGTATTTCGCATGGCCATCATTATAGAGGACAGGATATAGTCCCGACCTGACCGTTTGCGGGGATGCCCGAGAACCTTCTGGTCCATGAGAATCGCACTCGCTGCCGACCACGCCGGCTTCCACCTCAAAGACCAACTTGCCGCCCGGCTGGCCGGAAAAGGGCACGAGGTCATCGACCTCGGGACCAATTCTGCAGCCCCCGTCGACTACCCCGACGCCGCCGAAGCGGTCGCGGCCACCCTGGCCGGCCACGAGGCCGAGCGCGGCATCATCGTCTGCGGCAGCGGAGCCGGGGTGTCGATTGCCGCCAACAAGTTCCCCGGGATCCGCGCCGCCGTCTGCCATGACACCTACACCGCGCACCAGGCGGTCGAACACGACGACATGAACGTGCTGTGCATCGGCGGGCGCGTCATCGGCCCGGCGCTGGCCCACGAGATCGTCGACACGTTCCTGGCGGCGGCATTCTCGGGCGAGGAACGGCATCGCCGCCGCTTGAACAAGGTTCTCGCCATCGAGAGCCGTTGCGCCGGAGCCCACCGGTGAACCCGGGTGACGAGCTGGACCAGCTCGTCTCCGAACTGCACGCGGTCCCGCTGACGCAGCGCGGCACCAGCGGGCGCCTCGAACACTGGCTGCAGCACGTACGCGCATTGAACGGCAGCGATCTGCTGCTGGTCGCCGGCCGCGCGCCGATGGTCCGCGTGGCCGGTTCGTTACACCCGATCTCGGGCGACATGCTCGGCGGCGAGGACATCGAAGCCGCCGTCCAGCCGTTCGTCCGGCGGCACCTGCAGCATCGCTACGATGCGGGCGAAGCCGTCGATCTCGCCTTCCGCGTCACCGGCCTCGGCCGCTTCCGCATGAACCTGCATCGCGAGCGCGGCCGCGCCGCCGCCGCCATCCGCGCCCTGCCCCTGTCGATTCCGCGCCTTCGCGAGCTGCACTTCCCGCACGAAATCTCCCATCTCGTCCGGCTCCCGCGCGGGCTGGTCCTCATCGGCGGACCGACAGGCTCCGGAAAGACGACGACCCTGGCGGCGCTCGTGGCCGAGCTCAACGCGCGCGAGAGCCGCCACATCATCACCATCGAAGACCCGATTGAGTACGACCATCCGCATGGCACCTGCCTGATCGAACAGGTGGAAATCGGCATCGACGCCCCCGACTTCCCGACCGCCCTGCGCGCGGCCGTCCGCCAGGCTCCGGACGTGATCGTCGTCGGCGAAATGCGCGATCCGGAAACGATGCGGATTGCGTTGCAGGCGGCCGAGACCGGGCATCTCGTCTTCGCGACCCTGCATACGACCGACGTGGCTGCCGCTGTGGCTCGCATCGCCGACGGGTTTCCGACGGAGCGCCAGAACGCCGTCCGCCAGGAACTGTCGATGGCGCTGGCCGCGGTCCTGACACAGGCGCTGCTCCCGGTGAAAGCCGGCGGGCTGATGCCGGTGGGCGAACTGATGATGGTGAGCTACGGCGCCAGGCAGCACATTCGCAAGAATGCGCTCCAGCACCTGAACCAGGAAATCACCATCACGAGGAAACTCGGTTCGTTCACCCTGGAGGAGTCGTTGGCGCGCATGGTGCAAGGCGGAGCCATCGAGCGCGCCGATGCGCTGCTCCGCGCGGCGCATCCCGAGGAACTGGAGTTGCTGCTGAACGCGCCGCGCGCAGGAAACAAGTAGGGAGGGTTCCGCGAAGCGGACCCGCCGGGAACCAACGATGCAACTCGGACTCATCGGACTCGGCCGCATGGGCGGCAACATGGCGCGGCGACTGGCCGCGGGCGGCCACACCGTGGTGGCTTGGGATCGCAGCGCGGAGGCCGTCGCGTCGCTCGCCGCCGATCACATCGTCGGCAGCGCATCGATTGACGATCTCCTGGCAAAGCTCGACGCCCCCAGAGCCGTCTGGGTGATGGTTCCGGCCGGCGCGCCGACGGAGCAGACGGTCGACACGCTTGCCGGGCGCATGGCACCCGGCGATGTCGTGATCGATGGCGGCAATTCCCACTACAAGGACGATGTGCGGCGGGCGGCGGCACTCAGGGCGCGCGGGCTGCACTACGTGGACGCCGGCACGAGCGGCGGCGTCTGGGGCGCCGACCGCGGCTACTGCCTGATGGTCGGCGGCGAGGCCGGCGTGGTCGCACGGCTGGCGCCCATCTTTCGCACGCTCGCTCCGGGCCAGGGCCCGGTCGAGCCCACCCCCGGCCTCGACACCGGCGTGACGACCGCACACCAGGGCTTCCTCCACTGCGGACCCGCCGGCGCCGGCCATTTCGTCAAGATGATTCACAACGGCATCGAGTACGGGCTGATGCAGTCGTACGCGGAAGGCTTCGACATCCTGCGGCACGCCTCGAGTGAATCGCTGCCAGCGGATCAGCGCTTCGACTTCGACCTTCCGGCGATCGCCGAGCTCTGGCGCCGCGGCAGCGTGGTCGGTTCCTGGCTGCTGGACCTTGCCGCCCGGGCGCTCGTCGAGGATCCCCAGCTGGCGCGATTCGAAGGCCATGTCCCCGACTCGGGCGAAGGCCGGTGGACCGTGGCCGCCGCCATCGACGAGGACGTCCCGGCCCAGGTGCTCACCGCCGCCCTCTTCGCGCGCTTCCGTTCGCGCCGCGACCACACCTTCGGCGACAAGCTCCTGTCCGCGCTGCGCGCCCAGTTCGGCGGCCATTCGGAACGATGAACGCGCCGAAGGCGAAGGACGGGACGGTGGCGCCTCCGCCCAGCGCGGCGGACGAGTCGAACGCCTCGACGGATTCGACGCACTCCAGCAACTGTGTGCTGGTCATCATCGGCGCCTCCGGCGATCTGACCCGCCGCAAGCTGCTGCCCGCGATCTACAACCTTGCCGAGACCGGCCATCTCCCGGACGCGTTCTCCATCCTCGGGGTCGCCCGGAATCCCGGAAGCGACGAGCAGTTCCGCACGGAGATGCGCGCGCAGGTCGAGGACGAAGAGGGCGAGCCGCTCGAAGACGACAAGTGGCAGTGGCTCGCCGGGCGGCTGCACTACCTTGCCGGCGAGCTCCAGGACGACGCGCTGTATGGCCGGATGAAGGAGACGCTCGCGAAGATCGAGCGCGATCACGGAGTCCCGCCGAATTACCTTTTCTACTTCGCGATACCACCCGACCTGTTCGGCGCTGTGGCCGCTCACCTCGCGGGTGCCGGTCTGACGAAGGAGGATCGCGGCTGGCGGCGGATCATTGTCGAAAAGCCGTTCGGGTACGACCTGGCGAGCGCCCGCGCGCTCAACGCCGAGCTCTCGCAGGCGCTGGACGAGTCGCAGATCTACCGGATCGATCACTACCTCGGAAAGGAAACGGTCCAGAACATCCTGGCGTTCCGGTTCGCGAACGGCATCTTCGAACCGATCTGGAACCGGCGGTACGTGGACCACGTGCAGATGACGGTTGCCGAAGACGTCGGCATCGGCACCCGCGGCAGCTATTACGACAAGGCGGGCGCGCTGCGCGACATCGTGCAGAACCACATGTTTCAGCTGCTCGCGCTGGTCGGGATGGAGCCCCCGATCTCGTTCCGCGCGTCCGAAGTGCAGGACGAGAAGGTCAAGGTCCTGCACGCGATTCAGCCGCTGTCACCCGCCGACGTCAAGCGGAACGCCGTCCGCGGCCAGTACATCGGATACCGGGAGGAACCGAAGGTCGATCCCGGGTCGGCGACGGAAACGTTCGTCGCGCTGCGGCTGTTCCTGGACAACTGGCGCTGGGCGGGGGTGCCGTTCTACCTGCGGACCGGCAAGCGGCTGGCGACACGCGTCACGACGGTGGCGGTCCAGTTCAAGCGGGCGCCGATGACGCTCTTCCGCAACATGCCGATGGAGACCCTGGATCCGAACGTCCTCCTGCTGCGGATTCAGCCCGACGAAGGCATCTCCCTCTCCTTCAACGCGAAGGTTCCCGGCCCGTTCTCGAAGCTCGGCACGGTGCGGATGGACTTCAACTACGAGGAATACTTCCACGCCGAGCCGGTGACCGGCTACGAGACGCTGCTGTTCGACGCGATGGCCGGCGACCACACCCTGTTCCACCGCATGGACATCGTCGAGGCCGGCTGGCAGGTGCTCGATCCGCTGTTGAAGGCATGGGCGACGGATCGGAAGCCGCCGCTCGCCTACGCCCAGGGGACCTGGGGGCCAGGCGAGGCCGACCTGCTGATGGATTACGACGGTCGCCAATGGCACGAGTGACCGTCGTGACCAAGGCCGGCGTGGGCGCCACACGAATCGCGGACCTCCTCGAAGGGATCATCGACGATGGGGCGGGGGCGAACCTTTCGATTGGCGATTGACCAATTTGAACATCGAAACATTGATTTGACGGATTCAAGCTCGATCACAATTCTTCAATCCGCAAATTGGTCAATCGGCAATTGCCTGTGTCCGTTCATTCCGGCAGCGGCGTGCTCAGCGATTCGGCGATCCGCTGCTGTTCGATCGCGCGCCGGGCGGCCCGCGTAATCACGTGCGTCGCCCAGATGGTGGCCATCAGGCCGATCCCCACCAGCGCCCAGTATTCGACGCCGCGCGGCGGCGACACGCCGGCGGCCAGCTTGGCGACGTCGCCGACAATCTTGCCGTAGTACGCGTACATGACGATGGCCGGGAGCATCCCGACCGAGGCGAGGACGAAGTCCTTGAATCGCACCCCACTCAGGGCCAGCGCGTAGTTCAGCAGGTTGTACGGGACGAGCGGTGACAGCCGCAGCAGGAACATGACCCAGAGCGCATCGCCGACCACGGCGCGGCGGATCGCCGACACCCGCGAGTCGCGCTCGAGCCGCCGCATGATCCGTCCATGCGCGAGCGGTGCCGCCAGACCGTACACCGCGACCGACCCGAGCAGCGCCGCCAGGTAGACGATGAGCGTGCCGCGCCACAAGCCGAAGATCGCGCCCGCGGCGAACGTCAGGAGAAAGGCCGGCGCCAGGGTCACGGCCGCCGCGACATACGCCGCGATGAACAGCATGATGCCCCAGGGCCCCATGTGGGCGACCCGTACGATCACGGCTTCGAGCCAGTGCATCAGCGCGACGAGCTCTCTTCGGTCTCGGGAGAATCGGCCTCGGGAGAATCGGGAGCGTCCGGCTCGAGGCTGGCGTCCGGATCGGGCTCCCCGGTTCCGGACATCGCCCCGTCGCTGCCCTCGGGCGCCGACGGCTTCGACTTGCGGCGCGCCCGACGCCGCCGCTTGGCGAACACGTGGGCCAGACGCTCGAGCGCTTCCGCTGCCTGCTGTAACCCGGTGGTGATCTGGTCAGCGTCCGACCATGTCGCCGGATTGAGGCGTTCGGCCAGGGACAGCAGCGCTTCCTGTCGCGCCGGCTCGAGGCTGCGCTCCTGGATGCGGTCACGAACCTGCGGATACACCTGCGCCAGAAACGCAATCTGCGCGTCGGGCGTGTCACCGTCGATCGTCGCGGGGATCGGCGGCCGGGACGGCGCCGCCGGCGTTTCGACGGGACGAACGGGCGGCGGCGAGGGGGCCTCACCCTCGTCGGGGCGCGGCCGCCGACGCCGGGGCTCCGGTGCGACGTCGACGATCTGCTGGTTTTCGCGAACCACCTTCCAGTCGAACGCGATATCCGGGTGCTCCGTTTCGATCTGCTGGAGGATCTCCGGCTCGAGCGGGTCGCGCCCGACGCGAACCCCTCCCGGTGATCGGAACACGTACAGGATGCGCGAATGCTGCCGGTTTCCCTCGCGATACCAGTGCATCAGGTAGGTCGTCTCATACCCGCGCTTGTCGCGAATGACCCGCAGAAACGGCACGACTGCTTACCGTCGCTTTTGTGAGCGGGAACTGGCCGTGGCCTTGCGGGCCGGCACCTTGGCCGCGACCGTCCGGCGGGCGGCCGGCTTCGCCGCCTTGGCGGCTGCCTTTCGCCGAACCGCTGGGGGCGGTGCCGCATGGCGCGCGGGCCTGGCGGGGGCGGGGGCGCCGTTGCGGCCCGCGGCCCGCGGCGCCGGGCTCGGCTTGGCCGGCGCTTTCGGTTTCTCGACCGCTTTCTCGACCGACTTCTCGACGACGGCTTCGGCCGCGCGCGCCTTTTCGGCTGCTGGAGAACGCTGGATGAGCGTGAACCTGATCTGGTCGCCCACGGACTGGTAGGCCCAGAACTCGGCGACAGCGACGTTCAGCTCGGTGCAGAGCCGGCGGGCGCTGTCGATGCAGCCGCTCGGCACGTACAAGTGGAAGGCAGCCTTGAACTTAGAGAATGTCACCCACTGGGACATCGCCTCCAGGTGGTTCACCGACTCGGTCGTCTCGACTTCCACGATGCCCAGCAGTTTCCGGGCGCGCTCCTGAGATTGCAGCACGAGGTCGGGAAACCAGGGTGCCGCGGCGTCCCCAACGGGCATCGTCTGCTCGCTGCCGGGATTGATCGCCACCTCGAATTTTCTCTTGTACTTCGCCTGGAGCAGGCGAATCACCCGATCGTGCTCGAGCTGCTCGCGGACGGGCCGCACGAGGATTGGGCTCAATACAACCTCCGACGGGAGTACATACGACCTTTCCAGCACATTGGGATCCTAAGCTTAGAATTCCACGTGGACAAGTTGTCGCG
>JADMIO010930448.1_pt1 | contig 49462 bp, 42 predicted proteins | sample 8958161 | NCBI WGS metagenome assembly JADMIO01 (sample SAMN16585339, study PRJNA669376) | soil metagenome | isolation source: Crop rotation soil | place: USA: Cullars Rotation, Alabama | collected 2011
AGGTGAGCCAGTGTGATTACATTTGCGGCCTAACTGTGGCCAGTCCAGTTACGCTGGAGTCACTAGTATTTAGGTGACACTATAGAAGCGGCCGCGACAACTTGTCCACGTGGAATTCTAAGCTTAGGATCCCAATGTGCTGGAAAGACCTGCCGACAAATCGTGCGAGACGCTCTTTTGACGAAGGGCTACGTGCCAATAGTGCAGGAACATTTCGCGCCCCGGACAGACACGGTTCGGGAGATGCTCACCGAGCGCATTAGCGGGTGCGACGCCGTGCTCCATATGGTCGGCATCTGCTATGGGGAGGAGGCGGCCGACCAGGCAACGAATGAACCCCGCTTGAGCTACACGCAGATGGAATATCAGATCGCCCGCGCTCTGCGAAAACCGACCTTCGTTTTTCTATTTAGGGAAGATTTTGGGTACGACCCGCAGCCTCCGGAAAATGAAGGCGAGCGTGCACTTCAAGCGGCCCATCGAGAATCGATTCAGCGCAGCTCGGCGCTCTACACGTTGATCACCACCCATGAAGAATTGAGGCTTCGGGTAAGGGAAATGGAGGTCAAACCCCGCCCTGCCGAGAGCGCTGGTTCGCGTGCAGGTCCGGGTCTTGGCACGATCATCGCCACCCTCGGATTCGTCGTTGTCGCAGGCCTGGTCGGTTACGAGCTGAATCGGCGCTCCGCAGTAACAACGCAGGTGGTGCCAGTTGAGGAAAAACGTCCTGTTGCGCCGGACACGAAGCAGGACGCCATGGAAGCAGAGCTTCAACGTATGAAACGCGTGGCGGAAGAAACCGCCAAACGCGCGGAAGAAGTCCAGAAGCAGAACGAGGCAAACGCGCAGCGCATTCGTGAGTTGGAGAAGGCCCACGCGGCAACCCCGACCCCTTACATTCCTCCAGTCGTCTATGCTCCGCCGCCAACACCGGCATACGTAGCCCCAGCGCCGGTGCCGGCCCCACTACCCCGCCTGCCAAATGGTTTTGAGGATTTCATCACCGGCTTTTGGAATCATCATGCCAGCAACAATGCGTGGGACTGGGCGAATGACTTTTCAGAACAAACGGACTACGAATATGCCAAAGGTGGTGCGTCGCGCTCTTTCATCGCGAACGACTGGCAGAAACTCATCAATCGCTATCCGACTCGCAACTACTCGAACTTGAGCCTTAGCAACATTCAGGTGGAGAGCGACTCGAGCGTCCAATTAAACATGAGTTTCAACTATCGTTTCTCCGGAGCGAAAAACGCTTCTGGATCGACAACCACCCACCTAACTTGCAAGCGGGTTGGCGGCTCCTGGAAAATCACGAAGTTTAGAGAGACCATTAATCGGTGACTAGCCGCCGGCGGGCTTTCGAGCCAGGCCGCTCAGCAGATCGTCTAACCGCGCTACGCTCTGGCGCTCGAATTCGGCGGCGAGGTCGCGCAAGGCCGCCGCCATCTCGCGAAGTTTCAGCCGCTCCGCAGGCGACGGCTGCCCCGGCACTTCGAACGCGTCCGCCTTCCACTTCCCGAGCCTGTGATGCACCACGAATTTTTCCCCGCGATCGACTACGACCGAGAGAGTGAGCGAGCGCTCCGCCAACATTCGGCGGGATTTACGTTGGAGGGCGGCGGCGTCGGCTTTTGAAGTTCCTTTGGCCATGCAGCCCACGTGAAGGCTGGACCACGGAAGTCGAGCTTATTCGCCGCGTATGGTCGGAGCAGTCCGTCCTTGAGGTATAAACCGATTCTCAGGACGCACCTTGATTCCCCTCCCACCGTGCGCCCACAGAAGATCACTGCTCTCCAACGTGCTCTGGCCTTGGCTGGAGCGACCGCCCAACGGGCTTCCGAGTCCGGTGTAAAGCCGCAAGATGTAGAAACGCTGGGTCAAGCGCTCCAATCGCTCTCCCAGATTCCTCTGTACGGCCTGCCACAGCGGACGGCCTACCAGATCGACCGTTTTCGGCTCGCACTGAAAGAGTGCGGCATATTTCAAAATCCACCCCGAAAGCCAGACGGGATGGCGCTCAAGCAGAAGACCGAAGAGATTGTGCGGATGCTGGAATATCTTTAGAGGCACGTGGGCGCCAGCGTCCCGTCCACGCTGCGCCAGGCTCGCTTGCCTCCGCTTGCCTCGCCCGCGCCCGCGCGAAGCCGGGCGTCGTAATTTGTTACTGGCTCTCCCGTCGGTCGCGCCTGGCGTAGTCGGAGCGCGGTCTATGGGGCCGTGGCTCCAAATCCGGGCGGAAGCTGGCAGCGCAGGGCCATCCGAAAGCCGTAGCCGTACTCCTCGACCTTTGCTACCATCCCTTTGGCTTCGAAACCGTTTTCATCGGTCACGTCGCAAAGGTCGCCACGACCAAACTTGTGCGGCGTGATTACGATGAGGGACGTGAATATCGTGCCAGGAACCTCGCGTGAGTGCTCCAGAGTGCCGAGCGCCACGGCATCACCGGCGATGATGGTGAGTTCCACGGATGCAGACCTTACTGGATTAGCGGACGTGCGAGAAGGCGAAAGGCACCGGGTCGGAGCCGCAGGGCCCGCGTTCCGTTGGTTTGATGTGGTCCCGCAACGCCGGTTGGGTACCAACCAGGGCCGTCTCTGCGTGAAAAGCAAGGGCGAGGCTCATGCGCTGCCCCTATAGAATTTTCGCGGGCCGCAGATAGAAAAAGAAGATGCACCCCGACGAACGAATCGCAATTCACCGTGAGACTTTAGACCGGCTTAAAGCGGTCCTGGGCTGGCCATCGCTTGATCGCTTGGAGAAAGCGGGCGAAAACGCGGCCCGCCTGAAGCGCGAATTCGGGGAGGTCGTCCGGTTCGAGTTTCTCCCGTTCGAAAGTGAATCGGAAGAGTGGCAAATGTTGCGAGGCTTCGCCAACGCGCTCGAAGACCCAAGCTTTGCTCAAGGCGTGCGGGGGCACCTTGGTCAAATGGGCGTGGCGCGAACTCCACCAAAAGCGGAGTTATAGCAGCCGTGAGGCTCCCTGCGGGCGCGGCGGGGAGCGTTTCAAATGGCGGGCCGAATTCATCCGGCGGACCACCGATAGTGTCGCCCTGGAAGGCGCGCAATTAGCTAATCGAACGGCACAAAATCCGTGGGTGCGAACAGCGCAGCGGGTTGCGGTTCGGCCGTGGATCGAGGAGGAAATGTGCGTGCCACGGCGTGCGCTGCCGCTATGATTTGCGTGGAGGATTCTGCCATGAACGTCGAACTGCTCGAATCTCGCATCTCACCCGCCGCCGTCGCTACTTTCACCGAGGGAGATGGCGACATGGTGAAAGTCTCCAGCAGCAAAGGCACCGTTGCCGACCTGGAGGTCGCCACGCACGCCGCTGGCGGACAATTGACTTTGCTCGACCTCACCAGCGCAACATGGGGCCAAGAGTTCAACGGAGCGAACCTCACAATCACCGTGTCGAAAGTCGGGGCTGCGGGCGACGGCACCGTCAATGTTGGCTTCATTAATGGCACGGGGATCGATCTCGGCGCGGTCAGCGTCGAAGGCGATCTTGGCAAAATCGTCGCCGGTACGAATTCGGCGAAAGTCGCGGCGGTCAAATCGCTGAGCGCGCACTCGCTCGGCAAGCAGGACACGAACACCGGCGCGCCAGATTTGCAGAACGTCCTCAACGGCTCGCTCGGCGCATTGAAGGTGAGTGGCGACGTGAAGCGCGCGGTGGTGTCCGCCACCGCCATCGGCCCGGTGACGATCGGCGGCACCCTCTTTAGCGGCGAGATCACCACGACGACGGGTGGAATGGGGATGGTGAAGATTGGCGGCGACATTCTCGGCGGATTGCAAACGACCACGGGCGCAATCGCCGCGCACGGCGATGTTGCGGGCGTAACCGTTGGTGGCTCGCTGATCGGCTCCTCCGGCTTCACCAGCGGCGTGATCTTCAGCTCGGCGGGCGCGATGGGGCCGGTGCATATCGGCGGCGACATCATAGGCGGGACCGCCACATTTACCGGGCGCGTCTTTGGCTTCACCAAGCTCGGCAACGTCGCCGTGGGCGGCTCAGTCATCGGCGCCGGATTCAACAACAGCGGCATGATTCACAGCAACGGCGACATTGGCGCGGTCAATATCGGCGGCGATTTGCGCGCGGGAGCCGCGGATGAGACGGGCAAGATCGACGCCGGCCAGGGAGGTATACCGGGCAAAATCGCCAGCATCACCATCGGCGGCGATCTCCTCGGCAACGGCAAGGAAAATACCTTCGTGGATTCGCAGATGCTCCATCACGACGGACAAATCTTTGGCGCGGGCAAAGTCGGAGCGGTCAAAATTGTGGGTGGCGTGCTCGGCGGTGCCGGCGATTTTTCCGGCGCGATCACTTTGCGGGTGCAGGTCGCATCGTTGTCCGTCGGCGGCGACGTGACGGGCGCTGCCGGCCCGGCTTCCGGCGAAATCCAGCTCGCCAATACCGGGTCTGTCGCGATCGGTGGCAGCCTCAAGGGCGGCAGTGGCGCGTCGTCCGGGAGGCTCGGAGTCAGCAAAGGCACTTCCGTGGCCATCGGTGGCGATGTGGTCGGCGGTAGCAGCAATTTCTCCGGCCAGCTCCAGGCTACTGTCACGGTGGTGAAGATCGGCGGCAGCCTCCGCGGCGGCACGGAAACCTTTGCCGGCAACGTGACCGTGGGCGACGCGAAATCGCTGAGCATCGGCGGCGACGTGGATGGCGGCACCAAAATGGAGGCGGGCGCCATCGGAGGCGGGAGCATCGGATTGATCACCATCGGCGGGAGCCTGACCGCGGGCAACGCGGACGGCGGCTGGATTGAATTCGGTGGCGCGATCGGCTCGCTCAAAATCGGCGGCAACGTCAGCGGCAGCGGCTCGGGTATCGAGCGCATTTCGGCTGACGGCAACTTCGGCTCAGTCACGATCGGCGGCACCGTCACGAATACGCAAATCATCGCCGGCGACTTCGCTGGCACTCGCGTCGATCTCCAAATCGGCGCGGTGAAAGTGGGCGGCGACTGGATCCAAAGCAATCTCATCAACGGTGCGCAAAACCTGGGCGCCAACGACGCCGTGGGCGGCAGCGGCGCGGATGCTGACAACGTGAACTTCGGCGACGCGCACGACAGCCTAACCAACGGCGGCGGCGCCGCAGCGATCATCGCGAAGATCGCGAGCATCACCATCGGCGGGCAAGTCGTCGGGGGCGGCAATCATTTCGGTTTCGTCGCTGAGCAAATCGGCAGCGTCAAAGTCGGCGGCGTCACGATCCCGCTCACCGTCGGCGCGCACAACGACAACCGCGACCTCGGCGCCGGAGTCACCATCCACGAACTCTAGCCGAAGTTGCCTTGCCAGGCGGGGGCGCGCGCAACCCGTGCCGAACTCGGCTCCCATGCTGCTTGGGGTCGCGGCGTCCATTCTGTACCGCAGCGTGCAAACGCTGGCTGAATAGGGTAATTACCGGGCAGCACGGAATTTACGACATTCCCTCCAGCGGGTCCGGCCCCGGCTCCTCGGCTCCTCCGGCTGAGCAGGCGCGGTGGCGCTAGTCATGCCGTAGGATTCCGCCAAATGTCCGATGAGCGTGCCGATCAACTCGAGTTCCGCATGGTTGTGGCGAACCAGCAGCGCCTGGCGCTGGTCATCGTACAGCACGCCGGTCCCCTCGGGAAAACGCACGGCGAATAGCGGCAAGCTGTTCCACGAGCTGCGGCTGGGTAATCTCGCCCCCGAAGTAAAACGAGTAGCAATCGAAGCAGCGGGTGTACGGGAAGCCTGGGTCCGAGCCGGCGGCGATGAACCGCACCCGGCCGCCAGTGGCGTCCATGGCGAGCTTGAGCTCGAAGCGGCGGGCCGCCTCGTGGAGCACGTGGAAAAGCGAGCCCTCCGCCAGAGGCGCGCCCTCTGAGGTACTGCCGCGACCGGTCGGCGCCAATATGCTGCAACATTTCCGTTTGGCTGGAGCGCGGGCCGCGGGGAGGCAGAGTAAGCGGCAACCCTGCCGCGATGATCATCTCATCCTTTGAGCGTTCGGACTCGCCATTTGTCTCCGCGCAATTTCGAAGTCGTACCGAGGAGGCGAAACGCATCGTGAGAACGCGGATTCGGAAGGACGATCCCGACAAGGCGCGCAAGATCGCCCTCATGCTCGATCAATTGGAGCGAGAGCTTCTCCTCGGCGACCCTACCGCGAGGCCGGCGCAAAAGAAGGCGGTGCCGGTTAATCGGGCAAAAGCGATCGCCAAGAGCCAGGCGGGATGCGGCCTGGACCTCCACGAGGCCGCCGCGCGGTATTACATCCCTCACGATGAGCTGGTGCAGATGGCGCGAAACGAAGGGCTGCCCCTGATCGCCGGGAAGTTGTTCGAGAGCGATTTTGAGCTCTGGCGGCAGATCAAAAACGGCCTGGCACCGTCCGCGCATCCGATGGTGACAGCGAAAACGCAACAGCCAGAGCTCAGCAGCGATTGGTGGGCGGAGTATTTCTGGGACGACCCGCTGGCGCCGCAGAAGCGGGCCGTGGCGAAAAAGGGCCGGGGCCGGCGATGAGTCGAGGCTCGCCAGGCTTTCGCTGTTGTGCCTGAGCCCACGGCCACTCAGCGTGTCGCGCCATGATTTCCAAATTGCCCAGATGGATTTGGGCGGGAGCGTGCTCCCGTCCGCCACGGGTTGCAAAGGAGGTAAGTTGAGGGTCTCGACTCGCGGGCCGCGCTTTCCATTATCCGCCCCACCGTTGCCCGCACTGCCGATATCCAAGCAGAGTCGGGCTCTGCGGGGGCAGCTCAGTTACGGCGGGACGGTCGAGACAATCGCGGTGGTGTTGTCGGTGAAGGTCGCGCGCCAGACGACCTGACCGGCGGCGTTGAAGCTGCGCGTGGCCCCGAGGCTGCCAGTGGTGGCATTGAGCAGGGTAAAACTCTTCAGCGTCTGGCCGCCGACCGTTTGCCGCGCCCGGAAGAGCAGGTTGATCTTGCCGCCGGGCTCGGCCGCCCAGACTCCGTGGGCGTTGGCCGCATTCACCCCATTCTGCCCCGTTTTGAGTGTGGCCGCGAAGAGCGGGCCACGACCGGTGGCGATGGCGAGCGAGTCAAAGGAACGCCACTGGCCGCTAGTGCCCGCGGCGCTCGTGCCGCTTTGCGCCAAAAGGGCGAGGTTGCCGCCAGGCGGGCGGTGCCAGAGCGTGGCTTTCTTGCTTCCGCTCACACCGGAGAGCGTGGCGAAAAAAGCGAGGTCGTCATCGGAGGCGAGCACCGGGTCTTTGAACGAGGCGAAGGCGCCGCCGGTGTCGCCCGCGGGATCGGTGACACGGGCGAGCGGCGCATAGGTGGCGGAGGCGCCGAGCCTGGCGAATATGCCGTGAGCGTTTTGCCGGATGACGCCCGTTGTGCCCACGGTCAGCGACGAGGCAAAGGCGCTGTGGCCGGCGGCGTTCGCGGCCGGAAGGCCGTAGCTCGCGAAGGTCGCGCCAGCGGCGCCTGGGACATCCGGTGGGCCCGCGCCGCCGGGACCGCTTTGCGAAAGACCGACTCCGACCAGGCGCTTGTCGACCTGCGCGCGAGCATGCATTAGCCCGCCAAACAGCGTTGAATGTCGAGCTGCTAGAACCATCACCCCGTTGAATGGCGCAGAAGAGCGAAAGGCTGGCGGCTGGCCACTCGGCGAGACTGCCGGCGAACCGCCGCGGGGCCAAGGCGGAATATAACGGAACTCGGCGGACGTGTTCACGTTCCTGTTCACAGTTCCGCGGCGTTTTCGGCGTAAGTGCCTCAGGATCAAGATGGTCGGGCCGGCGAGATTCGAACTCGCGACCTCTTGAACCCCATTCAAGCGTTCTACCAAGCTGAACTACGGCCCGACTTTTTTAAGAGGGGCGGGAATTTGCTGCGGCGAACGCCGATTGGCAAGCGAGAATGTGCGCCGCTCTTGCGGTTTTCCGCACTTGCCGCTTAGTTTCCCGCCCCACTTTTTATCCCGATGAGCCAGAATTACAAAGAAACGCTGAATCTGCCGAAGACGGATTTCCCCATGAAGGCAGATTTGGTGAAACGCGAGCCGGAGCGGCTGGCCAAATGGGAGGCCGCCGGGCTTTACGAGCAAATCCAGGCCGCGCGCGCCGGGAAAGAACTTTTCGTGCTGCACGACGGGCCGCCCTTTGCGAATGGCGACGTCCATATGGGCACGGCGCTCAACAAGGTGCTGAAGGACATCATCGTGAAATCCCGCAGCATGCTGGGCTACCGTGCGCCCTACGTGCCCGGGTGGGATTGCCACGGGCTGCCGATCGAGTTCAAAGTGGTGAAGGAGTCGCGCGGGCTCTTGCCAGGCGAGGTGCGGCGGCGCTCGGAGGAGTATGCGCGCAAGTATGTGGACGTGCAGCGGCAGCAGTTCAAGCGGCTCGGGGTGCTGGGCGATTGGTCCCACCCTTACCTGACGCTGGAGCCGGGGTATGAGGCGGAGATCATCCGCTCGTTCGCGAAGTTTGTGGAAGAGGGGCTGGTTTATCGCTCGAAAAAGCCGGTCTATTGGAGCACGGGGGCGCAGACGGCGCTGGCTGAGGCCGAGGTGGAGTATGCCGACCGCGAAGATCCCGCGATTTTCGTGAAGTTCCCGCTGACCTCGGGCATCTGGGCTGGAGCGGGGAGCATGGTCATCTGGACCACCACCCCCTGGACCTTGCCGGCGAATGTGGCCATCGCCGTGCATCCGCGGCAGCTCTATACGCTCGGGTCTTTCCGCCACGAGGACTCGGAGGAGGAGCAACAGTTTGTCATCGCCGAGGCGCTGCTGGAGGCCTTCACCACGGCCACCGGTTGGCGGCTGGTGAAGATGGTGGGCGGTGTGCAGGGCACGGAGCTGGCCGGCAGCGAGGCGCAGCATCCTTTTCTGCCGCGTACGGCCCGGCTCATCACGGCGGATTTCGTGACCATGGAAAGCGGCACCGGCCAGGTCCACATTGCGCCGGGGCACGGCGCGGACGACTACATCGCCGGGGTGGAGAATGGGCTGCCGCTGCTTTCCCCAGTGGATGACCAGGGGCGCTTCACCGAGGAAGTGGGCGTGCCGGTCTGGTCCGGCAAGTATGTGTTCGATGCGAACAAGGAGGTGGTGACCTATCTGCGCGAGCGGGGCGCTTTGCTGGGCGAGCAAATCTACAAGCACTCCTACCCGCACTGCTGGCGCTCGAAAACGCCGGTGGTCTTTCGCGCGGTGGAGCAGTTTTTCATTCGCGTGGATGCGATCCGGGCGAAGGCGCTCGCGGCGATCGAGGGCGTGGAGTGGGTGCCGGCCTGGGGACGCAATCGCATCGCGGGCACCGTGGAATCGCGCCCGGATTGGTGCATCTCGCGCCAGCGCTCGTGGGGCGTGCCGATCCCCGTCTTTTACGACGCCAAGGGCGCACCCATCGTGCAGGCGGAGATCGCTCGCCAGGTGGCTACCATTGTCGAGCGCGAGGGCACGAACGCCTGGTTTGAGCGCGACGACGCCTGGTGGGCGGTTGAGGTGGGACTGCCGGCCGGCAGCACGCGCCGGAATGACACGCTGGATGTCTGGATCGACTCCGGCGTTTCACACCGCGCGGTGCTGCAAAAGCGGGCCGAGCTCCACGACGATGGCGCTGCGCTGGTGGGCGGACTTTACCCCTTTCGCCCGGCCGATGTGTACATCGAAGCGACCGATCAGCACCGCGGCTGGTTTCAGTCTTCGCTGATGACGAGCGTGGCGCTCCATGCGGGTGAGGCGCCCTATCGCACGGTGATCACGCACGGCTTTGTGGTGGATAAAGACACGCGGAAGAAGGTCTCGAAATCCGCCCAGGGGACCTATGCGAAGCCGATGGACGCGCAGCATTTCGTGAACAAGTACGGTGCGGACATCGTGCGGCTCTGGGCTTCCAGCGTGGAGTTTACCAATGAGGTGCCGTTTTCCGAAGAGTCCTTCGCGGTCCTGGCGGATGCTTACCGGCAGTTTCGCAATATTCTGCGCATCCTGCTGGCGAATGCCGGGCGGGAGGCTGGCGACCTCTCGGGCGCCACGACGGTGGACCGCTGGATGCTCAGCCGGCTCCAGGCGGTCATCGAGTCGTGTACGGCCGCGTATGTTTCCTACGATTTTCGCAGGGTTTTCCAGATTCTGAACCAGTTTGTGACGGTGGAGGTGAGCGCCTTGTATGTGGATATCACCAAGGATCGGCTTTACTGCGATGCGGCATCTTCGCCGCGCCGCCGGGCGACGCAGGAGGTGATGCGCCAAGTTTTTGATGGATTGAGCCGTCTGCTCGCGCCGATCCTCGCTTTTACGGCGGATGAAGCTTGGGAGTACGCGGGGCAAAGCAAATCGGTACACGTGGAGATGTTCCCGCAATTCGATTCCGAGAGCCGCTCGGCCGAGGTCGATGGCTTGGTGGATCGCTGGCTCGTTCTGCGCGGTACAATTGCTCAATCGATCGAAACGGCACGGCAGCAAAAGCTGATCGGCAATGCGCTCGAGGCGGCGGTGACGGTGGAGATTGCCGATCCGGCGCTGCTGGCTGAGGCGCAGGCGCAGACGGCCGAGATCGAGGAATTCATCATCCTGAGCAAAGTCACCTTTGCGGCGGGCGCCGAAACGAAGGCGACCGTGACGAAGAATGAAGATCCGCGCTGTGGGCGCTGCTGGCGGCATCGGGCCACGGTGGGCTTCGATGCGGTGCATCCCGAGCTTTGTGATCGTTGTGCGGCGGTGGTGGCGGGGTAGGGTCCACCGCGGCCGGCAAGCCGGCGCAGCCACAAAGCGGTAGCGAGCTACCGCAGTCCAAGAACCTTCGGTTATTCGGGCAGGGCTACGCTGGCTACGGCCATGGCGGCGATGCCCTCGCCGCGGCCGAGGAAGCCCATGCGCTCGTTGGTGGTGGCTTTGATGCCTACGCGGGCGAGCGGCAGCTCCAGGGCTTCGGCCAGACGCTGGCGCATCTGGTTTACGTGCGGATTTATTTTGGGGGCTTCGGCGACTACGGTGGCGTCCACGTTTACCAAGCGGGCTCCCTGGCGGTGGAGCAGCTCCACTACGCGCCGCAGAATTTCGAGGCTGGAGATTCCGCGGATGGATTCGTCGGAATTTGGAAAATGCTGGCCGATGTCGCGTTCTCCCACGGCGCCGAGCAGCGCGTCGGCTACGGCGTGGGCCAGGACGTCGGCGTCCGAATGTCCATCGAGGCCATGCGAATGGGGAATTTCCACCCCGCCCAATATGAGAGGGCGATTTTCCACAAAGGCGTGCACATCGTAACCGATCCCGACGAGGTTTATCATAAATCTCCCCTAAAGTACGGCGAAGGGGGAGGGGAGGGCGAACGATTTTCGCGCGGGTGGTCTCCACGCTAATGCTACAAATATCGCCACCCCCTGGGGGTTTCCAAAGCGGCAATTTTTTGCCATCTTTTGGATTAGACAAAGGGGTTTGGCGGTGGCAGAGTCCACGGCCCGCTAAAGTCCAGTAATCCTATAGACAATATACGTTGCCATGTCCGATACGCCTCCGGCTGCCAAGCCTCTCGTCGCCAATGAAGGCATCAAAGCCGCTTCGCACCACCTGCGGGGCACCATCGCCGCGGACCTCGTCGATACCTCGACCGGGGCCATTTCGGAGGAAAACGGCCAGTTGACCAAGTTTCACGGCTTGTACCTTCAGGACGACCGTGATGTGCGCAACAAGCTCAAGAAGGAGGGGAAGGAGAAGGCGTTTGCGTTCATGATGCGGCTGCGCTTGCCGGGCGGGCGGTGCTCGACGGAGCGCTGGAAAGTGGTGGACGATATTGCGAACGAGCTTTCGTGGCCTTCGTTGCGGCTGACCACGCGGCAGACTTTTCAGTTTCACGGGATTTTGAAAGGGAACGTGAAGCCGGCCATTCAGCGGATGCACAAGGTGATGCTCGATTCCATTGCCGCTTGCGGGGATGTGAACCGGAATGTGGTGGTCTCGCCAAATCCGGAGCGCAGCCCGCTGCTCCAGCAGGTTTACGAGCAGGGGGTGGCGTGGAGCGAGTACGCGCTGCCGAAGACGCGCGCCTATCACGAGATCTGGCTGGACGAGGAAAAGGTGGCTGGGGGCGAGCCGGAGGTGGAGACCATGTACGGCCCGACGTATCTGCCGCGGAAATTCAAGACCGGGTTTGCGCTGCCGCCGCTAAATGACATCGATGTCTATGCGCAGGATCTCGGGTATATCGCGATTGCGGAGGGCGACCGTCTGCTCGGGTACAATGTAGTGGTGGGCGGCGGGCAGGGGATGAGCCACGGCAACGTGAAGACTTACCCGAAGCTGGCGGAATGCCTGGGTTTCATCACGCCGGAGCACGTGATCGCGATTGGTGACGCTGTCCTTACGACGCAGCGGGATTTCGGCGATCGGACCGACCGCAAGCACGCGCGCTTGAAGTACACGCTGGATGACATGGGGCTGGACGCTTTTCGCGCGGAAGTGGAGAAGCGGGCCGGCATTAAGTTCGCGCCTGAGCGCCCGGCAGAATTTACCACGATCGAAGACCCGCACGGCTGGCATGAGTGCGCGGATGGGACGTGGTTCTACGGTCTGCACATTCTCAGCGGGCGCATCAAGGACCAGCTCGGCTGGCCGATGAAGACGGCCCTGCGCGAGATCGCCGAGGTGCATAAGGGCGATTTCCGCATCACCACTTCGCAAAACCTCACGATCTCCGGGGTCTCGGCGGATCAGAAGCCGGTCATTGAGGGGATTCTCGCCAAACACGGCCTGACCCAGGAAAACGAGCGCACTGGGCTGCGGCTCAATTCCCTCTCTTGCGTGGCGCTGCCTACTTGCGGCCTTGCCTTGGCGGAGAGTGAGCGGGTGCTGGCGGATACGATTGAGAAATTCGACCGGGTATTTGCCGAAGTCGGCCTCAGCAAGCAGGCCATCAGCCTCCGCATCACCGGTTGCCCGAATGGTTGCGCGCGGCCTTACCTGGCGGAAATCGCTTTTTCTGGCAAGGCGCCGAACAAGTACGCGCTCTACATCGGAGCGGCCTACAATGGCACCCGCCTGAATCGGCTGATCTCGCCCAGCATCACGCTCGACGATGGGGTGAAGCTCCTGACCCCGATCATTCACCGCTACGCGGCCGAGCGCCTCCCTGGCGAAGGGTTTGGCGATTTTTGCGACCGGGCTGTGCTGCCGGCCGATGCCACCATGCACAGCGTCGGCACGCCCGCTGCCGCTGCCGCCACGCCCGTAGCCGTCGCGTAACGCTTGCCATGCATAGCCAGGATCAAATCGCGCAGTGGAACGAAGAACTGCGGGGAAAATCGCCGCTTGAAATCACGCGCTGGGCCATCGCCCAAGCTGGCGGACGCGCCATCGTCTCCACGAATTTCCGCCCATACGAAGCGGTGGTGCTGCACGTTGCCACGCAGGCCCAGCCGAATATCCCGGTGCTCTGGGTGGACCACGGGTACAATCGCCCGGCGACGTATCGGCATGCGGAGCAGCTCCGCGGCCAGCTCGGGCTCGACCTGCGGCCTTACCTTCCGCGCGTGACGGCGGCGCACCGCGACGCTATCCATGGCCCCGTGCCGACCACAGAGGAGGAGGCGGCGCTCAAGGATTTTAGCGCGGTGATGAAGCTGGAGCCCTTCCAGCGCGGCATGCGCGAGCTCGCGCCGACCGTGTGGATTACCGCCTTGCGCAAAGTCCAGAACCCCAACCGGGCGGGGCTCGACATCGTTTCCCACGATGCTAATTTCGGCGCGCTCAAAGTAAGCCCGGTTTTCCATTGGAGCGACGAGCAGATGGAGGCCTACCTCACGGAACATAGCCTGCCCAATGAGTGGGATTATTTCGATCCGGCCAAGGCGGACGAAAAACGTGAGTGCGGCCTGCACGCTGCCTGGGGCGGAGCCGCCCTCAAGGCGTAGCGTCGAATTTCAGTTAGTATGACTATCGATCCCGCCCGCAGACACCCCCGCCATGCGAAGCAAAGCTTCGCTCCGCAAGGCATTCCCAAGCGCAGCTTGGGAACGAGAGGGGAAGCGTAGGCCGGCCCATTCTTAGTTTCGCGTTCCGAGTTTCATTCCTGGCCGCACCCAATGACCAGCAGCTATTACCTAGACCATCTTCAGTATCTCGAGACCGAGTCGATCCACATCATGCGTGAGGTGGCGGCGGAGTTTGAGCGGCCGGCGCTGCTTTTCTCCGGCGGCAAGGATTCGATTTGCCTGCTGCGGCTGGCGGAGAAGGCGTTTCGGCCCGCGGATATTCCGATGCCGTTTCTCAATGTGGACACGGGCCACCATTTTCCGGAGCTCAACGATTTCCGTGACCGCCGCGCACAGCAGCTCGGCGGGAAGCTGATCATTCGCACGGTGGAGGAAGCTTTGGCGAAGGGGATTGCGGTGCAGGCGCCTGGGCAGATCAGCCGCAATCAGTTGCAGATTCCCACGTTGCTCGCGGCGATCGAAGAGTTTCGTTTCGACTGCTGCATCGGCGGAGCGCGGCGCGATGAGGAGAAGGCGCGGGCGAAGGAGCGGTTTTTTAGTTTCCGCGACAGCTTTGGCCAGTGGGACCCGAAGAATCAGCGTCCGGAGATTTGGAACCTCTACAACGCGCGGCTGAATCCCGGCGAAAACATGCGCGTTTTCCCGCTGAGCAATTGGACGGAGATGGATGTGTGGGAGTACATCCGCAAAGAGCGGCTGGAGGTGCCTAGCATCTATTTCAGCCACGCGCGCAGTTGCGTACGCCGCCATGGCCAGTGGCTGCCGGTGAACGATCTCATCCCGCCGAAGCCGGGGGAGGAGGTGAAGGAGCTCATCGTGCGCGTGCGGACGATCGGCGATATCATCAGCACCGGCCTGGTGGAATCGCCGGCCGATAATGTGGATGATATTATTGCCGAAATCGCCGTGGCGCGGGTGACCGAGCGTGGCTCGCGCGCCGATGACAAGGCTTCCGAGGCGGCGATGGAGGACCGCAAGAAGGCCGGCTATTTCTAACTCGTTCACGAATCGCACGAATGAACACGAAGGGCTCCGCACCGCCCACCACCTGGCCGCGCCGCATGCGCCAGCTCGACAGATTCTCGCTCCACCGACCCATTTTTCGAATGCTGGCGCTAAGTTTTGTGCGCCTTAGTTAGTTTAACACTGCTTTTTGCCAATATGGCTGTTCCTCTACATCACCCGGTCGATCTTCTGCGGTTCAATACTTGTGGATCGGTGGACGATGGCAAATCCACGCTCATTGGGCGGCTTTTGTATGACTCGAAGTCGCTGATGGAGGATCAGCTCGAGGCGCTGGAGCGCTCGGCGGATATTACGGGCGGGGGGCAGATCAACTTAGCCAATCTCACGGATGGCCTGCGGGCGGAGCGGGAGCAGGGGATTACGATCGATGTGGCTTACCGGTACTTTGCCACGCCGCGGCGGAAGTTCATCATTGCGGACACGCCGGGGCATGTGCAGTACACGCGCAACATGGTGACGGGGGCTTCTTCGGCGAATCTCTCGGTGGTGTTGGTGGATGCGCGCCTGGGGGTGATCGAGCAGAGCCGCCGGCATAGTTGCATCGCGTCGCTGTTGCGGATTCCGCACCTGGTGGTGGCGGTGAATAAGATGGATCTGGTGGGGTGGAGCGAGGAGCGCTTTTTGGAGATTCGCGATCAATTCGAGAGCTTTTTGCCGCGCCTGGAAATGCGCGATGTGAAGTTCATCCCGGTGAGTGCTTTGGCTGGCGATAACGTGGTGGACCCTTCGACGAATATGCCTTGGTATCCGGGGCCGACGCTGCTGGGACATCTGGAGTCCGTACACATCGGTAGCGATTGGAATTTGCACGATTTCCGGTTGCCGGTGCAGTGGGTGAATCGCCCGAACAATCCGGCCGATCACAGTTTGCACGATTTTCGCGGGCTGAGCGGCCAGATCGCCGGCGGCACGGTACGCGTGGGGCAGCATGTGATGGTGTTGCCCAGTGGTCTCACGAGCACGGTGAAGCGGATTTATACGCTGGATGGGGATTTGGAGGAGGCGTTTAGCCCGCAATCGGTGACGATCGTTTTGGAGCACGATATCGATATCAGCCGCGGCGATGTGCTGGTCGATCCCGAGAATCTGCCCGGGTCCAGCACGGATCTGCACGCGCGGATTTGCTGGCTGCACCCGCGTCCGCTGCAAGCTGGGCGGAAGTATTTGCTGAAGCACACGACGCAGACGGTGCAGGCGGCAGTGACGTCGATCGAGCATCGCATCGATATTTCCACCCTGCACGCGGTGGACGGGGCGCCTGAGTTGGCGATGAACGATATCGGCGAGATTCGGCTGCGGACGGCGAAGCCGGTGGTGTTCGATAGCTACGCGGCGAACCGGCTGACAGGGTCGTTCATTCTGATTGAGCCGGGGACGAATGCGACCGTGGGGGCGGGGATGTTGCATCCGCCGAGTGAGGTGGCGAAGCCCGAGTACCGGGATTTTGTGATTTAGTGGGGAGGAGAATGGTGTGTGGAGTTGCTGGAAGGTAGGCTCGACCGTGATGAGCAGTGGGCGGCGGGCCGAGGGGCGTTCGACGACGCCTACGCCAGCGGGCGAGCGTACACTAATTTCGTGGATGGGCCAAGAGGTGGCGTGGAGCGTGAAGGCGCCAGCTTCATCGCTAGTCGCGGAAAGCGGAGGCGCATATGAAGGGGGACGGCGATGATGGGCCGTGCGTGAGGTTAGACTTCGCGGTTAGCCGGAGAAGAAGTCTTCATCGCAAAAGGGCAAATTGAAGTTGCGAATTTGTTTCATCCGATCGACTCGATCATACTCCGCCGCCACGATGAGATCGCGCCAATCTTGCTGGGCGAGCTCGATCCATTGCTCCAGGCTCAGTTGCGGAAAGCGCCATGCGCAAAAGATCAGGCCGCGAATTATGCGATCTCCCATAAAGAGCGTACCCTCGTGCCGAAAATAGGACAAACGCTGGGTGATGACCTCCGCGGTATCGGGGAAGGCTAACCGGATGCGCTCTACCATATCCGGAAGCAGTGGGCGGAGGATCGGTTGGGTTCCGTACGGAGGGACGGTATCGAGAGTGATGCGGGTAATCTCGTCGTCGTAGTCCAGAGCGCCTGCGCAGACCAAAGTCGTATGCGTGGGGGCGGGGCGAATACTTAGCACCCGGAACGCCTTGAGGTCGTAGATACTCTTGAAGGAAAACGTGTCGCCTTCCCGAACCTCATCGGACAATAGCCGAACGTCAAACTCAGAAATGTCTGCTGTGAGTTTTCGGCAGTGAATGATAGTGAACCTAGCCATAGTGCGGTAGGTGCGGATGTGGCTGTTTGGCTACGAGGCTGCCGCCTTTGGCCGGGCTGGAATGGAGACGGCACCTTCCCGGTGATATGGGAAGGGGGCGGCGCTCCGGAGCGCTTGGGACGATGGGCGGGGGCATCGGGTGTGGTGGGGTGCTGGGGGGAATTAGGGGAAGAATGGGAAGGATGGGAGGTATGGTGCGTCTTTGTGATCTGGTTGGGGGGGAAACGGAGTTTCGCCGAGGGGGAGCGTTCCCAAAGCGCTTCGCTAACTTTGGGAACGAGAGAACGAGAGGGGGAGATTATGTGCGGGTGATCTGGCGGAGCTTTTGGTTTTTTGAGGGTCGCGCTTCATGGGCGGGGAAGCGAGGCTTTGCGGTGGGGGTGATGGATTTTGCGCGGGGGGGGTGATTTTGGGCATATCGTTGTGGTGGTGAGGCTGGTCTCGCGGGGGGCCGCGGACCCACGCTGGCGGGCGTGGTTTTGGCTCATCAATTTGATGGGGGCGTTTGAGAATCTGTGGAGAGGACGGGGGCGGCAGATTGCGGTGATACCGGCTTGGGTGGAGAGGGAAACCGTTAATATTACACAGGAGGTAACGGAGGAAACAGAGAGTTCAGTTGTTGAAGTTCGGTTCGGGTGGCGCGTTTAGTTAGCAGAAAAGGATGGAGGTTGTCGCTGGCCCGGAGAGGAGACGGGTCTCGCGGTGAGAGTCTAATTCAACCTACGAATACTAGAATATAGTGTTCTGCCTTCGCGGCGTGTCGAATGATGGACTTCAGATTGACCAAGTCCTGGACGAGGTGCCGTGCATTGTATGCTTTCTTCGGAGAGTCGTCGGTATGCCAAACGCAGGGATAGATACCTTGCTCGTTGAGTTCCTGCGCGTCGTACTGGGCGCGGAGCTCCGCTTCGGTGACGGGCTCCAGGACACGATGCAGACGGCGTATGAGAGTGGGCGTTAAAAAGGGAATGAGGTGTCCGCCTTCATAGGCGTCGAACACCGCTTCGGGAGAGGCGTGGGCGAGCTCGTCCTCGCCCAAGGTATCGTTTGGAGAAAATATCTTTGCGACTAGATCCTGCGTGGCGGCGGGCTTTCCTTTTGCGAGGACGAAGGCGAGGCCCAGGAACGAGCCCTCGAAAGTTGCGCGTTCCATGGCAGTACTGCGTCGAAAACGACGGTGTGGGCCGGCGGCGCGTAGCGCGTTGAAGGTTGCTTTTGAGATTTGGTACAAGTTGGCTGATTGGCTCATTCCAATAGGATTTACAACAGGACGTAACAAAGGGGGGAAAGAGGGGTTAGTTAGAGGAAGGGGGGTCGGGGTTTTCGTCCGGTGGGGGGAGACGGAGTCTCGCTGAGGATTGGTGTTCCCAAAGCGCTGCGCTACCTTTGGGAACAAGAGGGAAATTAGGCGTAGCGGCCAATATGTTGAGTGACCCCGTGCTCCGGGTTGGAGAGTTCTTTTCGTGGTGCGGTGCTGGCACCGCCTCCGGGGTGCGAGGCTTTTTTGCGGGAGATCCGGTGGTGTCGCTCGTTCCTCGCTCAGCCACCGGCTACACGCTTTGATCCCTTTGGGATGGTGGAAGCGTTGCTGCCGCATTCGTGGAGGTACGCATCCGCTTCACTCACTTGCTTTCAGGATGCGGAAATTTCGAAAGCGCGCCTGGCGCTCCGGCTTTTCCTGGCCGTAGCCGGATTGGAGGCCGACGAGCAGTTCTTTGTTGGAGGTTGGGATCGGGCATTCGCCGATGGGTTGCCAGGGCAGGTTTTCGGAGGTTCGATACTGGGCGGTGGCCTTGGTTCCACGCAGGGTGAGCCTCAGCCAGACGCCGCTTTCCTGGTAATCCGTTTCGGCGGGGCCTTGGATGGGTTTGCCGTCCTGCTGGTGGAAGACAAAAATGCACTGCTTGCCGGTGAATTCCTTATTGAAGGCGACGAAGGTCTCGCCATCGAAATAACAGAGGATGCCGGCGTGTTCCCATTGCCCCTTGGGCGCATTGTCCAAGTGGACTTCGATGATGAATCCGTCCTGGAGCGAAGCGGGGGCCTTGCGCAGGAGCGTGTTCTGCCCGTTGTTCTGTTTCTGCCAATAGGAACCGGGCAGCGTGTCGATGATTAACGATCCATCGGCAATGCGCCAGTGCTCCGGCCGTTCCCGGAGCCATTGCCAGCCTGGGCCGAACTGGCCGGCGAAGTTTTCCTCGAACAGGACCTTCGGCGGGTCCGCCGCGGAAACCGGCGTTGCCCAGAGGGCTGCCATTGCGAATACGAGAGCGAAGAGCGGGATTCTCATAGGAAGGGGGTGATGAGCGGTTGAATTGGGGAATTCGAATTCAGGACGAGTGCGGCGCCTGGCTCCGCGCCATCCGCCTTCGCCCGCTCCGGAATGGAGGTGGCACCTTGTTGCTTACACGGGAAGAGAGCCGCGCTCTACAACCGTTTTGGACGAGGGGCGGCTTCGCCGCGGGTGGGCCTCCATTTCGATTTCGAAAAAAATCCGTTGCGAAGTTGCTCAATGCTGCTGGACATCGCGCGAACGGAGTGCTGAGACTTTGCGCTCTATGAACCTCTGGGAGCGCTTCCAAAAATATTTCCTCCGCAGCGAAGCCCTTGGCTTCTCCATCGATATCTCGCGCATGAAGTTTCCCGATGACTTCTTTGCGAAGATGGAAGGCGCCGCACAAAGCGCTTTCGCCGAGATGCGCGATTTGGAGAAAGGCGAGATCGTCAATAAGGACGAAGGCCGCATGGTGGGCCACTACTGGCTCCGCGCGCCTGAACTCTCCCCGACTTCCGAGCTGCGGGACGAGATCAAGACCACGAATGCCTCGATCAAGGAGTTTGTGGCTTCCGTGCACAAGGCCGGAAAGTTCACCGATATCCTGCTGATCGGCATCGGCGGCTCGGCGCTGGGCCCGCAATTCGTCTCCGAAGCGCTGGGGTCGAACCATGACCCGATGCGGCTGCACTTTTTCGATAACACGGACCCGGACGGTTTCGACCGCACGCTGGAGAAGCTGGCCCCCCGGCTGGCGAATACGCTCACGGTGGTGATCTCGAAGTCCGGCGGCACGAAGGAGACGCGGAATGGGATGATCGAGGCCGGAATTGCCTATCGCAAGGCGGGACTGGAATTCAGCAAGCACGTGGTGGCCGTGACTGGCGCCGGGAGCGAGCTGGACAAAGTGGCGACGGCCGAAGGATGGCTGAAGCGTTTCCCGATGTGGGATTGGGTGGGTGGCCGTACTTCGGTGATGAGCGCGGTGGGCCTGGTGCCGCTTTACCTGCAGGGCATCGATATGGATGGGCTGCTGAAGGGCGCGGCGGACATGGATGTCTGGACCCGCACGGAGGAGACCCTGAAGAACCCGGCGATGCTGCTGGCGCTGATGTGGTACTACGCCGGGGAGGGGAAGGGGAAGAAGGACATGGTGGTGCTGCCCTACAAAGACCGGCTGATGCTTTTCTCCAAGTACCTCCAGCAGTTGGTGATGGAGTCGCTGGGCAAATCGCTCGACCGCAAGGGACAGGTGGCGAATCAAGGCATCGCCGTTTACGGGAACAAGGGCTCGACCGACCAGCACGCATACGTGCAGCAGCTACGCGATGGCGTCCTGAATTTCTTCGCGACGTTCATCGAGGTGCGCAAGGATCGCGCTGGGGAAGAAGTGGAGACCGAGCCGGGCGTGACCAGCGGCGATTACCTCCAGGGCTTCCTGCGCGGAACGCGCACGGCGCTTTACGAGAGCAACCGTGAGTCGATCACGGTGAGCCTCCCGGTCGTCACGCCGGAGACGGTCGGCTCCCTGATCGCCCTTTATGACCGCGCGGTGGGCTACTACGGCTCGCTGGTGGATATCAACGCCTACCACCAGCCGGGCGTGGAGGCGGGCAAGAAAGCGGCGACGGCGGTGCTTTCCCTGCAACTGCGCGTGCGCCAGGTGCTGGCCGAAGGTGCCGGCAAGCCGCGCACGGCGAGCGAGATCGCCGGCCTGCTCCAGGGCGCTGATCCTGAGGCGGTATACCACATTCTGCGGCATATGGCGGCAAATCACGCGAACATTCAGGTTAAGACGAGCGCAAACGCTGGGGCGGACGCGTTTGTACTTCAGTAATGCCCACCCAAGTTCACGCTGTTCCTGCTGCCAATACGATTCTGACGCCGCTCCCGCGGGTGTCGGGCTTTATCCGGCAGGTCACGCACGATGTGCGCAACGGCCTGAACTCGATAGACTTGCAAGCGGCGTACATCTCTGAGCTGATTTCCGATCAGGAAACGCTCGAAGAGATGCGCCGCCTGCGTGGGATCGTGCAAAATACGGCCCGGCAGCTTCAGGCGCTCTCGGGGAATTTTTGGACGCCTACACCCAATTTCGTCACCTACAACGGCCGCATCCTGGTGGAGGATTTGCAGGACCGGCTGGCGAAGAATTATCCGGAGCCGGCGAAGAAAGTGGCGTGGACGGTGGAACTGCAAGATGAAGCGGTCTCGGTGGATATCGAGATGCTCTTTGGCGCGCTGATCCGGCTTTTTGAGAATGCCTTCCAGTTTGCGGAGGCGGATGGGACCATTGCGGCGCACGCCTTTACGGAGGGCGATCGTTTCGTGCTGGAGTTGGAGGAGAGCAAAAAGACGGTCCCTTCGGACCCCGAGCAGTGGGGTAGGGAGCCGTTTGTTTCCACGCGGCGCGGCGGATATGGGCTGGGGCTCTTCCGGGCCCGTGGATTTATGGCTGTACACAGCGGGGAGTTGGATATTGTACACGATTCAGGGAGCGCCCTGCTTCGGACTCGTGTATCTTTGCCGCTCGCTCCGCCTGCATGAGTAGTAGCCCACCCACCTACCGGATAGTCGTCATCGATGACGAGCGGCCCATCCTGCTCACGCTGGAGGCGCTGCTGAAGCGTCATAAGTACGAGGTTCATCTGGCGAATACGGCCTCGCTCGGCGCCGGCATGGTGCGCAAGGTGAAGCCCGACGTGGTGCTGCTGGACCTGGGGCTGCCGGATGCGGATGGACTGGATACGCTGAAGGAGCTGAAGCAGGAGTTTGCCGACTTGCAGGTGATTATTCTCACCGCGCACGACACGCTTTCGAACGCGATCGATTCGATCAAGCTCGGGGCGTTTCATTTCATCTCGAAACCGTACGCGTCCGAGGAGTTGCTGAGCCTGATTTCGCGGGCTTTGGAGCAGCGCGAACTGGTGCGCGAGACGGCCAGTCTCCGGCACGAAAAGCAGGACCTGGCCAAGCGCCTGGAGAACGCGGAGCGGCAGCTTGCGCCGGTCGCGAAAAGCCGGTGCATGCAAGAGATTCAGGTCTTGATCGGGCGGGTGGCGCCGACCGATGCAAATGTGCTGCTGCTGGGCGAAAGCGGGGTGGGCAAGGAGGTGATGGCGAATCAGGTGCATCGCCACTCGAAGCGGGCAAGCGGGCCGCTGGTGAAGCTGAACTGCGCGGCGTTCCCGGCCAATATGATCGAGGCGGAGCTGTTCGGTTACGTGAAGGGGGCTTTCACGGGGGCGGTGTCGGACTTTCCGGGCATGATTGCGGAAGCATCCGGTGGGACGCTGTTTTTGGATGAGGTAGCGGAGATGCCGCCCGAACTACAGACGCGCTTTTTGCGGGTGCTGCAGGAGCGGGAGTTTCGCCCGCTAGGGAGCACGAAAACACAGAACTCGGATTTTCGGCTGGTGGCGGCGACGAACCGGAACATCAACGAGGCGCTGCGGGAGGGGGACTTGCGCCAGGATTTGTTTTACCGGCTGAATACCTTTCAGGTGCTCATTCCACCCCTGCGCGAGCGTCGGGAAGACATTCCGGCGCTGATCACTACCTTTATCCAGCGCTTCTCGGAGCAACTGGGAAAAGAGCCGCCGAAATTTAGCTCGGAGGCCTTTGAGCGGTTGCTGGAGTATCCGTGGCCGGGGAATATTCGCGAGCTGCAAAACGCGGTGGAGTACAGCGTGATTTTGGCCGACCGGGAGCTGATTACGGAGAAGCAGTTGCCGAAGGAGATTTTGCTGCCGGCGGCGCTGCAAGGGATGGCGGCGAAGGCGAATGGAGGGGAGACGCTGAAGCTCGACGACCAGGAGAAGGAGACGATCCTAAAGGCGCTGGCGCAGGCACACGGGAATAAGAAGAAGGCGGCGGAGATTTTGGGGATCCACCGGCCTACGCTTTATTCGAAGCTGAAGCGGTATGAGATCAAGCTGTAGGTTGGTGACCGTGCCGTTGGGCCGCTCTATCGGAAGAAGCCGCGCTGTTTTTCGGTGATTTCGCAGCCTAGCTTTTCCAGGACCAGCATCATGTCTTCCCAGACTTTGCGTTTTTCCGAGAGGGCTTGGTTGCGGAGGATGTAGGCCGGGTGGTAGGTGGCCATGAGCGGGGTGCCGTGGAAATCGTGCCAGCGGCCGCGGAGCTGATTCATGCTGCGGGTTTCGCCGAGGAGGCCTTGCATGGCGGTGGCGCCGAGAGCGACCAGCACGCGGGGCTGGATGATGTCGATTTGCTCCTTCAGGTAGGGGATACAGGTTTCCATCTCCGAGGGAACGGGCTTGCGATTGCCGGAGGCGCCGGGGGGCATATCGGGGCGGCATTTCAGGACATTGGCGATGTAGACGTCTTCGCGCGCGAAGCCCATGGCCTGGATGATTTTGGTGAGGAGCTGGCCGGCTTTGCCGACGAACGGCTCGCCCTGCCGGTCTTCGTCTTCGCCGGGGGCTTCCCCTACGAACATGAGCTCGGCTTCGGGGTTGCCGACGCCGAAGACCACCTGGGTGCGGCTTTTTACGAGATGGGGGCACTTGACGCACTCCAGGACTCTCGGGCGCATGGTGGCCAGGCGCTCGGCTTTGGAGCCGGGGGTGCTCTGAGCTGGAGCCAGGCGGGTAGGGAGTTTGGGGAGAATGGGCGCGGCGGCCGGAGGCTTGGCGGGCGAGGTCGAAACGGGAGATTTGGAGGCGACCGGCCGGGTGGGGGAGGGAGCTGATTTTGGCTCGGGCGCTGGAGCTGGCTCGGCTGACTCGGGTGGTTTGATGCTGGCGAAGCGGGTGAGCGATTCGACGGAGGCCGCGGGGGCGAGGCCGCGGGCGCGGAGATCGCTGAGGGCGCGGTAAACGTAGTCGAGGGCGCTCGCGAATTGGCTCATGGAGGCGGGCAGGATAGGGACGCTGGAGTTGGGAGGAAAGCGATTAGCGGGTTTCAGGTGCCACGACTCCGGCGGCTTTGAAATCCTCCGGCAGCGGAGCGCGGCAGGCGATGGGTTGACCTGTGCGGGGATGCGTGAAGCCTAGTTGCCAGGCGTGGAGCATTTGCCGGGGGAAGCCGGCTTTGCGGCCATAGACGGTGTCGCCGAGCAGGGGGTGGCCGAGGTGTTTCAAGTGGGCTCGGATTTGGTGGGTGCGACCGGTGTGGAGGGTGCATTCCACGACCGTGCCGAGGCCAGCGGGGGCATCGGGCACGGCGAGCTCCTGGAGCACGCGCCAGGAGGTCTTGGCGGCGCGGGCGCGGCCTTCTTTGAGCACGGCCATCTTTTTTCGATCGGTGGGGTGGCGCCCGATGGCGGCCTCTATAATGCCGGATTTCGTGGCGAAGCGCCCGGCGGCGAGGGCGAGATAGACTTTGCGCACGGTGCGGTCCGCAAATTGGCGGGCCAGGCTTTGGTGGGCGAGATCGTTTTTGGCGACAACGAGGCAGCCGCTGGTTTCGCGGTCGAGGCGGTGGACGATGCCGGGCCGATGTTCGCCGCCGATGACGGAAAGGGTGCCGCAGTGGTGGAGGAGGGCGTTGACGAGAGTGCCTTGCCAATTGCCGGCTGCCGGGTGGACGACCATGCCGGCGGCTTTATCGATCACGAGCAAATCGGCGTCTTCGTAGAGGATGGCGAGGGGAATGTCTTCCGCGGCGGTATGGGTGGCCGCGACGGGCTCGGGCTCGGTGCAGCTTACCTGGTCGCCGGCGCGGAGACGCTCGCCGGGTTTTACGATGGCGCCGTTCAGGAGCACGTGGCCCTGGCGCACCAGATCCTGCCAGCGGGAGCGCGAATGCTGCGCCATTTCCGCGGCCAGCCACTGGTCCAGGCGCAGCCCGGTGGCGGTGGCGGGGACGGTAAAAAGGGTGGGAAGGGCGGACATGCGGGGTCGAAAGATACGAGAATGGCTTTCGGGCTTGCAATCGTCCCCCCGCAAAGCGTGAGTCTTTAGGGCAGTCCTTTGCATGGGAGCTGCTTTGTCATCCCTGCAAGCCTCCGCTCCCTCCCGAAAAGATGACGGCCGAATCCGATTCCCCAATGCAAACCTGCTCCGCCTGCGGAGCCCCCATGGATGTGACGGATTTCGAGCCGCTGACGCGGGTGGCGTGTCCGGTGTGTGGGGAGGTGCTCCAGGTGGGGCAGTTCATCGGCGAATACGAGCTGATTGAGGTGATGGGGCGGGGGGGCATGGGGGTGGTTTACCGCGCGCGGGATACGCAACTGGACCGCCCCGTGGCGCTCAAACTCCTGCGGACGGATCACGGGAAGGACGGTTTTTTAAGCGAGCTGGAGTCCGAGGCGGCGGTGACGGCCTCGATCAATCACCCGCATGTGGTGAAGGTTTTTACGACCGGCCTGGCCCAGGGGCGCTTTTACCTGGCGATGGAGCTGGTGGACAAGGGGACGCTGGACGACCTGCTCGCGTTGCAGGGCCGGGTGGCGGAATCGCAGGCGCTGGAGATCGGCGTCCAGATTGCGCAGGGGTTGCGCGCAGCGCATCAGCACGGGCTGATCCATCGGGACGTGAAGCCGGGGAACATCCTTTTCGCCGACTCGCACACGGCCAAGATCGTGGATTTCGGGCTGGCCATCATGGAGCAAGCGTCGAAGGGGTCGAACGAGATTTGGGGGACGCCTTACTATGTTTCGCCGGAGCGGCTAGATCAAAAGGCCGAGGATTTCCGGAGCGACATGTATTCGCTGGGAGCCACGCTTTTTCACATCATCGCCGGGCGGCCGCCTTTCGAGGCGGAGGATGCAACGATGGTCGCGCTGAAGCACCTGAAGAGCCAGGCGGTGAGCTTGCAGGCATTCGCGCCGTGGGTTTCCGGGTCCACGGCTTATGTGATCAATCGCACGCTGCTGAAAGATCCCGCGGCGCGGTATCCGAGCTACGACGAATTTATCGAGCATCTGGAGTATGCGCGGGCCGAGCTGACGAAACAGGGTTCGCAGCCGCAGGGGAAGAAACGGGTGGTGCTGGAGACGGCGGAGGACCGGCGGCGGGAGGGATTCCTGACCACGGTGATGATCGCAATCGTGGCGCTGGCGCTGCTGGGCGGGGGGGTGTGGTTTTTTATAGCCAGAAGCCACCAAAAAGAGGGCGGGCTGACCGCGTCGCAGGCGAGTGTGGGAGCGGTGCCGCAACTGGCGCAGTCCTACGAGGAGGCCCGCCAGCTCATGCGGCAGGGCAAAGCGGCAGCCGCAGCGGATAGATTTCAGGTGCTGGCGGGGGACAAGAAGGCGACGGAGCCTTTTGCGCAATGGTGTTTGGCGCAGGAGGGGATCGCCTTTCTGGCCGCGGGGCAATTGGCGAAAGCGCAGGAGGCTTTTACGACGCTGCGGGCGCGACCGGTGAACGGGAAAGACGATCCGAGCCGCGCGCTATCCGCCTTTTTCAATCAAGTTGCCACCATCGGCGCGGGCAGCGATGCGGTCACCTCGATCTCGCTGAAAGATGTGGATGCGAGCTCTTACGGCGCGCTCCTGCTGCTGGTGGGGGGGCTGAAGGATTGGGAGCTTGGGAACCTGGAGGAGGGGGAGGCGCTGCTCGGCAGATTTCTTTCCTCCGCGCCGGGCGGAGCGTACGCGTGGCTCACGGAGTACCGGGCGCTGGTGTCCGACTATTTCACGGACCTCAAAACTTACCAGGATGCGATCGCGGCCACGAAAGAGGCGAAGTCTCCGGAGGCGCTGCAAACGGCGGTGAGCTTGCTGCGTGAAAAGCGCAACGCGCTCAAACGCACGCAGGGCCTGATTGCTACGCGGCTGGAGGAGGCGGCCTCGAAGGCGGCCAGCGAGCGCGGCACGCTGCTGCGGGAGGTGGAAATGAAATTGGAGGTGGAGAAGAAAGCCTTGGTCGCGGCGCGGAATAAGGCGGCGGGGCTGGCGAAGGAGTGGAAGTTTAAGGAGGCCCGGGCGGAGGTGGCGCCAGTCATCCTGAACAATGCCGATTTGGCCCGCGAGCAGCGGGCGCTTTTGCGGAAGCTCGACTGGTTGGCGGCGTTCAAAGCGAAGCTGATCCACGATCTGGCCGCAGGCTATAAGGGGAACGTGGGTTTGAAGGCGGGCGGGGAGCTTTCATCGGCCGTGACCAAGGGGACGGAGACGGGGGTGGAGATGGTGGGCGAGCCCGCGCCGCCGCCGCGGAAATGGACCGAGCTGAATCCGGAAAGTGTGCTGGCGATGGCGCAGTCGTTCATTCCGGCGGATGCGCAGCCGGCCCAGGTGGCGTGGCCGCGCTGGCAGGCGGGTGTTTTTGCGGCGTTCATCGGGCGCAAGGAGGAGGCGAAAAAGCTGCTGACCGATGCGGCCAAGGCAAATTCAGAGCTGGCGGACCAGCTCGCGCTTTTCATGCCGCCGAAACGGCAGAACGTGGCTCTGGGCCGGGCGAAGTTTGCGACTTCCAACGATGCGACGCAGCAGCCGGAGGCGCAGGATGGGCCGGGCAAGGCGTTCGATGGGGACGCGAATACCCGCTGGTTTTTGGCGACGCCGGGGCAGAAATGGCTGCGGGTGGACCTGGGGCAAAACATGAACATCGTGGGCTGGGTGGTGAAGCATGCGAGCTCGCACGGAGAGCTGCCCGAGAGCGACACCGCCGATTTCAACCTGCAACGGAGCGGCGACGACAAGGCTTGGGCCGACGTGGACCGGGTGCGGGCCAACACGATGGGCACCACGGTGCGCCGCGTGCAGCAGTTCAATGCGCGCTATGTGCGGGTGACGATCGACAAACCGAACCGGCGCGGGGGGAATGATACCACCGCGCGGATTTATGAGGTGGAGCTCACCGGCACGCTCACGCAGCCGGACCTCGTGGGTGATTTTTTCGCGGCTCCCGTCGTGGCGCCCGTGCCCGACCTCGCCGAGCACGATATTTCGATTGGGGGCAATGAGCCCTCTGGCGCCACCACGGTGGATGAGCGGGCCGGCACGTTTGCCATTCGCAGCGCGGGAGCTGATATCGGCACGAACTACGATGCCTTCCGGTTTGCGCATCGCGGCCTGTGGGGCGATGGGGAAGTGGTGGTGCGGGTGGATAACGTGGACCGCGGCAACGATAGCTCGAAGGCCGGCGTGATGTTTCGCGAGGGCTACGCGGGCGATGCGCGGATGGTTTTCCTGGGGGCGCACCCGAGCGGCCACGGTGTGACCTGGCACGCGCGGCTGGAGCCGAAGGCGCAGGCGAGCAGCTCGCACGAGGGCTCCATTTCGATGCCGTGCTGGCTGAAGATCGAGCGGAAGGGAAACACGTTTACGGGATCGGCCTCGAAGGATGGGCGGACGTGGAAACAGATCGGGTCCGAGACGCTCACGGTGCCGGTAACGCTGGAGGCGGGGATGGCGGTGACTGGGCGCTCGGCGAATTTGCCAAATCCGGCGGTGAAGGAGGGGATTACGACGGCGCGGATGGAGGTGCTGGTTTTTGGGACTGGGCGGTAGGGGTATTTCGGGGATATCCTGGCTCCGCACCCGCCACCTTCGCCCGCTCCGGAGTGGAGGCGGCACCTTGCCCGCTTAGACGGGAAGAGAGCCGCACTCTACAGCGGTTTTGGACGAGGGGCGGCTTCGCCGCGGTGCTCCGCACCACGGGCAGCAAGCTGCCGCCTCCTCAAAGCGGTGGCAAGCCACACGCAGTCCAAGGCCGTTCTATTTTGTGGGCGGGGTGCCGTTGAAATCCACCGGATCGCCGAATTCTTTTCGCTCTAGCTCGAGCTGCTGGTCGAGGCGGGTGAGTTGCTCGGCGAAGCGTGGATCGTTGGCCAGGTTGTTTAGCTCGCCGGGGTCGGATTGGAGGTCGAAGAGGAGGGAGTGTTTTACGCCGGCGACGTTGAATTTGATGAGTTTCCAGCGTTCATCGCGGACCATGCGCTGGACGGTGGCGTAGGCGCCGAAGAGCCATTCGCGGACGCGGGGTTTTTGGCCTTGGACGACGGGGAGGAGGCTGCGGCCTTCGATTACTTCGGGGGTTTTGACGCCGGCGAGATCGCAAATGGTGGGGAAGAGATCGTAGAGGTAGACGAGGGCTTCGCTGCGGCCGTGGGGGATGCCGGGGCCGTAGATGGCGAGCGGGGGCTTTACGTCTTCGTAGAGGTTTTGCTTGCCCATGAGGCCGTGGTAGCCGCCGCAGGCGAGGCCCTGATCGCTGGAGAAAACGATGACGGTGTTCTTCTCCCAGCCGCGCTCTTTTAGCGTCTCGAAAATGCGGCCGACCTCGTAATCGAGGTGGGTGATGGTGGCGTAGTAGTCGGCGAGGTGGCGCTTCATGTCGGCCTCGGTGCGCGGGTAGGGCGCGAGCTGCTCGTCGCGAATCTGGAGGATGCCCGGATCGAACGGATGCGACGGCATGAACTGCTTCGGCAGCGTGGTTTTCGCGGGATCGTAGAGCTTCACGAAGCGCTCCGGCGCGAGGCGCGGATCGTGCGGGACCGACGGCGCGAGATACATGAAGAACGGCTTGGTTCCATCGTGCTTTTTCAGGAAGCCGATCGCCGCCTCGGCTACTTCGGTCGCGGAATTTACGTCGCGCGGCTTCATCGAAATATTGGTCTGAAAGGCCGCGTTGCCAAAGGTGCAGGCGTTGCTGTCTTTCCCACAATGGAACGTGGTGTAGCCGGCGTCGTTCAGGAGCGAGGGGAGGAGCGGGACGCCGGGCGGGGCCTCCTTGGCGCGCGGGTTTTTCGGGATGTGCCAGAGCGAGCGGCCGGTGATGAGCATGGTGCGGCTGGGGAGGCAGACCGCGCCGATCATCGAGCCCTGGCAGAAGGCGTTATTGAAATAGAAGCCGCCGGTGACGAGACGGTCGAAGGTGGGGGTCTGGATTTCCGGATTGCCCAGGGCGTGGACGGTATCCCACCGCTGATCGTCGGTGAGGAGGAAGAGGATATTGGGCTTCTCTGCGGCGTGGAGCGGCAGGCTGAGAGCCAGAAGGAGGAGGAATCGTTTGAGGGGAAACACAGCGCTGGTTTGGCAAAGAACACGCGCGAGGGCAATCCCCGCGCCGGGCTCAAGCCATGGCGTGGAGCAGGCCCAGCCATGCGGCTTCGGGAGTGCCTTCGCCGGGCTCGACCAGGAGCGCGCTGTGGGGTTGCTCGGTGCGGCAGCGGAGGGCGGGGCGGCGGGCGGAATCGTCGCGGCCGTGGACTACTTCGACTGCGGCGAAGTGTTTGGGTTGAAAATGGAGGCCTACGTGGTCGTCGGAGGCAAACCACCAGTCGTCGAAATGCTGGAGACCGGTGGGGACGAAGGTGGCGCGGTGGCGCACGGCCGGCGTGGTGACGGTGACCCGGACGGGGAGTTCTTGCTCGCGGCAGGCGGCCAGGATGGCGATGAGGGCGCCGGAGTCGCTGGGGCGCTGGAAGGCGTGGGCGTCCTCCGGGGCGCTGTCTGCATCGGTGGCGCCTGGCTGTTCCACCGAGCAGGCTTGGTGGAGGCGCACCCAATCGAAAAAGGCGTCGAGATCGCTGCCCGGGGAGAGCGAGAAGCAATGGATGGCTTGCCTGGTTTCATCGCTAAACTCGACGGAGAAGACGTGGCCGGTTTCGCGCCGCCGATGCCAGGCCATGGCGCTGCCCAAGCGCCGGAAATCGAGCCAAAGCCCGGACTCGCCGCTGGCGCCTTTTACGCAGCCGCGGGTGACGCTGAGCTCGGGATAGCTCATGCGCCGGCCCAGGATGGCGGCGGCATGGCGGGTGACCACGAGGCCAGGCCCGAGCAGGGGGAGCTGGGAAAACATGCGCGGCCAATCGAGGCCCAGGTCGGCGCGCAAGGAGCGGCCGTCTTCGCTCCCGCTCAAATTCACGGCTTGGACGCCGGGGGTGAGGGGGCTGTTCCATTCCGGTAGCGGATCGAAAAGGGCCAGGGTGCGGGCACGGCGGAGGGCGAGGCAACAGCGGCAGGAGCCCTCGCAGGGTGCGGGCGAATCGGGGGCTGAGAAAGGCGGTGAGAAGCGCGGGGTCATGCCAGGGATTTAGCGCGGCTTGCCCCGGCCTGCGCTCCGCGCGTTGCCTTCGCTTTGCCCGGAATCGCTCGGCGCGTGAAATAACCAAATTGCCATGCAACGCGCGGGGGCCTGGCTGCGTCTTTGGAAGGGTATCTCCTTTATTCTATGAAACGCTTACTCCTGGCTTCGGCCATCATCACCTCCATGGCTCTCTGCGCACAGGCAGAGGAAGCCGCCACCAACACCGCGGCCGGCAAAGGCGCCGCCGGCGGGCGCGCCGAACGCGGCGAAGAGCTGAAGAAGCTCGCCGACGACCTGAAACTGACGCCGGAGCAGCAGCCGAAGTTTAAGGAGGCGTACACGGAATCGATGCAGAAGATGAAGGAGGCCCGGGAGAAGAATCAGGGCGCCGCTGGCAATCGTGAGGAAGGGAGGAAGGCGATGAAGGAGATCGGCGACGCCCTGGCGGCCAAGATGAAGGAAATCCTGACGCCGGAGCAGTATCCGAAATGGGAAGCGGCGCGGGACGCGCAGCGGGCGAAATTCCGCGAGCGGGCGAAGGGGCAGGGCGCGGCCAAGCCGGACGCGGCTGCGAAGTAGCGCTGAAGCTGCCAGGAGGGATGGCGTCTGGCCGTCCCTCCTTGGGTTTGACTTGCGCGGGCGGGGCGTTTTTGATGCGCGGCTCTACTTATGAAAATCGTTCTCGCGTACTCTGGGGGTCTCGATACTTCGGTGCTGCTGGCCTGGCTGCAGGAGACTTATCAGGCGGAGATGATCGCCTTTTGCGCGGATGTGGGGCAGGAGGATGAGCTGGACGGGCTGGAGGAGAAGGCGAAGCGGACCGGCGCGAGCAAGATTTACATCGACGATCTGCGCGAGGAGTTCGCGCGGGATTTCATTTTCCCAATGATCCAGGCGGGGGCGATTTACGAGGGGCAATACTTCCTGGGGACTTCGATTGCGCGGCCGCTGATCGCGAAGCGGATGGTGGAGATCGCGCAGGCGGAGGGGGCCGATGCGGTGGCGCACGGGGCGACGGGGAAGGGGAACGATCAGGTGCGTTTCGAGCTGACGGCGGCGGCGCTGGCGCCGGAGCTGGAGGTGATCGCGCCCTGGCGGCAGGACCGGTACCGGGATCGCTTTCCCGGGCGGGCGGAGATGATCGCGTATTGCGAGGAGAAGGGGATTCCGGTGCAGGCGACGGCGAAGAAACCTTATTCGTCCGACCGCAACTTGCTGCACATTTCTTTCGAGGCCGGGATTTTGGAGGATCCGTGGTATGACTCCACGGCGGAGAAGGCGCGCGAGATGTTCGTGCTCTCGGTGTCACCGGAGGAAGCGCCCGACAAGGCGGAGTACGTGGAGCTGCACTTCGAGCAGGGGATTTGCAAGGCGGTGGGTTACCATGAAATCGACGCGCTGCTGCACGAGCTAGGCCTGCAAAACGGCGTGGTGTTTAATAGCGAAGGCGCGGCGCAGCTTTCGCCGCTGGGGGTGATGCGGGTGCTGAACAAGCTGGGCGGGCGCCACGGGATTGGCCGGGTGGATATGGTGGAAAACCGCTTCGTGGGAATGAAATCGCGCGGAGTCTATGAGACGCCCGGCGGAGCGATCCTGCACTACGCGCACCGGCAGATCGAATCGCTGACGATGGATCGGGAAGTGATGCACCTGCGCGACGGGTTGATCCCGAAATACGCGGCGCTGGTGTACAACGGCTTCTGGTTCGCCCCCGAGCGCGACGCGCTGCAAGCGCTGGTGACGGAGACGCAGCGGAATGTGACCGGCACGGTGCGGGTGAAGCTGTACAAGGGGAACGTGATGGTGGCCGGGCGCAAATCGCCGCTTTCGCTGTATAACCCGCACATTGCGACGATGGAGGCCGATCCGACCAAGGCCTATAATCAGAACGATGCGACCGGGTTCATCGCGCTGAATGCGCTGCGGCTGAAGGTGGCGACGCGGGTGCAGAAGGGGGCGCGGTGAAATGCAGGACTTACAGATTCCTATTTAAGCAGCGCCGAAACCGGCTGCCGGCCGCGCAGAATCGGATTCCGGGTGGGATGCACGCCCTCCCGACGGGCGGTGAAAGTTAGTCTTACCAGGAGCACACATGCACCATGTCTAAGCGATTTGATGCACACTGGGTGACTCAGGAGATCAAAGCAGCTATCGTAATATGTGCCGAATATCTCTGCACATTGCTAGTAGTGTCGTTCGGCTTCGCGTGGTACTTTCATTGGTATCTCAGACAGATCGATCCATTCCTTCTGCTTGCGATGCTGGCTATCGCACCGCTTTTTCTTTTCACTTATTTCGCCCTCAGGCTCCACAAAATGAGTTTCCTCCCCCGCGTCGCTGCCTCTCTTTTCTTGGGCGTTGTCACCACCGTCATCGCTTGTATCGTCAGTGATCCGATGAAAGACTTTATTTGGCCGCCCTAGTGGCAGGTTATGAACCCACAGACAGCGCGAACGATTCCCCCGCCGGGAGCGTTCTGAGACCTTGGCTCTGGCGCCTCTGGTTTGCTCTGATCGTCGCCTTCCTCGTCGCCATCGTTAGCCATTATCTCTTCCCGCCCGACCTGCAACTTACGACGCCGACTCTCACGTTTCGGGATGGCATATGCACTGCCTTACCAACCCATTTCGGCCGTGTTACAGGTCATCGTCGGTAGCGGCAGGCCCGGCGACGACGCCATTCCGCCGAGCTATAAAGAGCTTGCACGCAAGTCTCTCAGCATTTCCCTCCCGCCAAAGACTCGCCAGACATTCACCTGTGACTTCCCACTTGCACCGTCAGTGTTTCGCGAAAACACCGCTCGAATCGAAATCATGCCACGTAAAACGGAATCTCAATGATGCCTAAACAAGCCGAAAGCGGCGGGGCGGTTCGGCCAAGCGGCATGGGGAACAGTCGGCCCATGAACAAAAGGGGAAGCCCTTCCATCGGCCGGCTGAAGCGTCCGCCAAGCCAGCGCGCTTTCTTTCAGCTTGTCCAGGCCGTGGCGAAAAGCTTCCCTGAACGCATCGCCGAGCCCGCGCCTGTAATGCCGACCGAACCTCTCCCCACCACGCGGCTCAATAGGATGTTCGATCTCTGAGCGCGTCTTCCGTACATGAACGCTGCTAATTTGATCTACCGCATCCGCGAGCGTGAGGCGGATTGCGGGAACCTTTCCCCGGCACCTGAGGACGTTTTGGCCGCCGCCGAGCAGCGTCTTGGTTTTGCTCTTCCGCCGCTTCTGCGGACGCTTTACTCCGAAATTGGCGATGGCAGCTTTGGTCCCGGTTACGGCTTTTTGCCGTTGTTTTCACCCGCAGCGCAACCGCACGAGGATTCCGTCGTCGTGTTGTATGAGGTTTTCCGAGGCGGTGATCCCGAGGAGCCGACTTGGTCATGGCCGGAGCGGCTATTGTGTGTCTGCGATTGGGGCTGTGCTATTCGTAGCTGCGTCGATTGCTCACGTCCCGAGTTGCCGGTCGTGCGCTTTGATCCCAACGAGCAAGGTGAGCAGTTCTTCCCAGAGGCACCTACCTTGAATGGTTGGCTTGAAGACTGGATTTCCGGGAACAACCTATGGTAAGTGGGTGCAACCGCCCATATGCCGAGCGAACCTCTCCCCACCACGCGCTCAATAGGATATTAGGAGTCGCTACCCGTCTCCCGTGAACGAATGCCCATGGATGTCTTCATTACCTCCGACTCCAACTGGGAAGCGAAGATTGCGCACGCGACACGGACTCTTTCTCTCCGCCCATTCTTTGCCGAGCGCGACTATGGGCCGGGGCTGTCGGCTCTCAGTATCATTCTCATGTGCCGCGACCCATCGCTCCAATTTCGGCGTCGCCTGCGGCTCGACCGCAAGAAGCGCGATTTGCATTCGGACATCATGCTCGATCTTCCCACTATGCAGACGGCGGGACATGCCGGGCGACGGAGCATTATTGCGGAGCGGCTTCTCGCAGATATTCCTCCAGCCATCGCCAAGTATCGCCTACCCGATTTCGATTTGCCGCGGTTCACTCACGACTTCCAACACATCATCGAGGAGCAGCTTCTCGGCGCAGAGTCTTCACGCTTCGACCATCTTTGTCGCGAATGATACGTCTTCAATTTCCAACAGCCGCGATGCCTAAGCTGCGCGGCCGCGAACGGCTCCGGCTGTCACGCTGGCTGCTGCCGCCGTCGATGAGCTTAGGGTCGTTAGATCAATATGGAAGCGTTCACATTTCATGAAGCGATGCGCCGATATCTGCGGCGCTACTCAGCAGAGATGATTCGGGTGAGCCGGGAGATCCAAGTGAGGACTGCGCCAGTCTGGGCGAGGTGCGGGACCTTTTGGTTTCAGCACGACGGCTATTTCGATCAGTCTCTGCCCCTCTCTACCATGTGGGACGACGGGGAGGGCAGCGTCGAGGTGATCGCCTGCGATCCCATTCGAGAGATCGAGACCGAGCCATGGGACTTCTGGGATGCCTACGACCTCCCGGAATCCGAGGCTAACCCCGATGACGTTTTGACGGGCTTGATCGCCGACTGGTTGCACGACTGCTGGATTCGCTCAGGCGGCAGCGCCAGCAAGTTACGATTTTACCTCTATGCCTACTATGGACATTGCTGCCATGATCTCGTGAAGGGGCGGCTGGTGGATCCCGACGAAATGAAAGCGGACTTAAACATCTGAGCAACGATCCGCTGGAGCGAACAGGAAAATACTTCTCTATGGCGATCGGGTCAGCGGCGCTTGCGGGAGAGGCCGAGCAACACGCCGCAGAAGGGGCGATGGAGGGCTCTATAGACGGAGGCCGAAGCCTAGCTGAGTTTGCCAGGAAGAGGCGTCCACCGCGGCGTGCGCGAAATCGGCCCCGATGTCGATTTTCGGGACGTAGCGATAGCCGGAGGCGGCTTCGAGAAAGAAGCGGCTGGTGATGTCCAGGGTGAAGCTCACTTGCGCCGCGACGCCGACGCGGAATTCCGTGCTGCTCTCGTTCAACCTAAAGCTGCGCACGGCGCGGCTTTGGCCTCGCTGATGCGTGGTGACGCGGGCGCGAAGATCGGTATCGAGGATGTTGAGGGTCGGGCCGACGGAAACGCCCACGTGGCAACGATCGGTGACGCGAAACTGGATTTCGGGTGCGATGACGATTTCATGGAGATCCACATTGAGCTGCGCGCGGCCGAGGGCATAGGAGCTGGAGCCGCCGGCGTGGTCCTCGCGCGGCGGAATCGCTCCGGCGCCGTAGAAATTGTTGTATTTGCGCGCATCGTGAATGGTACCGGAAAAATCATCCTCGAAGGGAAAGCGCGCGCCGGGCAGATCGATATTGGTAGCGAGGACGGTATGGTCATAGCGGTAGCGCTGCGAGGAACCGCTGAGGCTGCGCAGGCCCGAGCTCAAATCGGCCGGCGTCCAGGAATAGCCAAAGAGGAGGTTCACATCCGCGCCGGCCCATTCGGCGGCGGTGTAGCGGAGTTGCACAAACCCGCCGGGAGTGACCTCGTCGTCGGAATGGAGATCATCGGCGACAAAGGCGTGAAATTTCAGCTCGGAGAGAGGGAAGGGGATCGGTCCATCGAGGCGGGGAGTCGGGCTCAGTTGCGAACGATCGTTCACGGTGCCGAGCGCCGTGCCATCATCGAAAAACGGCAGGCCATTCTTCTTGAAGCCATCGGGGCCCACCTCGCCATCGTCATACACCACCGGACCACCGCGGCGGAATAGGCCTGGGTCCGGCGTTTGCAGCCGAAAATCGGCGGTGATTTGCCGGACGCTCGCGCCGGCGGTGATCGACCAGCGCGAGCGCCCCTCCGGCGCAGGCGCGCTCTTGCCGTCGCTGACAGGCGTGCCGGCCAATGCCGGAAGAATGGGCAGGAGGAAGGCGAGGGTGGAGGGAGCGATGCGTCTCATGGTGGGGGTTGAGGTACGGGATTGAGAGAGTGGGACCGATGGGTCAGTAGCAAGCGGAAAGGCTCGCGGGACGGGAGTTACTCACACGGCCTGCTTTGGTTTGTGGGGAGTAGGTGGGACGGTGCTTTTAATCCGCGCTAGCAGACTGGGGGTGCCGATAGCGTTGTGAAGCTCGCCAAGAGTGCATCTTGCCCCTGACCGATGTAGCGGGTGGGGAATGGCTCAACTGGACATCCGGGTCACCCGCGCGCCACACAGAATGATGACCGTAGGAATCATCGTGTTTGTCGTCGGCCTCCTGTGGACGGTCTTTAAGGGCTATGTAGTCTGGGACATTGCTCGCGACCTTTACAATGGTGGCGGAGCGCCCACGCGGCTATGGGACCAAGGTCCTATAAACCTTGCGGGCCAAACGAGTCAGTCTGGACGTGGATGCAGGAGGAGTTTTCTACGAAATCCATGAAACCGCAATCAAACGCCCCTTAATATGCTCCGCTACGCAATCATCTTCCTTATTGTCGCCATCGTCGCTTTTGTCCTCGGCTTTGGTGGGATCGCAGGCACCGCAGCCTGGATCGCCAAGGTCTGTTTTGTCGTGTTCTTGATCTTTGCCATCATCACCTTCCTCAAGAAAGGCTGATAGCCCGGAAACGCCCAAACAGGCGCTGCGTCGAACCGTCCCGCACGTCACGGATCTCCGGGTCGTGGGCGACGAGGCGCTCGCCAAAGAATCATCGATGTTCAACGCCAATTTTTTTGCCCGACCAAGGCCGTGGCTGAGCCTGTGGGTGGTGCTGTCTCTCGCCCTCCTCTCGAGCACGATTTCCACTGGCTATGGGGGCGAACCGCCGCGGGTGGCTAAAACCTCGGTCGGTCCCGATTTGGTCGCACAGGTTGAGCAAGAGCTCGCCCGGTTGAAGGCGCAGGCTGAAAAGGAGCCCGGACCGGACTGGCCCCGTCCCTCAACCCGCGTGGCCTACCTGCTCCTGGCCGGTTTGGCCGCCGATGGATCGCCGTTGAGCAGCCTGACGGAGGCGGAACAGTTGTTCTTCGGCGTGGAAAAACACGGTGGCGGCCGGGGAATCCTATTGGAGGTGACGCCGGATGTCCGAGTCGCACTGGTGGACCGTTGGATTCAGGACAAGTCCGGGACTTTCCTGGAGAGGGGCGCGGATCTCTTTGTACGTGAGGGCGGGAATTGGATTCGAAAGGGCAGCGGAACGGCCATCGGCAAGGAGTAGCGGAGCCAATCAACGCCGACGCCGTGCCAGAAGACGGCGGTCTTGAGGCACAGGTGTTTGGGACCTTGCGTGTGGCGGAAGGCGTCGTGAAGCCAGGCGCCTTTGTCATCTTTTTGGTAACCGCTGCCGCCAAGCCAGCGCGATTCCTTTTCAGCTTGTCCAGGCTATGTCGAAAAGCTTCCCTGGGAGAGTTACCCTCCCCACCGCCCATATGCCGACCGATCTTCCTCCTCCGCGCGGCTCAATAGGATGTTAGGCCCTCAACGATGTGGCAACCGCTGACAGAACTTTCAGAAGAACACTATCGACACGTCGCGAACCTCCTAGACGAAGGCGCTGCTGTCAGGTTGGCCGATACTCTGCGGATACTTGCCCGGCGACCTTACGCGAATCAGCTTTCCGTTGTCATCCAGATGGGCCACCTCAGTCTCACCACAGCGAGAACGTGGAACGACAATCATTATCGCTGGCCGCACCCTTCAATCGTGCTCAGAGCGGATTACTGGCCGGACCCTTCAATTGCGCTCAGAGCGGACGGACTTATCTGGGTAGCATACAACCCAGGATGCGAGCCGAACGCCAAACCAACTGCTTCACAATGGTTGAAAACTCCGGCCGAAGCGGCGTTATTCATCGACATCCTGATGAACCGGACGCCTTATGATACAGAGTCCGCCCTGGCTGCCGTGCAGGCTGCGGCACGACGTAAGCGCCTTTCCCATGAGTGAAAGGCCTACATGCGTTGCGGTGAACCGCTCCATACGTCAAGTGGCTTATGGTGCCCACCTGGGGAGATGAGAGGAAGAAGGGGGGGCTACGCTTTCCTGGTAGGCATTGAGGGAGCCGGGGGAGGAGTTTATGCGAAGGTCGCTGAATCGGCGCTGTTTTCCCAGCGGTCGTGCCGGAAGACGGCGGCTTTGAGGCGGGGGTATTTGGGATCTTGCAGGTAGTGTTAGCGTTGCGAAATCGGGTGCCTTGGCCGCCTCTTTTGGGAACCGCCCAGTGCAATTGCATTCAGCTTGCCTTGGCGCGGCTCAATAGGATGTTAGGCCTATGAGAGCGCCTGCACGGGCAATGTTTCTCGTCATTTTGCTTTCGGCGCAGCTTGCGGCCGCCGAAGGAGACTGGCACGCTTTTGTCGCGCCCAACAAACGCCATGCCGTTCGGCTGCGCGAGGGTAACGCGATCGGTAATTGCCGCTATAACCAGGCACAGTTGATCGATGCTCGCACCGGAAAGTTGCTGCTCGATTTCGGTCCTGAACGGAGCCCATCTTTCGATCTTGGCGGCTACGAGGAGGATTCGGTGGTTTGGGCACCCGACAGCCTCCTGGTCGCAGTCTATCTCCACAGCCACCGGGTGGGAGAGCCGCTAGTGGCGATGATTTCCGGCGACACAGCCTCGTCGTGCACTATTCCCGAGGTTACGCTGCCGCACGACAAAGATCCCGCAATCGACGGCCGACGGGTGCAGGCCTGGGTTAAGCCGATCAAGTGGATTGCCAACTCAACACTGCTGCTCCGCGACAGCGGATTAATTCAGCAGCAGCGAGAGGGCGCTTTCCGGATCGGATATTCCTACGAAATAGAGCTTCAATTCGACCGAGAGGGTCAGGGACTTTTGAAATCGCTTAAGCGACGTGAATTCACCAAGGAGCGAGCAGACTAACACGAATGAAACGGGTCGCGAATTCAGTCGCCTTTGTCGCCCTTCCTGGGAGTCAGGCTCGCCAATCCAGGGCGATTCCATTCAGCTTGCCTTGGCAGGTAAGAAGAGCTCCCATGAGGGAAGCGCCCCCCGCCCATCTGCCGTCCGCTCTTCCTTCGATCTTGGCTCCAATGGGTGTTGGACCGCTTAGGGACCACATATTTATGAACGCCGAATACAACCAATGGTTTGAGGAGGTCTCCCGTGATTCGGTTCTGCGCCGTGCCGCGATCGCTCAATTCACCCGACAGCGCACCATCCTGGTTTGCTGCGCGTCGGTTTCGACCGTGGCGGCTTTGGTGTCGTTTCTGACTCCGGTGGGTCCGCTGCTGGTGTTCGTGGCGGCTTCGATGTGGTTTGGAGTTGGCCGGATCAAGTCGAGGCGGCAGGTGCTTTTGCTGCTGGATAAAAAGCCCGAGCAGGATGCGACACCGGCGGCTTAGTCAAGAAGACTGGGCATTGTCCGGGGGCGCGTAAAACGACGTGGATCCGCTGGCTGCGCTTGCGGCCATTGAAGTTCCGCGCGCTTGCCCCGGAAGGCAAAAGTCTTATGCTTTTCACACCGCGCGCGGTGATGGAACGATTTGTCTCGCCCCTTCAGGGCTGCGCCGTTCTTGTGTGGTTAATCCAGGGCGTCGCTCGTGCCTCGCTTTGCCCTGGGCTGAGGGATGGCTGGGCCTTCGGCCCGGAAGAGGCTGCCCGCCTCATCTACGGCGCCCATTGGGGGGCTGAGAGGAAGTACGGGGGGGCCACGCTTTCCTGGTAGGCTTTGAGGGAGCCGGGGGAGGAGTTTACGCGGAGGTCGCTGAATTTGCCGGCGTTGACGGCGAATTCGGGGTGGTCGGGGTCGGCGCTGTTTTCCCAGCGGTCGTGCCAGAAGACGGCGGCTTTGAGGCGGGGGTATTTGGGATCTTGCATGATCCTGAAGGCGTCGCGAATCCAGCCGCCTTTGTCGCCTTTTTTGGGGAAGTCGCCGACGCCCCATTCGCAGAGCATGATGGGTTTGGTGGAATCGAAGAGGGTGAGCTCGGTGTAGGGCCAATCGAAGAGGGGGAGGAAGGGGGCCCACTCTTCATCGACGGGGAATTGCATGCCGTAGAGGGAGAAGCCGAGCCAATCGACGTAGTCCGGGCCGGGGTAGTAGTGGCGGGCGAGGTTCCACTCTTCCTGGGGATCGGAGTAGTCCATGAGGTGGAGGACCCAGAGGACATTGGTGGCGCCACGGGCGCGGACGCGATCGACGATGTGGCGCCAGGCGCGCTTGAAGGCGGTGGGGCCTTCGTATTGGGGGGGATTGGTGTCCGGGATTGGTTTGCCGGCGCCGTAGTGGACGCCGCTCCAGGGAAACCAGGAGCCGTTCATCTCGTTGGCGAAGGAGACGATGATGGGGTAGTTCAGTTCGCGGGCGCCATCGGCCCATTTATCGATGTAGGCATCGTGGGCGCCCTCGATGATGGAGGTGATGGAGTATTTGTCGGGTCCGCGGCCCTCGATGTAGGGGCGATCCCAGGGGGACCAGAAGACGAGGGGGATGGCGTCGTGGCGGCTGATGATGCCGAGGTTACGCGCGGGGAAGGTTTGCTCGCCCCAGTAGCTGGAGGAGGCGACGATGGCTTGGTGTTTGCCGACGAGGCTCTCGAAGCCTTCGATTTTTTCGAGGGTGACCTGGTCTTCGCGGTCGCCGAATTCCATGTAGGCGCCGGTGTAGAGGCCCTGGGCGGGGATGGCGAGGCGGCGGGCGGTGTTGTTGGCGGGGGGAGGAGGGATGATGGTGGCGCGCCGGCAGGCGGGAAGGGCGAGGGCGGCGGTGGCGAGGAAGTGGCGGCGCTTCATGGGGTGGAGCGGAGGGTCATCCTCATCCTCATCCTCTTCAGAAATGAACGGGGCCGTACGTGGGGTGTGCCTATCGCGAAAGAACGCGCCTCGAAGCTCATCGCGATTTGAGGATGAGGATGAGGATGAGGAGGATTTGTCATGCGCGCGCGGGGACGGAGGCGGTGCGCTCTAGTTTGCCCCAGCCGACCAATGCGCCTTTTAGGGCGGCGAAGAGGGATTTCCAGACTACCCAGGCTAGGAGCCAGCGATAGACGAGGCGCATGGGGATGATGCGGAGGGAGCGGTAGATGGGTTCTCCTTCCAGCCAGCAGGCGAGGGCGGCGAGGAGGAGGTCCATCGCCAGGAAGGCGGCGAAGTAGGGCCAGAATTGGGAGGCGTAGCCGTTGAAGATGCTCCAGAGGAGGATGAGATCGGCAGGGGGGACGAGGGCGACTAGCAGGACCTGGAAGAACCAGACGCTGGGGAGGCTGAACCAGCCGAGTGCCGGGCGGCGAGGGGAGAAGACGAGGTCGCGGTGTTTCCAGAGGCACTGGATGGTGCCGAAGGCCCAGCGGAAGCGTTGTTTGGCCAGGGTGCGGAGGGTTTCGGGGGCCTCGGTGTGGGCGATGGCGCGCGGGGCGTAGCCCATGTGCCAGCCTTGCTTGTGGAGCGTGAGGGTGATGTCGGTGTCCTCGGCGAGGGTATCGTGGGAGAAGCCGCCGGCGGCTTCCAGGGCTTCGCGGCGATAGGCGCTGATGGCGCCGGGGACCACGATGATGCAATTCCAGATGGAGTGGGCGCGACGGTCGAGATTGAAGCCGCAGAGGTACTCGAGGGACTGGCAGCGGGTGAGGAAATTGTGCGCATTGCCGACGCGGGCCTGGCCGGAGACGGCGGCCATTTTTTCCTCGCGGAAGAGCTCGGCGACGAGGGCGGCGACGGTTTGCGGCTCGAACAGGGTATCGGCATCGAGGAAGACGAGGACGCCGTGGCGGGCGTGGGTGAGGGCGCGGCTAAGGGCGGCGGATTTGCCGGCGTTTTCCTGGCGGACGAAGCGGACGCGCGGGTCTTCGGCGGCGACGCGCTCGATCTCGGCGGCGGTGTGATCTTTCGATCCATCGTCCACGATGACGATTTCGAGGTCGCCAGGGTAGATGGACTCAAGCACGGAGCGGAGGGTTTTGGCGACGACTTTGCCTTCATTGTAGGCGGCGATGAGGACGCTGACCGGCGGTGCGGGGGAGGGGAGGGCCGGGCCGCCTTCCTCTTCTTCCCGCCGGTGGCGCCAGGCGAGCCAGGCGATGAGGGCCGCACGCGCAACCACCATGGCGGTGGCCAGAATCATGAAGGCCCAGAGGAGGGCGACGAGCCAGCGCCAGGCGTTGAAGCCCCAGGCGGCGACAGCGTGCCAGCCGGCGCCTCCGCCGACGGGCGGCATGATTTCATCGTGCGGGATTTTTAGCAGCTCGCCGAGGGAGACGATGCGATCGCCGCGCTCGTGGAGCCAATCGATGATGATCGGCAGCGCCGCCAAGGTCTGGGAGCGATTGCCGCCGGCATCGTGGAGGAGGATGACATTGCCGAGGGTGCGCTGTTCCTTGACGCGCTGCACGATGGTGGCGACGCCCGGACGGGCCCAATCCTGCGGATCGATGCGCTCGAGGACGACGGTGTAGCCGAGCTCTTTTTCGGCGAACTGCAGGGGGCGGAGCTCGTCGAGATTGGAGGGGGTGGAGTCGGCATTGTAGGGCGGGCGGAAGAGGGCGGTGCCCCGGCCGGTGATGCCCTCCAGCAGGCGCTGGGTGGCATCGAGCTCCAGCCGCACCCGCCAGTCCGGCACCTCGGCCAAATTCACGTGGGTGTAGGTGTGATTGCCGAGCTCATGGCCCTCCGCCACGATGCGGCGGACGAGCTCCGGGTGGTATTCGGCGTTGTTGCCGACGAGGAAGAAGGCGGCTTTGACGCCGCGGGCTTTGAGGACATCGAGAATGCGCGGAGTCCACTCGGGATCCGGGCCGTCGTCGAAAGTGAGGGCGACGGCATCGGGGTCGCTGGCGCCCTGATGATAGAGGACGGGGTAAGTGGGGAAATCCGCGTAGTGGGCGGAGAGGCGGCCGGCGACTAGGCGCACATCGCGCCGGCCATCGTCGCGGGTGAGGTCGACGGTGACGATCTCGCCGCGGCCTACGTGGGTGACGGTGTCGTCGGCCTTGAGCGGGCCGAGCGAGGCGGCGAAATCGGCATCGACGGGCTGCTTTTCCAAATCGCGCGGGAAGATGCTCCAGGAGGCGGGGTCCTCGGTGCCGAGGCGGTAGAGGGCGAAATCGTGGAAGCCGCTGGCGAAGGAGGTGGCGAGCTGATTGTGCAGGCTGAGGGCATCGAGGAACGAGACGGTGTGCTCGCCGAGGGGCTCGGAGTAATCGAACTGGCCATTGAAATCCGGCTCTTCGATATCCACGCCGTCTTCTTCCACGCCGGCGTAGCTGCCGCGGCACATGGCGTCTTTGAAGGAGATGGTTTCGGCGGCGCCGGTGGTGGTATTCCAATCGATGGCGTAGCTGCCGAGGGCGAGGACCCACTGCTCCGGTGGGGCGTAGCTGGAGAGGGCTTTGAGCCAGCCTTCGAGCCAGCTCTGGGAAGCGAGGGGACCGGGCTCATCGCCCTGCGCGTGCTCATCGACCAGGAGGGCCACGAAGCGGTCCACGACATCGGAGAGGGCATCGAGATCGAGCGCCTTGATTTCCTGATCCATGGAGACGGCGAGCCAGAGCTCGCGCTTGGCGCCGTGCAGCGCTTTGGCGAGATCGGTGAGGAGGGCCGTGTACTCGACCGTGTACGCGGGGTCCATGTTGTCCCAATCGATGATGACGCCGGCGGCGCCGACCTGAGCGAGTTTGGCCGAGAGGTCGCGGATGAAGCGGGTGCGTTCGATGGCGGGGCCGCGGGCGAGGTTTTCCACGGCCTCCGGCTGCGGGATTTCGCCGGCGATATTGCGCAGAAGGGGGACGATGGCGATGCCCTGGGCGGCGCAGTAGCGGACGAGGTCGGAATCCATCTCGGCGGTCAGTTTCGCCTCCGGGCCGGAAAGGGAGTACCACTCCGGCGCGAGGTGGGTGAGCGAGGCAGCGTGCGCGCGGAGCGAGATGACGGCGTTTGGGTCCGAGGCATCGTAGAAGCCCAGGCGCACGTTGCGCGGGCCGCGCGGCTGGCCGGCGGCGGCGCGGAGCTTGGCCATGCGCTCCTGGGTATTGGGGGACTGGGCTACGTAGCGCTGCCACTCACTGGCCTTGGGATCGGACGGGGGGCGCTGTGGGGGCTCCGGATGGCGGGCGAGACGGCCGCGGAGCTCGCGCACCTCCGGCGGGAGGCGGAGGGCGGGCCGGACCATGACGGCGGTGACGAAGAGAACGAGGCCGATGCCGAGCAGGAGGCCGAGCGCGCCGAGTCTCCGGCGCACGCTGGGCCAGCGCTTCCCGCGCGGGTCCAGGAAGATAAAGCTCGGTTTTCCAGATAAACGTTGCGGCATGCGCGGCGGCAGATGTAGCCGAGCGGGCGGGTGGCCGCAAGGTGGCAACCGGGTGACGGGTGGATTTTGTCAGCGGGTAATTTACTGGGCGGTTGTTTTCAACTGGGCGGCCCTCGTGGGAATGCCGCGTTATCGGAGGCGGTGGTTTTTGAGGATGAGGATGAGGAGGAGGAGGATTTGGCTGCGGCGCGCTGCGTGGATCGGCTGGGGCCGGGTTACGGCTTTAGCTCTTCTATGGTATTCGGCGGGAGCGCGATGTCCTTTGGCAGGCCGGGGAAGAGGGTGCCGAGCATTGCCGGGTCTTTGCGGAGCGCGGCGGAATCGAGGAATCGCCAGTCGGCGGAGCCTTTGGCGCGGCCGGCGATGAGGAAGCCGGTGGATTTCAGGCGTTTGTCGCCGAGGACGTAGACGGAGCTCGTGGGCAGAAAGCAGATGTCGTCGGTGCCGGCATCGTACACGGCGGTCGGTTTGCCGTACTCCATGGACTCCAGCTTTACCTGGCTGGCGAATTGGCGGATGGCGTCGCGGGAGGTGGTTTCAAAGACTTCCCGCGAGCCGAAGAGTTTTTCGATGGCTGGGTGGGTGGCTTTGATGAGGGTGTCGGCGTCGCCGGCCTTGAAGGCATCGGCGATGACTTTGGCTTGCTGCACGAGGGCCTTTTGCTCGCTGGCGCTGAGGGTGACCGGCTCGGCGGCTAGCAGGGGTGACGAGAGCAGCAGGAGGAGGGCTAAAAAGCGCATGTGCAGGAGGCTAGAGGGTGAACGCTGGGGCGTCCATAGGGACGCTCGGGGCTAGCTAGTGGCAGGGCTCGACCATCCAGTCCCAGGTGGGCAGGGTGCGGCCATCGCGCAAGGTGACTCCGCAGGGGCTCATGGGGTGCGGGCCGTCGAAGGCTTCGGCGCGGACGGAGAGGCGGACGATGCCGAGGGTTTCGACTGGGGTCACTTCGTTGGGGGTGGAGTGGCCGTCGCTGTTTTCGTCGAACCAGACGGCGAGGCCGGTGAGCTCTGGGCCGGTGAGGGCGCCGTCGCCGTCGTCGTCGAGGGCGGCCAGGGCGTCGTAGCCGGTTTTGCGGAAGATTTGGAAGGTGTAGCCGCCGAAGAGTTGGCGGGCAGAGGTGATGTGGCCGGTGTGCAGCGGATCCCAGACGAGGAAGCCGAGGTGAGGCTGGACCCAGGGCCATTTTTCGGGGAAGCCGTAGCCGCGGAGGTCGAAGTCCACGTGGTGTTCCGGGGCGAGCATTTCATTGAGGTGGGAGGCGGGGGTGAAGGAGAAAACGAGTGGTGTGACCAAGACAACTGGCAGGCCTTCAAATTTTTTGATCGCCGCTTTGGCTTCCTCCAGCGTCGCGCGATCGCCGTCGCTGAGGTGAGCGTCTTCGTTGGCGAGACGAACGAGCCCGACGGCGGCTTCGTACGAGGCGAAAGTTTCCAATCCATCCCCCGTCCTTGTGGTTCTTTTGCTATCCTCGGGATAGCTACGCCGATAGACACGCGTGTAATGGCCGCGAATCTCCTCCAAGGTGATGCCGGAGAGCGATGGCGGGACGCCTCCCGGCTTCTGACGCTGGAGCCAGGCGCGCACTTCTTCCAGCAGCGAAGCGTAGGTGAGCTCGTACACTGCAGCGCCGGGGGCCAGTTGCATGGCTTTCTCGATGGCAGCACGCGCGGCCATGGCGTGACTAAGAAGCCGTGCGTCGCTTAGCTTTCGAACAGTTTGTTTTTGGAGCCGCATGGCGAATTCCGGCGAAATCCCTTCCGTAAGAGGATTGTGGCGCTCACCCTTGTAGTTCGAGGGGCCGTCCGGAGATATTATGTTTCGAGGGTCATCATTTGGGTATGCCAGGATGTGATCGCGCGCCAAAGCAAACGCCAGGTAGTTTACCCGGCCGACTAGATACTGAGCAGAGGCTTCGCTTGGGTGCCCTTTCAAGTATTTCTCGGCTGACTTCAAGACCGTGCCGACTGGAAAGATTTCCGACGGCACAGGGGTGGCTGGCGCCGGGGCCGCCCAGGCGAGGAGCAGTAAAGCAAGCAGCGCTTGCGGGGGAAGAAGGCGCATCCTCATGGTTAAAGCGTATTTGGGATGACGTCCGCTGCCAAGGCGTCACTGCTTAGTTATCGCGCGCACTCCGCCTAGGTCGGCGAATTGTCACGCCCTTTCAGGGCTGGCGCGTTATTGTAAATTAGACCCAGGGCGTCGCTCGTCCCTCGCTTTGCCCTGGGCTGGCTTCTGGCTGGGCCTTCGGCCCGGGAGACATGCGTCACCAGCGCACCGCACCGCCCTCCGCTGGGCCTCGCCGCATGCGACAGCTCGGGCGGAGCCTCGCCCTCCCGGCCCCTTTTTTGACCGCTGGCGCGAAACTCGGTACGCCTTTGCTCTTTCGCGATTTGGCTTTGGGATTGCGGAATCCGGAGGTGCGAAGTGTGGAATTGGAGGGATGGACTTTCTCGGGGGAATTGAGGGAGAATTTGGGGTTATGAGCTCTCCCGTCACGATTCATCCTTACTTCAAAGTTCATTCCGGCCAAATGGAGGCGGCCAAGGCGCTTTTGCCGGCTTTCATCAAGAAGTGCTCCACCGAGGTGAAAGTGCTCTTTTACGAGTTTACGATTTGCGGGGATGAGATTTTTTGCCGGGAGGGATATCAGGATGCGGATGGCGCGCTGGTGCATCTGGCCAATGTGGGCGACGAGTTGGGCCAGCTCATGCAAATCGCCGATCTCCATCGACTGGAACTGCACGGGCCGGCGGCGGAGCTGGATAAATTGCGGGACGCGGCGGCGCACCTGAATCCGCGCTGGTTTGTGACGGAGTGCGGACTCTCGCGCGCGTGATTCACGCCGGGACGTTGCACAGCCTGTTGGCGCCGCTGGCGGAGCAGGGGATTTATATCGGCACTTCCTCGTGGAAATATCCGGGGTGGTGCGGGCAACTCTATGACGAGCAGCGCTACCTCACGCGCAATAAGTTTTCGCAGGCGAAATTCGAGGAGAATTGCCTGGAGGAGTATGCGCTCACGTTTCCCACGGTGTGCGTGGATGCGGGGTATTACCAGTTTCCCACGGAGGCCTATATGGGGAAGCTGTGCGGGGCGGTGCCGCCGGGGTTCCGGTTTTCATTCAAAGTGACGGATACGATCACGCTGAAATCTTTTCCGAACCTGCCGCGGCATGGGCGCTTTGCCGGGCAGGCGAATGAGCATTTTCTCAATGCCGATCTTTTCATCGGGTCATTTCTCAAGCCGTGCGAGCGGTACCGGGAACAGATCGGGGTGCTGATGTTTGAGTTCTCGCAGTTTCATAAGCGCGATTTTGCGCATGGGCGGGATTTTATGGCGGCGCTGGATCAGTTTTTGGGAAGGCTGCCGGCGGGGTGGCAGTACGGGGTGGAGATTCGGAATCGCAATTTTCTGCACCCGGAATATTTCGCGATGTTGCGCAGCCATGGGGTGGCGCATGTTTTTAACTCTTGGACGCGGATGCCGCCGGTGAGTGAGCAGGTGGCGATGCCGGAGAGTGTGACGACGGATTTTTTGGCTGCGCGGTTTTTGCTGACGCCGGGGCGGACTTACGAGCAGGCGGTGGCGGCGTTTAGCCCTTACACGGAAACCAAGGCGGCCGATCCCGAGGCGCGGGCGGCGGTGAAGACGCTGATCGAGAAGGCGCGGAGTGTGCGGCGGAGGACTTTCTTGTATGTGAATAATCGGCTGGAGGGGAATTCGCTGCAGACGATTATGGGGTTTTTGCGGGAGTGAGGGGGAGAGTATGGAGTATGGAGTATGGAGTATGGAGTATGGAGTATGGAGTATGGAGTA
>JADMIO010957438.1_pt1 | contig 49460 bp, 39 predicted proteins | sample 8958161 | NCBI WGS metagenome assembly JADMIO01 (sample SAMN16585339, study PRJNA669376) | soil metagenome | isolation source: Crop rotation soil | place: USA: Cullars Rotation, Alabama | collected 2011
GGCGCGGGGCCAGCACCAAAACACGTCCCTTTGGTGATTTCGATGCCTGCTATGTCGGGTGGAGCCTCGATGGTGAGCCTTATACCCACGCGGAGGGGACACAATGGGATTGGTGGCGTGCGCGTATGCTGGGTGGAAGGACCAATCACTGGGGAAGAATATCGTTGCGGTTCGGCCCGAGAGATTTTAAAAGAAAAAGCATCGATGGCCTCGGCGATGACTGGCCGGTCAGCTACAACGATATTAAACCGTACTACGACCGGGTGGATAAACTGATCGGGGTTTTCGGAACCAATGAGGGACTGGAAAATGATCCCGACGGTTATTTCCTTCCCCCACCCAAGCCGAGGCTCCACGAGCTATTCATAAAAAATGCAGCCACGCAAGCCGGCGTAAAAGTCATCCCTGCGCGGCTGTCGATACTTACGCAGCCTTTACCCGATAATAAAGAAAGGGTCGGTTGCCAGTTTTGCGGGCAATGCAACCGTAACTGCAGTTTGTTCAAAGCTGACTTTTCATCTCCGAATGTGTTGATATATCCCGCGCTGAAGACCGGCAATATTGATATTGTATCCAACGCGATGGCCAGGGAAGTACTGACCAATAATGAAGGGCTGGCAACAGGTGTCTCCTATATCAATAAAGATGATATGATGGAATACCAGGTTAACGGCAGAGTGGTAATCTTAGCAGCCAGCACCTGTGAGTCGGCAAGACTGTTGCTGAATTCCAAATCGCAAAGACATCCTAACGGGTTAGCCAATAACAGCAATGTAGTAGGTAAATACCTGCATGATTCAACCGGTGCAGCCATGGGAGGAATCCTGCCGCAACTATTCGACCGGAAACGATATAATGAAGACGGCGTCGGTGGGATGCATGTTTATTCACCGTGGTGGCTGGATAACAAGAAGCTGGATTTCCCGCGCGGATATCATATAGAATATTGGGGTGGCCAGGGCCAGCCGTCCTATGGATTTAGCTGGGGAATTGAAGGGTTAAATGGCAGGTACCTGGTGAAAGGCAAGGAAAAACAGCCCGGCGGCTATGGCAAATCGTTGAAAGAAGATTACCGTTTCTTTTATGGATGCGGCGTAGGCATGGCCGGCCGCGGGGAAGCCATACCACTTGAATCCAATTATTGCGAAATAGACCCGAGTGTTGTAGATAAGTATGGCATACCCGTATTGCGTTTCAATGTGAAGTGGAGCGAGAACGAAATAAAACAGGCGAAGCACATGAAAGAAACATTTAAGGAAATCATGCATAATATGGGAGCCGTTGTCACCTGGGGCGCTGATGATGATGAAAAAAATAACTATGGTTTGTCCCGGCCCGGCGAGATCATCCACGAGGCAGGAACAGTAAGAATGGGCGATGATGCAAAACGTTCGGCGCTCAATAAATGGAACCAGGCGCATGATTGCAAAAACCTGTTCTGCGTCGATGGCGCCCCGTTCGTTTCACAGGCCGACAAGAATATTACATGGACCATACTGGCGCTGAGCATGCGGGCGAGTGATTATATTGTCGATGAAATGAAGAAAAGAAACATTTGAGTGCAGGAAGCACGAATAGGAGAAGATATCCGAAAAATGAAATAAGAAACCCGAAATTTGAAATGGATCGGGTTTCGATTATTAACACTCGAATTTAATTTAAATGGATCGTCGTAAATCGTTAAAACTGATTGCCACAGGGGCCGTAGCCGCACCGGCCGTTATTGCCGGATGTAAACCCGGGGATGAGCCAAAGAAACCGGAAGAGAATGTTGCGGACGCAAAGTTCAATCTTGACCGCAATCCGGATGAATTAAAATATGAAAAAGAGTTGCTGTCGAAAGAGAAATTTTTTACGGATCATGAAATGGCAACTCTTACCCTGCTTGCCGACATCATCATTCCACGGGATGAAATAAGCGGCAGCGCATCCGATGCAAAAGTTCCGGAGTTTATCGAGTTTATTGTAAAAGATATGCCGTCTCATCAGGTGCCCATGCGCGGCGGGCTTCGCTGGCTGGATATGCAGTGTCTTAAACGGTTTGAAAAACCATTTAAGGATTGCACGCAGGATCAACAACTCGAACTGGTAAATGAAATAGCTTATCCCGAAATACAATACCAGGATGAAAAAGGAAATAGTATAAAAAAGGGGAAAGTAAGACCAAATATGCAGCCGGGTGTGTCTTTCTTCAGCCTGATGCGCAACCTGACGGCTACAGGCTTCTATACATCTGAAATCGGTGTAAAAGATATCGGCTATATCGGCAATAAAGCCACTCAATGGAACGGAGTGCCCGATGATGTATTGAAACAGTATAGTGTTGCTTATACGGAGAAAGAGCTGAAAGAGTGTGTTAGTTTTGATAAAAAATAAAACAGGATGACGCTTTCCCGGAAAACAGCGGCATGGCTTCTTTGCGCACTTCTCATCACAACACCTGCTTTATCCCAAAAATATAAGAGGGACAGTTTGCCTGCTGCAGTTGGTTATGTCAATGACTTCGAAAATATTTTTTCACCCGGCCAGGAGAAATATCTCGATTCAATGATCCGGGCCTTTGAGAAAAAAACAACCATCCAAATAGCGGTAATTACCATTGATACTTCGATGGTCAGCAGGAATAAGTTTCAAAACTATGTTCTCCGGATTGCAAATGCCTGGGGTGTCGGGCACAAGCTGAAGAACAACGGAGTTACCATTGGCCTGTCAAAAGGCTATCGCTTCATGCGGATCGAAAATGGCTATGGAATTGAAAAAAGACTGTCGGACAGTCAAACCAAATCGATCATTGATTCTGCCTTTGTTCCCTCCTTTAAAAAGAATGCTTATTTCGATGGAATAGTTAACGGGCTCAGGGCCATCATGCAAAAACTGAAGTAACTGACCGGGCCGATAATGGCGGTCCACTTATTATCAAACAATGCAAACCCTGTGTTTCCCGGGAATAACAAATTTGATGTAGATAGCGTCTGAAATTTATAAGGAATAGCCTTTGAACGGCATCGACGCGATCCGGAAGTTTAATCAGGACAACGCATCTCTACGCGTTCAATGTATTTGCCTCGCCTGTCATTGCAGTTAATTACAATAGATTAAACGAATACGCGGCCTTGATAAGTCCTGCTGTGTTTTTGACGCGAAGTTTCTTTAAGAGGTTCTGGCGATGTGTATCCACTGTACGCTTACTGATGAACAAAGATTTTGCGATTTCATCGTTGGTCATTTCCAGGGCAATCATTTTAAGTATTTCCAGTTCCCGGTTGCTCAACCCGGTTTTCTCTGTATTCGTGGGTTTGTCGGAGTTTTTTGCCGAATCGATCAGCTTCAGCGCAATTTCATTGGAATAATAAGGTTTGCCCGCCAACACAGACTCGATCGCATGAATCAGTTGCGAGGGCTCAATATTTTTAAGGATATAACCGTTGGCGCCTTCATTGATCATACTTCTTACGTAGGAAAATTCATCATAGTTGGAAAGCGCCAGCACTTTAATATCCTTTTTATATAAACGGATCTTTTGAAGAGTTTCCGTTCCATTCATACCCGGCAACTGGTAGTCAATTAAAACGACATCAAATTCCTTTGTCAGGATTTTACGGACAGCGATTTCACCGTTTTCAGCTTCGTCGATTTCAAAGCGAAGAAAATTTTCACGGGATTCAAGCATGACCCTGATCCCATCTCTTACCATCTGGTGATCATCGATAATTAGTAACCTGATAGTTTTGATCGGTGGTTCCATAATTACAATTTTATTTTTCTACCGGCATTGATACTTCATACCGCGTGCCCTTTCCGGGCCTGGTTATAATATTTACTTCGCCATTATAGGGCCGGAGTCTTGACAACACGTTATTGATCCCCATCCCCCGGTTGTTCAGTCCTGCCATATCAAACCCCACTCCGTTATCCTGCAGGGTAATTAATAACGACCGGTGGTTCCTTGAAAATTCAATACGCAAGGTATCGGCCTTGCTGTGCTTAAGTGAATTGTTGATGAACTCCTGTATGATCCTGAACAGGGCGAATGCCTGCTGCACCGGCAGACCGGGAAAACGGGATACTTCTTTAATAACAATATTCATATTCTCCAGCAACTCATTCTTGGAACACAGCTCTTCTACCGCTTTCACCAATCCAAAAACTTCGAGGCTTTTGGGCATAATATTGAAACAGATATTTCTCATGTCGGCCTGTACGTCAATCAATGCCGCATTAGCCTTTAGCAATATCGCTTTTTGTTTCGGGTCTTCCGCTGTATCCGCAGAAGCGCCGATATAAAATTTTATTGCTGACAGCTGTTGGCCAATGCTGTCATGAATATCTTTTGCAAACCTTGCCCTTTCATTCTCTTCGGTCTCAATGATGGCTTTCAGCACGATATTCTGCGTCTCTTTCTGGATCGATATGTCTTTGGCTGTCATCAGTATCCTTTTTCTTCGCGCATAGGGCCCGCTGGAGAAAAAGGAGGCGGATATCAAAACAGGTATTGCCTCATGGTCCCTGGTCTTAAATACGGTTTCGTGGCCCGTCTTCCGGGCCGCTTTTATATCTTTTATAATGGTATTAAACCATCCCGGTTGTGATTTATCCAGCAAAAAGCCGATCGGCTTATCTTTAAGCGCATGCAGGGGGTATTGCAAATGACTGGTTACCGATGTATTGATATTCTCTATACGGCCCTGGGTATTCAATACGAATACCATATCGGAAACTGAATTGAAGATATTATTGAAATAGTCCCGGGAGATCGTTTTATCTTTCAGCTCTTCACCCAGCATATTCACGCCGGCAATAAAAGCGTCTACTTCGTCCATGCGGCGTGACATACCGACTTTTTTATCGAAGTTGCCATGGGCATAGGCCAGCAACAGGTTTTTTATTTTGTTGAAACGTTCATCAATCATGGGACAAAACTATTTTCTGAATTGTGCGAGCCATTTCAAAGCTGCTTGTTTATTTGAAAATATCCGGACCGGTATTTTTGTTTTTGTTATAGCGACGAAAAAATTGGCGATAAAAGAGCTGAATTTATTTTCCACGACATAAGCGGCCGCAACAAGGTGCTGCACCCCTTCATCCGATGTAAAATAGTCCCTGGCCTTCTTGTCCACCGTTTTTACTCCTTCGTTATAAATTAACACCGCTACAGGCTGGTTACCTGTAAAATCCAATCTTTCCTTCACGATTTCCTTAGCTATCTCCAACGTGATCCGGGAACTTTTTTTATAGGTGCCTGTCAGCAAGTCGCCCTGGAGAAAATAATGAACATAGGGTGTGTCCAGGCTTTTTTCCATATGACAGACCAGGTTTAAAAGTTTATTTCCTGAATTGCTGCAGCCATTTCAAAGCTGCCTCTTTTTTGGTAAACGTCCGTGAAGGTATTAAGGGCTTTGATAAAGATAAAATCCAGTTTCCAATAAATGAGCCTACCGGTGAGCCCACGATGATCGCCCCGGCAACTAAACTTTCCACTCCCTCCTTTGATGCCAGGTAATCTCTCGCTTCCTTCGTCATTCTTCGTACACCAAGATTGACAGCCAGCGCCACGACGGGGTTATGACCCGCCAGGGTGAGCCGGTCCCTGACGATTTGCTTCGCCGCTTCGAGATCGATCTTTTTGTCCTTTTTATAATACCCGATGAGCAGGTCGTCCTCTAATTCAAGGTAAACATATGTAGTATCCAAGGTTTTACGCATAGACGATAAGGTTGGGGACTAAGTATAAATGCTTAGGAAAATCAACTAAGCGGCCGAAAAAAAATAAGTCTTTCGCCTCTTTTCTAATCGGAGTATAAAGATAAAGTTTGTATTACTTTATAGCAACAGTTGTTTTCGATGCGTCCCGGCAATACCATTATAGAAACAACAGATCAGATTATTTCTGATGGTGTAAGGAAAGGAATCCTTCACTTATATACAGATGACAATCAGCTAAAGGATAACGAGATCATTCTGAAAGGGAAACAGGTTGTAAATTTTGGCTCCTGCAGTTACCTCGGTCTTGAATTTGACCCTCGCCTGAAAGAAGCATCCAAACAAGCTATTGATCGTTATGGAACACAATTCGCCGAATCGAGGGCCTATGTATCAATAAAGTTGTACAAAGAGCTGGAAGAAATGTTTGCGCAGATATTTGAAGCACCCTGCGTTATTACTCCTACCACTACCCTTGGGCACATTGCCAATATCCCTGTATTAATATCTTCCCACGATGCGATTATTACTGATCAATTGGTTCATAACTCTGTAAACACAGCGGTAAAATTATTGGCCGGGGCCGGCACACATATCGAGATAGTAAGGCATAACCGGATGGACCTGCTGGAAGACAGGATAAAATTATTGCGTAACAAGTACCGGAAGATCTGGTACCTCGCCGACGGGATCTATTCGATGTTCGGCGATACGGCGCCTATGAATGACATCTACCAGTTGCTCGACAAATACCCGGGCTTTCATGTATATATAGATGACGCCCATGGTATGAGTATCCATGGCAGGAACGGCAGGGGCTTTGTACTCGATAAGCATAAGTTTCATCCCAAAATGATCCTGGCTACTTCGCTTGCAAAAGCCTTTGCAACTGGTGGTGCCGTCATGGTATATCCCGACCAGGAAACAGCGAGGAAAGTAAGGACCTGCGGCGGCCCGTTAATTACATCCGGGCCCATGCAACCGGCACAGCTGGGTGCAGCTGTTGCTGCAGCTTCCATTCATCTCACCGATGAAATTTATACACTCCAGGAAGAGTTGCAGCAAAGGATACTCTTCACCAACCTGATGTTAAAGAAGTATAAGCTTCCTGTCATCGCGGAAAATAATGAAGCTGTCTTCTTTGTCGGCGTGCACCTGCCCAAGGTCGGGTATAATATGGTACGGCGAATGCTGGATGCCGGCTACTATGTTAATCTTGGCATCTTCCCGGCAGTACCTATGAAAAATACCGGGATACGTTTTACCATCACACGGCTGCATACATTCAGCCAGATAGAGCAGATGATCCGGACAATGTCTGTTGAACTCACCAAGGCCCTGGAAGAAGAAGGCGTCACCTACGATGATATTTATAAAGCTTTCAGGATAGCCGCTCCCGAGCAGCAGGTCATTGATAAGGAAGTTGCCTCGGTGATAAGCCAGGCGCTGTCGCTGAAAGTACATCACTATCAAAGTATCCATGACATTGACCAAAAAGAATGGGATAGCCTTTTCAGCAATAAAGGCACATTCGATTGGAACGGACTCGCTTTACTGGAAAACACATTCCGTGAAAATGACGACGAAGAAAACAACTGGACGTTTGACTACCTGGTCATAAAGGACCTGGCAACAGGTCGCCCGGTTGTTGCCACCTTCCTGACAACTGCTATATGGAAAGATGATATGCTCTCTCCGGCCGGTATTTCACAACATGTCGAGGCCAGGAGAATGGCAGATCCGTACTACCTGACATCAAAAGTGATTTCGACGGGTTCTCTCCTGACAGAGGGGGCTCACCTGTTTATAGACCGGTCGTCCAGGTACTGGAAAGATGCGCTGCAATTGTTGTTTGATAAGATTAGTTTCCTCCAGGAAAAATACAATACAAATAGCGTGATGTTGCGCGACTTCCGGCAAATCGACGACGAAATGGAAAGCTTCTTTATTGATAACGGGTTTTTCAAGATCGCAATGCCCGACAACAATGTTATCAGCGATATGTCATGGAAGGACGCCGAAGAGTTTTACCAGCGTCTTTCAAAATGTTCAAAGGCGCATTTCCGGAAACAGGTAAGAAGATACCAGGAAAAATATGAAGTAAGTGTTGAGCGCAATTGTTCTGAAAACGATCTGGATCACTGGTATTCTTTATATGAGAACGTGAAAAACAATAGTCTTGATTTGAATACGTTTGCCCTACCGAAAAAACTTTTTGCAAATATCGTCAGGGATACATCCTGGGAAGTTCTTTCTTTAAAATTGAGCCCGGACGACGAAAAGGATCTGAAAAAAACAGTAGCAGTTGTATTTAGCTATACCGCCGGAGAAAATTATATCCCCATGATCATCGGCCTTGATTATTCCTACAACAAGGAATACAAAATTTACCGGCAGGCACTTTACCAGTTAGTTCTGCGTGCAAAAATGCTCGGCAAGAAAACGATTCATTTAGGATTCTCCGCTGCTGTTGAAAAGAAAAAGGTGGGAGCCGTAACTCACCCGACGTATGCATTTATGCAGACAAGGGACAATTACAATGCTCAGGCCCTGGCATCCATGAATCTTGCCACGCAGGCCAGATAACGCTGGTATCCTTATCCAATCACATTCGTTATTCGGTTCGATCTTACCGTATTTTTTTTAATACACTTAAGTTAAGCACATGAAATTAACAAGGGGCGAATTCTGCCAGTTCAATCTTACTGCACGATTAGAATTGCTGAAAGAATTCGGCAAGACTATCCTGAAAAAAAAAGTGGAGATGAGAGTTGTTTCAGTTTATCGCATATTCGGCTTTTATGTGGAGGTATTTGAAAACACCTCCAGTCAACGCCTTGAAAAAGTGGAACCACTTAAAAACAGCAATATCCTCGAAGTCTATCATCATCTCTGAAGATAAAATCAGTATAAAAACGTAGTCATTACAGGCCTTTGTACTCAAACTAATTATGCAACCTATTCCTAATTTTAGAATTGATAGGCGCATGAAAAAATCGTTTTTGACTTTTATCAACCAGGACTAAAACAAGCAATATAACTATGGTTCGAAACTTGCATCATCATCGCAATCGATTGTTCCATTCTTTGATGTAATGATGATAGTGAGTTAAGATAAGTTCCCGGTAAGATTTAAAGACGATTGCTGGCATATCAGAAAATTCAGGACGCAGTTATCCGGAATTTACAATGTTCATCGGAAGGCAAAGTGAAGTGGCACTCACAATGAAGAGTAAAGGAGGCATGATGAATTTTAATCTGGATTCGCAGACATATGGTGCTATTCATTTAAGATCTGTAGTACCCGCTCCCCCGGTAAAGCCAATACTACCGGAAAGAAAAACCTGTATTATAAAGGAAACATCAACACAGCTACAGCAATCCGGCATGAATAGCGGATACCCGGTGAATGATCCCGGGAAACAGTTTCAACGGACGGTCGTCTTGTTTTCGCCGCGCATTTTTCTTCGGAAATGCAAACTCAATAAACCATTACTCCTTTTCCGGGCAGTTATGCAATGGATGAAGACCGGCATGTTTTTGTCCTGCCTGGAAGTTGTGGGCGGAATCCTCCCTAAAGAGAACCAGGATTCAGGAAGATTTTCAGTGCTTGTAGTGAACCGTGACGATTGAATAACCGATTAGTATAGGCTAGTACAACAAACAAGGATTCGGATATATAAGGTTCAGGATTCAAAACCAACTGTATTTATTTTATTGCCAAACCACAATCAAATGATAAACTTAAGAATGAGTTCATTCACCTATGGGCCCATCATCATCAACCCGGCGGTACCGTCATCCCTTTCCCCGCTGGTGATACCGGGCAGTGAAGTGGCGTCAGCCGAGGGCGCCTATGGAAAGATCCTCTTCCAGGAAATTCATGCCGGTGAGATAACAATATTGTATATCGTCTACCGGTTAAAGGAGGACCTCGCCATTGACTTCAAGTGCAGTCCCGGCACCCTGCAAACGCATGTGGCCCTGAAAAACGACAGTCAATACTACATCAACGGGATCGGGGATTTTTATTTAGCTGAAGGGCAATTCAATATTATTGACGCTCCCGACCTGGAAGGCACCTATTTCCTGGAAGCGGGCAAAGAGTATCATACCCTTCACGTGGTGTTCTCTTCGGAATTCCTCGATAAGTTGCTTCCCGTTTTTCATTACCTCGAGGAATGGCTGGCCTCCGACTCGCCGCGCCCCCGTCCCTTGTTTAAGGTTCATTCCTGGCTATCGGTGCAATTAAAGGATGTTATCGAAAGGATATTGCATTGCCAGTATACAGATGAGCTGCTGGAATTTTACCGGGAAATAAAAACACGGGAGCTGCTTTGCCTGGCATTGACGCCGCGCAATGGTCAAATCACCACGGCAACAAGACTCACCCGCCGTAATGTTGCACTCATCCATGAATCACGCCACCTGCTGGATAAAAGTTTTGACCGTCATATGACCATTACGGGGATTGCCCAGCAGATAGGTATGAACGAGTTTAAGCTGAAAGCAGGGTTTAAGCAGGTTTTCGGGATCAGCATGTTTGATTACCTGGTAAAAACAAGGATGCAGGCGGCCCGGGAACTTTTACTGGAAACGGATAAACCCATTAAAGAAATTGCTTCGCTGACAGGATATGCTACCAAGCAAAGTTTTCTGAATGCGTTCAAAAGATACTTTCACGATACACCCGGTTCGTTTCGTAAGAATTGAATCGGAACAGGATTACAGTGTTGAGCCCGGTATTCATTGATAGCTCACTCAATTACTATCGGATGTTGAAAGTTTGAATCAGGCAGGAAAGAAGCCGGGTCAGGCGCGATATGACATCGGACAGATATCAGACCTCATGAAAGATTGAAATCCCCGAACATAATGTTGCAGGAACACTATCATGTATTTCCATTTCGTACCACCCATCCGGGAAAACACGTACATTTTATCCGTATAAACTGTGTTTATACCATTTCGATCTAATGCTGATGGCATTTTCATTTTCGCAATTGTTTACACGAAGAAATATTTTCACACACATTATAGTTTCTGATACAACAGGAAGCAGAATTATTTTATTATAATACCGATATGTGGTATTGTGTGAAGTTTACATCGTGGTAAACCTTTCTTCATATTTAAATAACATTCCTTCATTTTAAGAACCTTTTCATAGCTAACTCGAACCTGCAAAATTTGGAAACGGTTATCATTTCTTTCGATCTTCATGTCGCAAAAAAAATGCTGGTACTACAGCAATCGTTGGGCAACTTTCATTTCGATTTGTAAAGGTTAACGCCGCTGGTTGGTAGCAATATTTGAGACAGTAACAATGAACCCAAAAACCATGAGAAGAAAAGCCGTCATCGATTTTGTCAGCAGATCCGTCAATAAACTACCCCGCTTTACTTTATTAAAGATCGTGTTACGGAGATCATTTTTTACCAGTGATTATGCAGCGGTTGTGGCTTTGGCATTACCCATCACAGAGAGCCTGGTTTTGTTATCATCTCTGTTCCAAAGAAGATCCAAAGGATTACATGCGTCCTTAGCACTCACGCCGGTGTTTACTCTGTCCTCTATGAGACCGTTGACACCAGCCCTTCTTTGCTCCTGTGATGGGTGGCCGAGGCAAAGGAAGAAACATCTCAATTATTCTTATTTCAGTATTAGTAAATAATAAAATATCCATTATATGCCAAGACGAGCTCTCATAATGATCATCTGTAGTTTGCTCATCCTTTTATTTATCTATGTAGCCATTACCAAGCTACTCGACTATGGGGCATTCAGGTTTGGACTGAGCAAAATTCCCGGCATCGGTCGCATCGATATTATTGTCTCTCTCGCATTACTTATTTCTTTGGTATGGATTTCTGTGTTATTATGTATACCATCAATGCGTCTATGGGGATTGTGTGGATCGGCTATCTTAATGCTGATCGTTACATTGTATTTGAGTTACGTGTTATATTTCACATCCTGGCAACATCATTTTTTTGGCAAAATAACAAGACCCTATCTTTCTGTTTTAAATTTAAAATGGAATCAGCTTCTTGTTTTTGATGTTTGTTTTTTGATGTTATCCATAACAGGAGTTCTTCTGCAAAGAAAACTGACAATCACCCGGCAGGAAAGGGAACTGCCCCCGGTAATATTTACTTGAAAAAGTTCTTTTTTGTCGACTAAAAGATTGTGTACACAAATCCTGTCTGAGTTGCAACGACGACAGGGAACCGGTCGAAGCGAATGCGACGACGGGTAAAACCAACCCGGCTATATTAAGCAGGGTACGTGAAGCGAGGATCCGCCTTCGCTTGGTTTTCCACACGATCCCACAGTGCCTTCAGGAGGCCTTTGGCCGATGGGTAGCTATCGGGATAATCGAAGGTGGATGCTCCGGCGGACAAGGTTGGAAGCCGAAAAACCTTAAAATGAGTAGGCGAAATTTTGTAGTTAATTTTTAAATTGTTATTTATGAAAAAAATTAAAATTGCAATGGCTGCTTTAATCGTAACATGTGGTCTTGTTGCATCATTTGCGTTTACCAGCAAACCATTTTCAACACAAATGTACAAGTATAATAGGACTGCCAATGTGATCGCAGCCAGTGGCACTAATCACATCATCAATACTGAACTCGATGTTACCAGCAGTTGGACGAGCCAACTTAGCGTACTGCCGCATGAACAAACCAATGTGCTGCAGGAAATAACATTCGAATCAGCCGATTTTACACTTCAGGCTGCAGTTACAGCCGTAAGGGCTTATTTCGACGGTCATTCTTCCACATTGCCAAATGATGGATTAAGCTTTACAGCTGCTAATGGCAAATCCATAACCGTTTATAGGGAATCTTCAGAATAATTTTCCTTTACAAAAAAAGGAAGGATAATTTATCCTTCCTTTTTTACGAAAACTCATACGGGATTATTCTTTGTGAGCAGGGTCCTCAGATGAGAAATAACAACTTTATCTGTAAAACTAAACCTTGTTTTATGAAAAGAACTCAAATGTTAGTCGTGCTAATCGCAACATGTACGATCGCCACATCATTTTCCTCTTCTATTAAAAAGAAAGAAGAAAAGCAATTTTCCCTGGTTTATTACAAATACACAAAATCAAACAACTATATACAAACCACCGGCACCCATCATTTGTTGTCAATAGAGCTGAGTGACTCAATGGGTAGTTGGCAGCAGACGCTTTTCCTGCCTCATGATGGCTCAGCATATCTTTCCTTTATTTCATTTGAAAGCCATCAATTGACAATAGGGCAAGCAGCATTAGGTGTAAGAAATTACTTTTTTACCTATGGAACGCTGCCAGCCGATGGATTGTGTCTGTATGCACTGGGCGCGGGGGGATTTTATTATCCAGTTTCTGTTTACAGGGAATTAACAGAATGACCCGAGGCAGAAGTAAAGCGAAGAATTACTGCTTGGCTACACAACATGTTAGGCGACAGATCAAGCCAGCTTGATTCCTAATTTCGACAGGTGGTTAAAGTCAACGTCGCATGGATATCACATACATGCACTAAACGATCAATTGCGCAGCAGTCAATTTCAAAAATTGTGAAACTAAGTTTTATGGAAAGAATTAAAGTCGCTATTGTTGTTTTGTTCGCAGCGGCCAGCATTGTCATGTCATTGGCATTTACGAGCAAGAATTCCGGCAGGTTATTAGCACCGCTTTTTACAGGTATAACAGGGTGAATAATGTTATAGCGTGCAGGGGCACACATCATATCATATCCTCCGAGCTCGATAACACCAGCAGCTGGACAATAATTATTTTAACGAGCTACAGTTATATCAAGATATTAACTCAGGCAGCCTGCAGTTCGATAACTCTATTTTATTTGTGGCAACTACGGTACGATGATGGCTTGGCTTCAGGACTTCTTCACCTACGTGTAAAATGCAGTTTCATTAGTTTCGCTGGCTGCATAATACCCTTTTAACGCGAAACGGCCGGTATCCTCATCATCCTTTAGTTGACTGTTTTTTTTCATTACTGGCAACAATGACCCCGTTGTTGCCACTCGATTGTTGATACCATAGTTTATCCAATATGTCAAAGAACCGGCCATTAAATTGCTTTTCCCTCAATTTGTCGTTTTCGCGTCTTAGCGTTAAACATTTACCGGACAAATGTTTTTAGAAAATCCTGATCATCCCAGCAACCTCGCATATTTTGTTTTTTGGTGTGCAAAAATGAGTCATGATCCGAAAGATCAATATTGTCGGGTAACAAAGTAGATTTAGGTCCCGGGATTAACACGTTTGCCTGCGGTCCGGGAAATTCAGGAAAATTCTTTTTTTGAAAATCGAGAGCTTGCTGTAAACGAACCAGAATATCCTCAAGGTGTGTTTTCGACATTAACTCCTTGTATCCGGGCAAGGCGATCCTTATTTTATTACAAAGGATTTTCATGTGATTATTTATTATAGTACAATAATCCGTTCGGATAAAATCGCCAAGCATGCCAATCCGGATACCATTGTGCGTGAGTTCGAAAGCATAGGTTTTTTGTAATTGCCGCCTGTTCAGATCAATATTCGCATGGTCATTGAGCTCTTTCCAGATACCGCTTTCAAGGTCAGTTAACAGCTCGTCAAAATGATATGCGTCCCCGGGCGATTGATTAGTTTCGTTAAAAAAAAGCAGGTTATAGGTCACTGACGGATGCATTAACATTGACAGTTGAAATTCCTGGAATCTGAATATCTTAATTACATTTTCCGATCCCGAGAGCGAAAATACCTGCTTATTAAATAGCCAGTCAGGCGTATCAAACAGGTATGTTTGCAGAAATTGAATTGCAGAGCGCTGTTTTTCCTTATCAACAAAAGTCCATTCCGGTCCTCGTTGATCACCGGTTTTCAAATTCCGGTATTCACCCCCGACGTATTTTAGCACATGCGTCATATATGAAGCATATTGGTTAAAAACTGCGCGATTTAGTCGTTTGAGGTCACTATAATCTTTATTTGCGGTTCTCGCCCACTCCGTTAAATGTGCCATCACGAACTTCAGGTTTTTAATGCCATAGTAACTTGCTTTCATAGCATCATCTCCAAGATCTTCAGCCTCATCTCTGACATCTGGTCCGGTACCAAAAAATAATCTTTTATCCCGTGACTGCCTTTGCACGATCCATTGTTTTAAAAAGATATTTTCCTCGTCTTTGGTGGTTAAAGCAGGGAACAACCGATAGCCCCATTCAATGGCCCATTCATCATACGCTCCAATACGCGGTATGAGGTCCTCTTCAGGAATGCTGTCTTCCGGTTGCGCAACATAGTTGAAACGTGCATAGTCCATGATCGACGGAGTGTGGCCGTTGAGCGCAAGGTATTGCCTGCTTCTCAGGCTATCAACCGGCACGGCAGAAGAGGCCCTGAAATTGTGCATCAATCCCAGCGTATGTCCGACTTCATGGGTACAGACATATTGAATTAATCTTCCCATTAAAGAATCGTCAAATTGCATCATTCTCGCCTTCGGGTCGCTTGCTGCTGCCTGAATGAAGTACCAATCGTGAAGTAACTGTTGGATATTATGATACCAGTTTATGTGTGATTCTAATATTTCGCCGGACCTTGGATCGCTTATTTGAGGGCCACTGGCGTTCTGGATGTCTGAGGCCTTGTAGATGATAGCACTGTGCCGTGCATCTTCCAGGCTCCAGGCAGGATCATCAACCGGTGCCTCCAATGCGTAAATCGCATTTTTAAATCCAGCCTTTTCAAAAGCTTTTTGCCAGGCATTTACTCCCTTTATAAGATATGGCACCCATTTTTTGGGCGTGGCCGGATCGATATAAAAGATGATAGGTTTTTTAGGTACTACCAGCTCTCCCGTTTTATATTTAATCAGGTCTTCATTTTTAGGCTCCAAACGCCACCTTGTTATCATAGCATTTACCTCGACTCCCTGGGGTGCATCAAAGTCGCGGTATTCTCTTGAAAAATAACCAACCCGCTCATCAATATAGCGTGGCTTCATTGGTATTACGGGCAACAACACAATTGAACTGTTTAATTCATAAGTTAGTGCCTGGTCCCCGTTACCTGCATATGTTTTTACGGTCTTAATCTCAGTATTCAACGGGAAAGAAGAAATACTTTGTATGTATGATTTATCTGCTTGTAGCGAACCAAGGCTAAATTGCTTTTTTCCCGATTGACTAAAGAAAAATATATCGTTGTCTCCGCTAAAATAGTCAGTCATGTCCACAACCATTCCTGTGGAATCCGGTGAGAATGCCTTAATATTAATGGACGCGACTATGGTTGGCAAACTGGAATTAAGAACGGAACGGTACATCCCGTTTTGAGAGCTATCACGCGATATATCCAGGTAAGAAGTCCGCTGAATGAACAAATTGTCATTAGGTCCTTTTACAAATTTTACGACGTTCTCTCCAATATAATCGCCACCATATCCAAATCCATAAAACGATTTAAAACCGGCAGCCGCTTTGCTGACGCGATTCACAATCAAAATGTCCTTGTTTAATAGCGAATCTGATACTTCAAAATAATATCGCTCTCCTACCTTGTGGACCTTAAACAATCCATTTTGTGTGACAGCCTTATCGGTGATTATTTCTTTGTACGGTCTGATTATTTTTTTTGCAGTATCGGTTTTTGCGTTTGCTGTCGTTTCCGCCATTTGCTGGACCGGCTGGCCGGTCGTTTTTCCCGTGCTTGTCCTGGAAGTTGAACAGGAAAACAAAACAATTCCGCCGATTATTAACAGAATATTCTTTTTCGTAACCATAAATAAGGCATTTTTTTAGGGTGAAAGGATGAAAATTGTGAGTATTTCCATGTTTATTGTTTTTAGTCCGGCTTCAACTTTTACGCTGGTTAAATATCGCTGTCATTCAATTTCCGCACATGATGAAGTATTTATCATTTCAATTTATTGCTTCATCATTTTCACGATGTATTTATTTTGTCCGTCATTGTAATGAACGATATAGATACCCGCATCCCAGGTTCCTGTATCAACCGCAGCAGAGCCACCCGTCAATTGTATTTTTTTAACAACTCTACCTGTCGCATCCAAAATTGTGACAAGGTTGTTTGAATTCACAGTTCCATACAAATTTATATACAGGGTCTCACTAACCGGGTTTGGAAATACGTTCAATCCTGCGACGTGAAAATTAATGGTGCTCCAGTCTGAAACAGTCGCGGCCGCACAAATGCTGCGCACATGAAAATAATGGGCCGATCCATTCAGAAGCTTATCCATGACATGGAAAGTGTCCGTAGTATAGGTGCCACTTAATGGTTTAGCCTCCGTATTGGTCAAAGCGTATTCATATTTTAAAGCATTGCTGATTTTGTTCCAGGTTACCATCGCATGGTTGGGGAGCAACCCGACTACAGTTATGGGCATAAAACAACCCGTTGTAAATCCCTTAGTGATCCAGCCGGAGAAGGTATTCACATCGCAGATAGACCGAACATGTACATAATACTGCGTTACCGGGTTCAAACTGTTAAGAGTGACCGAGGTATCTGTTACCATTGTTCCTGCGACCGAGGGCGGTGTTGAACTGGTCGAAATAACATATTCATAGCCTCCGGCGCCAAACACTCGTCTCCACTTAATCGTTGTTAAACCTGTTGCAGAAACATTAACGATCAAAGCAGAAACTGCCGGCGCTTTGCAGCTTGTTATAAATTGTACGGTCGACCATTCCGATGTGCTCACGGCGCTGCAGATCGTGCGGACGTGCGCATAGTAAGTGACCCCATTGGACAAACCCGTCATTGTAACGGTCGTACCTGTGGTATCGCTTCCGGTACCTGTTGGAATTGGGTTGGTATCTACATAGTAAGAGTATTTTGTGCCGGTCGTGCCCGGGTTCCAGGTCAATGTTGCCTGACTCGAGGTTGCATTGATAACCTGCAGGCCATTTACAGAAGGACAGTTTAAAGCGACTGGTGCTACGCCCCTGAAACCGATGCGGCTGGTAACGGCTGCATTGGCAAGTACTGTCGGCGTCCCGGTTAGTGTTCCATTATATCCGCTATTGTCCACCAGGCTCACCAATTGACCTCCGAGAGATATTACACTATTATTGCCTCTTCTTGTCGCAAAAATTGTAACAGTATTTGCCGAAACCTTTAAAGTAAGCCCGGTGTACAAATCCAAGCTCGCCCCCACCGCCCCGTTTGATACCCAGGTGCCGTTGACAAGGGAGTATTTATGAATCCCTTCATTGAAGGCATACTGGTCGGCAACGTACAAAACATCTGCGCCCGGTACGTTCGGATCTAAATCTGCAAATGCAAACTGGTAAGGATTTGAATCGGGATCAAAAGGATAACCAGGAAGATTTGTTTCCGTTTGTCCTGCTGTAACTGGTAATCCCGTTCCAACGGTCCCGATCAGCACTGTACTGCCCGAACCATTGGAAACATACAATTGCCCTTGCGTAATATTAACCGCATGAGCACTAATTCCCGTAGCTATCGTTGTTGTCGAATTATCTCCGGCATGACAGTATTCGACATTGCTGCCGTCGATCATCCACAGATTATTCCCATTGTCAGAAGCAGCCGATAAAGAGTGTTTTGCGGTTAGATCCGGTATAACCGTCACACTCCTCAACGTACCATTAAAGTCCACTACTCCTATTGATCTTGGAGATGGGCCAGCAGCCACATCGGTACCAAGGTCTGCATCATAACCAGGAATAATCAGGTATTTTCCATCTGAAGACAAAGTCAATAAACCTCCTGTATTATAATTCGTGCTCCTGGCAGCCATTGTTATTTTATTTTGACCGGTGTTTGGCATCAAAATAGACTGAACCAGGGTTCCCGAAGGTGTATACTCATCCAGGTAAACTTTAAAAGCAAGGCCATTAGCAAATGGAATCGTCCCATCTCCTACACGGTAAACAACAATGTTGCCCGCGGTGAATGGCGCCGGCTGAGGCACTAAAGCCACGCCCCTGAAACCGATGCGGCTGGTAACGGCTGCATTGGCAAGTACTGTCGGCGTCCCGGTTAGTGTTCCATTATATCCGCTATTGTCCACCAGGCTCACCAATTGACCTCCGAGAGATATTACACTATTATTGCCTCTTCTTGTCGCAAAAATTGTAACAGTATTTGCCGAAACCTTTAAAGTAAGCCCGGTGTACAAATCCAAGCTCGCCCCCACCGCCCCGTTTGATACCCAGGTGCCGTTGACAAGGGAGTATTTATGAATCCCTTCATTGAAGGCATACTGGTCGGCAACGTACAAAACATCTGCGCCCGGTACGTTCGGATCTAAATCTGCAAATGCAAACTGGTAAGGATTTGAATCGGGATCAAAAGGATAACCAGGAAGATTTGTTTCCGTTTGTCCTGCTGTAACTGGTAATCCCGTTCCAACGGTCCCGATCAGCACTGTACTGCCCGAACCATTGGAAACATACAATTGCCCTTGCGTAATATTAACCGCATGAGCACTAATTCCCGTAGCTATCGTTGTTGTCGAATTATCTCCGGCATGACAGTATTCGACATTGCTGCCGTCGATCATCCACAGATTATTCCCATTGTCAGAAGCAGCCGATAAAGAGTGTTTTGCGGTTAGATCCGGTATAACCGTCACACTCCTCAACGTACCATTAAAGTCCACTACTCCTATTGATCTTGGAGATGGGCCAGCAGCCACATCGGTACCAAGGTCTGCATCATAACCAGGAATAATCAGGTATTTTCCATCTGAAGACAAAGTCAATAAACCTCCTGTATTATAATTCGTGCTCCTGGCAGCCATTGTTATTTTATTTTGACCGGTGTTTGGCATCAAAATAGACTGAACCAGGGTTCCCGAAGGTGTATACTCATCCAGGTAAACTTTAAAAGCAAGGCCATTAGCAAATGGAATCGTCCCATCTCCTACACGGTAAACAACAATGTTGCCGGGAGTAAACGGTTGCTGCGATAATGCAGGGATGCATAATCCTGAAAGTATAACTATTACCAATAGTTTTATTTTTTTCATCTCCCTAAGTTTATTTTGAGTACTAATCATATTACCGGGAATTTTGAGTAATGCCGGAACGGCTGATTTCCAAATCAGGAATTAATAATACCCATCTTAGGTCATTAGGTGGAAGGATGTAAGTAATTCCGTTGACAATTCTTTTGAGTGTGATATTGGCTCCCTCGAGGTTAAAGCGTCTGAGATCACTCCAGCGAAGCCCTCTGAAAAGCAATTCCTTTCTTCTTTCAACGAGTATTTTAGATAAAGCATCGGCTGGATCTATAGCAGTAAGATCAGTAAAGGTTCCCGTTTCCCATCGATTGCGCAATAAGGTATTCAGGTCAGCCATTGCTCCGTTTGTATCGCCTGCCCTGGCTTTAGTTTCCGAACGAATTAAATAGACTTCATCAGTAGCAATGCCGTCGAAAATGGTTGATATCCCGGAATAATAGGAGCCATGCCAATAATAAACACCGGCAGCATCCGAAGCAAAGAAAGCCTTTTTCCTCAGGTCGCTTGAATTGTAGGACTGATACAATAATGAATCAATTAACTCTTCGTGACTGAAAAGCAAGCGGGGAGAAATGCCCTCATAACTTAAAAACAAAACCTCGGGATTATCCGTAAACCGGGGCAAAACCGGGCTACCAGCTGGAACAAGCGAATTATAGTCCTGTAAAATGTTGGTTAGTGCTAAACACGAATCTGCATAACTTCCGGCATCTGCATATTCACGCATACTAAGATAGACCCTTGCCAACATACCATATGCCGCAGCCTTATTGGGCCTTATCTTAGATAAAGTTGTAACAGGAAGTAAGCTCGCTGCAGATTTCAAATCTGTTATTATCTGGTCATAAGTTTGTCGAACTGTGGCGCGAACGGAATGACTGTTGGTTTCTGCCGCAAGCCGCAAAACAATACCGGGATCAGTACTGGCAGTTGCAGTAAAGGGCTTGCAAAATAACTGGGCCAGTTGATAAAACATAAAGGAACGATAAAACAACGCGGTCCCTTTAACATTATTAAAACTATTAGTTTCCGACTGATCAAAATGTATTGTAGGCAATGCATCCAAAACAAAATTGGCCTGGTAGATCGAATTATAGGGACCCATCCAAACATCAATAGCTGTAACTGTCGCATCACCAGCCCATATATAGCTTTTGCGAAGCCCAATATCGGCATTAAGCCAGGAGGAGGTTGTCAAATAATAATTATCCGCCACGAATTCCAGATCGCCCGGGGAAGATGCATTGAAACTTTGGTTGTCAAGAATAGCCTGCAGGTCACTCAAACTGGATGGAACAGCCAGATCTTGCAGTGGTTTTTTTTCGAGATATTTTTTGCAAGAGCTTTGAATAAGGGTTGTACAGATAAGCAAAACAATAAATGCTATTCCCGTGCACCTATGTGAAAAATTTTTATCGGGCTTAATTTCCATTTGATTCAATTTTAATAAGTTAAAATGATCTTTGACTCTTGGTGGGTGATTAAAGATTCAAATTGATTCCCAGCGTCAGCGTTTTAGGCGCAGGTCCTATTATTGATTTTCCACCTTCAAAATCAGGATCCAGCTTAGATTTATTTTTCTTCCAAAGAATTAAATTCAGATTATTGGCATAGACGAATAAGTCAATATTTTTAATTGGTATTGTTTTAAAATTTTTATTGTTCAGGGAGTATTGCAATCGCAGATCGGCCAGGCGTATGTTGTCTCCTCTTAAAATGTTGACTTCTGAATATTGGTAAAAAAGTTCGCGGTTCGAATTGATGGGATAAGTAAAGGAAGGAACATTTGTTCTTTTCTCATCACCTGGCTGCTGCCATCGTTGATCATAATCCGAATGCCCTTGCCAGTTATTGACTAAATTGTCATAGTTTATGCTTGGCTTCCGGAAATAAAAACCAAGGCGGTAAGTTATATTGGCGGAGAGAGTAATGTTTTTCCAGCTAAACGAGTTGAGAATAAATCCAAAATACAAAGGAATCGCTGATCCATGGAACACCGCGTTGTTTATTGAATCACTAAATATATTGAGGTAATCTGTAGAAACTTGTTTATTCAGGTATCCGCGTGGATCTCCGGTTAAAGGGTCAAGCCCGGCCCACTTGTAGCTTGCTATTCCAAAAACGATCCTTCCCACCGATGGGTTAAGGCCATAACCTATAAAATCCGATGCTCTGTAACCGCCGTTGTATAAATTTGTCACGATGGTTTTAGCGTAGGTAAGCCCGAAGTTGGTCTGCCATTTAAATACACCATCCATATTTCTTGATGTAAGGTTCAGTTCAAAGCCATGTCCCTTCAGGCTAGCGACATTAGTGATAAACACGAGGTTACCTGTTGATGGCGCTAATGGACTTGTAGATATAATATCGGTTGATTTTTTCTGCCATATATCCAGACTTCCTGCCAATTTATTTTTGAATAGACTAAAGTCAAGACCCATATTGATTGTCCTGACTTTTTCCCATCTGAGATCAGGGTTAGGAGGATCATTTGGAGAAGCATACGTCAAATTAGCTAAGGAGCTGGGTGTTGTCGCATATCTTAAAGTTGGCACACCGGTGGCGTTCCCGGGATTACCGCTATAACCATAGGACGCGCGCAAACGTAAATAAGGCAGCCATTTAATATCATAGAACCCTTCCTTTGAGATAGACCAGCTGGCCCCGGCAGACCAAAGTGGTTTCCATTTGCGATTCGTATTCACGCCGAACATATTCGAGCCGTCTTTCCTCGCGCTTCCATAAACGGAATAAAGATCCTTGTAGGTGTACGAAGCATTGCCAAGAAATGAAACAAAGCGACTATTGGTTGCCGGAAATACCAAGTTGTCATTAGGAACATGCTCAATACCATTCCCCCCATACAAAGGAAAAGTTGCTAAATAGTCAACGTGTGACTTATAAGTGCCAAAATCGTTATTGTATCCATAAAACCCTGCCCTGACGCCCGCAGTTTTCGCCTCTGAAACTTCCCCCGCTAACAACGCCACGATGCGATGATTTATACCGAAGCTTTTATTGATATCAAGCTGCGCTCTGGCATTTTGAGTATTTATTTCGCTGTGCAATATTTCCAAAATCCCGCCTGGTGGCACGGGGTAACGCAAATCGGAATTGCTTTGGGCTAAATTGGTATATCGGTTAACAAGGTCTCTTGCGAAATATGTTTTAGGATCGTAATAATTATTATCATTTGAAGACTGGCTGGCATATTGATAGCTTATTAATGCGTTTAACCAATTTGTAAAATGATAAGAAATGCCAGTATTGAGCTGTAATAAACGGATTACCGACACGCGATCCGTTAATTTCATTTCTTCGAGGGGGCGGTATCTCCAATCCAGTAGCTGGCCACCACCTGCTGTATCCACATAGGCCTCCCGGTAGCGATCAGGTACCGCTAATGGATTACCCTCGGCGTCGGCTAATTGCGCATAGGGATATATTGGTGCGGTCAAAGAAAAATCAGCGCTTTTCTGAGTTGTTTGACTATAATACAGGCCCGACGTTATTTGCAGCTTCTCAGTTGGCCGGAACCCGACATTTGAGTTGATTGTAAACTGATCGTCCGGCTTACTATTTTTTGTGTTATTCAGGTTACGGTTATAACCGCCTGAAAAGCTATAATTAAATGTATTGCTTCCTCCATTAGCATTAATGTAGTGCTGTTGCGATATAGCTGGTCTATAAACGTACTTATCCAAATCGCCTCTTAAATCCATTTCTTTAAACGCTTCAATCTGGCTGGCTGAATCAGCAGAAGATATTAAGCCGGATCTTCTTTTGGCTAACATTTCGACAACGGGGGAAATAACAGGCCACGAACTGATATCAGCAAGTTTTGCATCATAGGCTCCCTTATTAAACAACATCACTTCCGCGTCAACAAAATCATTCATCGTCATCTGTGGATTATAATACAAATCAGGCGCTTGCTGGATTGTTATATTGGAGCTTACGGATATCCGTATTGGCTGACGATACTTTCCTTTTTTAGTAGTGATTACAATCACACCATTGCCGGCCTGCGCGCCCCAGATGGAAGCTGCGGCTGCGTCTTTCAATAGAGTAATGCTCTCGATATCGTTTGGATTAATGGTATTCAGGTCTTGTTTAAAAGGGAAATTATCAACTATTATTAATGGCTTGGGGCTCGCTGACTGTGCGAAGCCCGTTAACGTGCTGAAACCCCTTATTTGATAACCGCCCTCTTTTTTATCGAACAGCATACCCGTTACTGTTCCATCCAGGCGGGTAATAATGTCCATACCTGCTCTGCGCTCGTAATTGGCATTGTTCAATTGTGAAAAAGAACCAATCAAACGTTCTGGCGGAGCCTTTGTATAACCGTTGCTAATGATCACCTGTTCGCCCTCAATTACCCTGGTTTTTATCGTCACCGTTGGGAGTTCGGATTTGCCATCTACTTTCATTTCCACAGTTTCGATATTTATCGCACTTATTACAAGTATGGCATTAGCTTCAACACCTGCCAGCGTAAACTCTCCGTTTTCATTCGTGCTGGTACCTTTATCAGTTCCCTTGATCCGTATACTGGCACCGACCACCGGCTCGCCTTTCTCGTTTACTATTCTTCCTTTCACACTAATAAGAGAAGGCACGGATTCCGCGTTAATCGAAGGAAGCGTGCCTTTCTGCTTTTCTATTACCACAACATTATTATCAACAATACTATAGGTGTAAGATTTTTCTGCCAATAGTATATGAAGCACTTCGTCAATATTGGCATTTTTGACGTCTATGGTGACTTTGCCAAGCTTGTTTAAAAGATCGTCAGTATAAACAAAGCGGAGTCCGGTTTGCTTTTTCAGTTCCTTAAATACTTTTTCTGCCGCTAAATCTTTTACGTTGAGGGTGATGTTGCCCTGGGCCAGGCCCCTGGCCCCCGCATGTATAAAGCAAACAGTAAGAAGAACAACGACTAGTTTCATGATACGTACAATTGGGCTGGTCCAAATCCGCCTCCATCTCTTCTTAAGGGGAATTTGCCAAAGAACAGCAGGTTGCATAATTTTGATCGGTTAAGGTTAGAGAATTAGTGTCGCTAAGACCGATTTAATCTTAATGAGGCCAGGGTCCCTGAAATGATTCCTGGCTTCTTTTTAATCAATCAGTCGGTAAAATTTTATCTCCTACCTAACCGACCCTGTCCATCAGAAATATGCTGACCTCGGTTTCAGCTTGTACCGCGTATCATCCTCTCAATAGTTTTCGTCGTTTATCTGTTCCTCCTGGTGGCGGCGGAGTTTTTTATATTTCTTATTTTAGTTTTCAAGGTATGGGCCAAGCATATACAACTACTGCAATCTTTTACAAAAGCAACATCACCAGAATCGATCCCTCTTATAAATGGTATTATTATGGCTCGCAGCAGTGCGGCGATACATCAGCACACAGATTAAAAATTGAAGGAGAGCCATAGGGCCCGAGAGCTTATGGGTTATAAACCGGGTAATTTTCAACATGCACTTTTTAAGTAGTATCATCAGTTATGATTGTTTACTAAATAAAATGCCCGAATGTTTTGGCTCTTCAGATGATATTAAAACCGAACGGTATATCTTTTATTTTTTCTGCCTGTTGTTATGTTGCTGTTTTCAAAACTGCCCGCACTGCCGGGTATCAACATACCCGGCATGAACGGTACAGCATTTTTAGCCTTTTCGTCTACATTATCGCCGCCCACATGAAAAGCGGCGAATACTTTAAAAGATCTTCCCAGGTGGAGTTACTTAACAGGTATCACGGTTATCTTCTTTCCTTCCACTTTGAATTGTATCCATCCCGTCTTTTCGAGAATGGTTAATAATTTTGACACATCGACTGATCTTGGAATTTCGGCAAAGAATTTACGATCGGTATTTCCATCATATACTACGTCTGCGTCGTACCATTTTTCTACCTGCCGCATGATCGTTCTGATATCAGCATTCTGAAACTGGAACATCCCATTCTTCCAGGCAACGACCTCATCAGGGTCAGCATCATTTACTACCCGTATACTGCGCACCTCTCCCCCATTCGTTCCCTTCAGAGAAGCGACCCGAGCCTGCTGGCCGGGTTTTAAAAATCCTGACTTTCCATCAGCGGTGATCTTAACGGCTCCTTCGAGCAGGGTGGTTTTGATATCGGCTTCGTCATTATAAGCGTTGACATTGAAATGCGTTCCCAGTACCTCAACCGACATATCTTTTTCATTCACGTTCACTTTAAAAGGCTTTGCCGCATTTTTGGCTACTTCAAAATATACTTCACCCGACACATCAACTACCCTGTCTTTGCCGGTAAAGGCTGTGGGAAAACGGATGGAAGATTCAGCATTCAACCATACTTTGGAGCCATCTGCAAGGACCAAGGACGAGTAATAGGCGCCCCGCGGTGTTGTAAGCGTATTATAGAAAACCGCTGAGGAAGGTTCCTGCCCATGAGTATTATAAGAAAGCAATCCATCTTCTTTCACAATAATGGTATTACCCTGCTCGGCTATTTTTCCATTGGATGTTTTGTCGAGAGCCAGCGATGTCCCATTGTCCAACACCAGGACGGCTTTCTCTGAACCGGGTACTACTTCCGCAATGGCTGCAGACTTATTTACTGGCAAATCCTTTGAAGAATTGGTGCTTGGTTTCACAAATAAGATATAAGCGGTGGTAAAAGCGAAGATTAAGAACAAAGCTGCAGCAGCGTACCAGAAAGCGCCGCGACGAAAAATAGAAAGAAGACCACTTTTATGTTTGAAAGGATAAAGCTGTTGATTGATCTTTGTCCATATTACATGGCTATCCTGACCAAGCATTTTCTCGATGTCCTGCTTCAGGTTATCAGCACTCATGATCTCCTGGTACCTTCCCCGGTTATGCTCCGATTGCCCGATCCATTCATCCAGTAATTTCTTTTCATCTTCAGTAAGCGCTTCTCCATTTATTGATTTATGAAGTATAGCGATGATTTGTTCATTCATGCCGGCGATGATTTTACATTTGACTTTTATCAACTATAATCTATAGGGCGACCAGTTATGCTGATAAAACACCTCGGAGTATCATTTCATTTACAATTTGGTAATAAAACTTTTACACATTGGTAATGATATGCCGGATGCGATGCATCTGGAGTCAGTATGATTAAAAAATGGTTAGATAAACCTTGAATGATGGAATACCTTTCACCTGTGTTTTTTTCAATATATAACCGGTTTATTTTCGCTTAATCGAATGACAAAATGAGCTTTTGGATTACTTAATAATTTTTCCACGCTGAGGGGAAGCCGGAAATTTATAGTCCAACCTTATTTACCGGTAAGATCCATCACCTGGATATGAAATCATTCCTCTTATTCATTGCTTGTATGATCATTTACTTCGCCGGTTTTTCGCAGGAAAAAGCTTCTATTAAAGGAAAAGTGACCGATTCTCTTTCCGGTGAAAGGCTGGACCAGGCTACTGTTTTATTAATCCGCCTTGCGGACCGGGTTATCCGGCAACAGGCCGTATCCGGGAAAAATGGATTTGAATTCCGGCATGTATCGTCTGGTAATTACCTGCTGGCCGTTTCGTTTGTCGGCTATCGTCCCGATTCCATACAAATTGGTATACATAACCCGGATTCTCTTTATAACGCGGATATCAAAATGGTAAAATTGACAGATAACCTGGTGGAGGTAGTGGTGAAGTCAGTGATCCCGCCTGTAATAATAAAAAATGATACAATAGTATATAATACCAATACCGTTAAAACCCTGCCCAATGCAACCATCGAGGACCTGATAAAGAAATTGCCGGGTATGGAAGTAGATAAAGATGGCAATATCACTTTGCACGGGCAGAAGGTAGATAAGATATACGTTGACGGCAAAGAATTTTTCCTGAACGATCCTAAACTGGCTACCCGGAATTTAACAGCAGATATGGTAGACGCTATCGAAGCATTCGATAATCAGAGGGACCGTTCCAGGTTTACCGGCATTCGTGAAATGAATGTCAACAAGGCTTTAAATCTCCGTTTAAAAAAAGATAAGAAGAATGGTTTTTACGGGAATATGATGGCAAGAGCGGGTACAACCCATGTCTACTCAGGAAACGCAACCGCTACCTGGTTCAAAGGTGATCGTTGGACCTTCGGAAATTTCTCGGGGAATCATGTCGACAATCTTGTACAAGGGTCGGGCCTGAAACGATCCGCTGCGAACCAGGCACTGAACTACCGGAATAATATCGGATCCAAAGTGCAGCTGATTGCCAATTATAATGCAACCAGTAACGTGAATCAATCTGGTCAAACTTACAGAAGAGAAACTTTCCTGGGAGATTCATCCCTGATACAAAGCAGGAATGCATTCACCAATAACCAGGCGGCCAACCATGATTTCATCTTCAATGTTACCTACAACGTCGATAGCCTTAATTCTGTGGTATATAATCAATCGGTTTCATGGCAGCAAAAGGAAATAAGGGATCGGGATAGTTCTTTTATCTTCCTGGAAAAAAATGGCTCCCGGGACCTGAGTAACACCGGTCAAACGATGAACCAGGTATCGCTTCATGGATCAAACTTTATCAATAACATTATATACCGGCGGCTGTTCAGGAAAAAGGGACGATCCTTTTATGGCGAAGTGTTTCAAAGCCGCCAGCAGCAAACCCAGGATGGGAATTTATATTCGGTGATAAATTCTTATGATAACACCGGTCTCGTGGTGGACAACAGCAGCATCGACCAACGGTTTCATCAAAGGATAATCAATGACAATTACCAGGTGCACCTGTCATACACGGAGCCTTTAACACCCAACCAGGTGATTGACCTGGGCTATAGCCTGAATATTTCGTCAGGCAAGTCAGGCAAAGACGCGCTTAACTATAACCCGTCCACCCATAATTATGATCTGCCGGACAGCCTGGTCACCAATAATTTTACAAATAATCTCACACAACAGAATTTTAGTATCGGTTATAATTATCTCGGCAGAAGGGTACAATACCAACTGGGAGTAAGTATGCTGGCAGGCTTCATGGAAAATGAAAGCAGGAACCACCATTATACGGCGATCAGCCAGCACACGGTTAACTGGTCCCCGCGGGCATCTGCCTTTTATAGTCTTGCACGGCAGAAGAACCTGCAGGTACAATATAATGGCAATAGTATGGCGCCGACTACTGAAATGCTGCAACCCGTTCCTGATCTGAGCAACCCTTTCCTGGTAAAAGCGGGCAATCCCGGCCTGAAGCAGCAATTCCAGCACCAGTTATATCTTAATTACAATAAATCAGACAGTAAAAATTTCAGCAACCTCTCGCTGCAGTTTGGGAGCGATTACACAACAAATAGGATTGTCCAGTCTGCCACTATCTCCTCAGCCGGCATACAGGAACTGATGTATGTAAATGCCAGCGGTGTATATTCCCTTAACAGTCGTTTCAACTATGGCTTTGCGCTCAACAAAACCAGGCATGGCGGCGGCGGCATATCAACTTGGATACAATACAACCGGGATATCAGTTTTATAAACGGTGAGGAAAATGTGCGGCATGGCTTCGCCTGCGGCCAGGCCGTTAACATCAATTATCATTCAGACGATAAGATCTTTGCAGGTTTATCCGCTGCCGTGAGCTACAATCATTCTCATTATTCTATCGGGACCGATCTTAATACCGGTTTGTTTACCCAGAAGTATTCCGCCAATATAGTTTATATGTTACCGTGTAAGATCCGGGCAACATCTGACTTTATCTTTCAAATGAGCAGTAAGCAGGGAAATCTACCGGGTACTTCGGTGGTAGTGTGGAATGCGTCCCTGTTAATGAATATATTCCGGAACAACCAGGGCGAGATCGGTTTATCGGGATCCGACTTGCTGAAGACAAATAAAGGGATCTCGCAGGCAGCCGACGCCAATTATATTGAGACGAGGGAGAATGCGGTTTTGCAACGCTATTTTATGTTGAGCCTGCGTTACAATTTCCGGTCAGGAGCAAAATAACACAGTTCATTCAAAAAATTTTCGTTGGGAGAATCGAAAGCATGTTTCCTTAAACTATCTTAAAGAGAAACAGTACAGTGCTGATCTGCGATGCTGTGAGTAATATTCCTTTTTTCAGGATGGTGGTGCGCAGACCATGTAATGCGCGGGCCTTTTGTACTCTTACTGTATCAACGGTGATGCCAAGTCTTGAAGCAATTTCAAATATGCTAAGGTCCTCCAGATAGATCATCTTGAATATCTTTCTTCGTATAGGTGGAAGGGTTTCTACTTCCTGGAGAATGACCTGCAGGAGGTTGGCCTTGATCATCTGGCTTTCGATATAATCTTCATCGTTCCGGCTCAGGTGAACGATCTCTTCATGTGAAGCGGTTTTGCGACGGACATGCTTAAGATAATTACACCAACTGTTCCGGACCGTAACATACATAAAGGACTTTATACCGGAGAGACTATCGAAGTCACCGCTCCTTTGCCATAGCTTGATAAAAGCATCGGCTACGATATCTTCAGCCTGGCCGTCATTATCGACCAGCTGCCGCGCAAAGTAATAAAGGCTTTTATTGTACAATTTGAATATCGGCGCCATTGCACGCTGATCGCCTTTGCGCAATCGTTCAATAATTTCTCTTTCTGAATCCGGCACTATCATTTGCCCGTACGTATAAAGTAAGTAAAGAAAACCTTAACCTGTTATCCTTTCCATTATAGTTATTACTATACCCGGAAACCAAAAAAATAAGGGTCTGTCCGCGACCTGTCGGTATTCAGTTTACAAAGAGACCGTAAGATAGTAAGCGCTAAATGGTGGCTGAGCATAAAGGCTAATCACATAACTAAACAATATTACAATATTCCTGTAATCTGAATCGCCGTTTTTTGTCCCCGGCTTATGTTTTTTTTCAGTTTACCCGCCAGAAGTGGATTTTACGATGACCAGCAGTGACGGGGACTTGTTGAGGTCGAAAGATAAGGTTGCCATAGTTGTTTATTTAAGAATTGATTAATCGAATATCACAGGCAGTTCCTCCCGGTGGATTTCACCACCCAACTTACGAAATAAAACAGGTTGATGGATTTGCCATTGACTTTTATTACATCGGCCTGACTCATTCCGTCTCTAAGATAGTTTGCAAAAAGCCGCAAAGACCCACCCTTTAAACGGTATATTGATTCAAGTCAAGCCGATGTTTACTTCAGATAGCCTGTAATTTTTATATGTTAAGGAGCCTTAACCCGGAGTACTTACTAAATTCTAATCTGGAGCCTGGTTTTTTATACCGGGGCCTTGGGTTTTTGTGACCAGTGCGAGTTGACCAGGTGGAGCTCCTGGTTGATGTAGTGAATTTTCATACGCTGATTTTATACTTACAGTCTGTTTCGCCGGATCTTTCGCTTATGTTGATTCCTGTTTGGATCATAAACGACAAAGCGTGGAACCCGACTTATTGCCTGAGGCCCTCGGTGAGCCGGAAACGAATAAGAAGAGCCCACGCCGTAACGTGGGCATTCAACTTATGATCCCGTTTCCTTTAACATTTCCCGAGGTTTCAGGGCGAGACTCTAAGCGAATGCTTCAAATATTTTTTTCGAAGATCGCAAGATAAAGGCTGTATCATTGACTCATGGAATAGGTTTATATATAAAAGTGAACAATATTACACATTTTATACAAATTGTTGTATCTTTTTTGTATCTTTTTTTACACATAGTTCTTGATTTCTTTACCCTCGGTGCCGGTCAAAAAAACCAGATTAAACCGAGGGCAGGTATTGGCTACTGCTGTTAGCGCTTCAGGACTCAGTAAAGAGGAAGTAGCGGGCCGGGCCGGTTATACCCGATCGGCTTATTACAAACATATCGAAAATCCCCATCTCGATTATCACATACTGATGGCATATGGCAGAGCTATCCGGCATGACTTTACCGAAGAATTCCCGGACATGCCGAAATATATGCTGGAAGAACCGGAAGAAACATATGGTAAACCAAAGACCATTGAAGATGCGCTCAGGCTGATTGAAATGTGGAAGCACAAATACCTTGAATTGCTGGAAAAATATAACCGGTTAATTGAAGAGAGGATGAGCAAGAAGTGATTCCCGTATTTCACGCAAAGGCGCCAAGAGCACACGCAACGAGTATAGTTGAGTGTTGAATATTGAGAATCCTATTCCGGCAGGAATATTCAACAGCCAATGTTCAACTCTCATCATTCAGCATTCTCCGCCGGTATATGAAATTTAGACACCCACAAGGGGTCAATCGACTCAGGATTCTTTAAATCAATATTAGGGTGCTGTTCCATATCGACCATCAGCAGGTAAATATGATCAGGGTCGCTCGTCAATTTTGTTTTTTCCCAGAGAAAGGTACAGGAGTGTTGTCCTTCCAGTTCATTCTTCGGTATTGCTCTTGAACTGGTGCTTCCGTTCCTTGTAACCCTGTATGTTCCCTTCTCGGCATGGGTGATGAATATATTCTGTCCTTTCTCATCTTTCCTGAATTCAACCGTTCCTTCTACCTGCGTCCAGGCTTCATTGTCTATACCATACGTATTGGCTTGTACATATAACAGGAACTCGAACCGGTTAGCGGGTTTGAATTTAAACTTCACGATCATGCCGCCACCGCTTTTATAACTATTATAATCCGGACCGGCTGTCGTATTCACATAACCCACCGTTGAAACCGTTGAGATCATCCAGTACGTAGAATCATTGGTGATCAATTCAGCCGGCACAGTACTTTTTGCCTGGATGGTCTGGGCGTAGCTGACCGATGATACCGCAATCAACAAACAAAGAAATATTTTTTTCATAAAAAGAGGTTTTGCGGTGCAAGTTGGACGGGAGAAAGCTTTCTATAAAAGGAAAGAAGGATGAATTGGGACTTTGGTTGAGTGAAATGGCTGTCGGTGCGGATACGACCCGTAATCATTCATCATTCTTACCTGGCAAATAAAAAAGGCTCCGGATCTACCGAAGCCTCTTCATGTCGCAATTGGTTTGGCTGTAAAGAGTTATTGTGAAAACGCAGATTGTTATGACCCGGGAGGTTTGTGATGATCACCTGCGGCAACCTTAACTGTCAGCGTTCCCGTTCTTCCTGTTATGCATATTCTTCTTTCGCCGACTTACTGTAGTCATCAATCAGCTTGCGCTGCAATTCAAAGGGTACCGCTTCATACCCCAGGAAATGCATTTTGAACTTTGCTCTTCCCTGCGTGATCGAGCGCAAAGAAGATGAATACCCGTTCATCTCTGCCAGCGGAACTTTAGCTATTACCTTTTGAAAATGCCCTTCATTATCGATACCCTCCACGATTGCCCGGCGGCTCTGCAGGTCACCCATCACCGCACCGGTAAGATCATCCGGGCATAATACCTCGACATGATAGATGGGTTCAAGAATCTGCGGATCGGCTTGCTGGAATGCGGAACGAAATGCCTGCAAACCCGCAATCTTAAACGATATATCATTACTGTCGACCGGGTGCATCTTGCCATCATACACACATACACGGATATCCCTTGCATAGGACCCGGTCAATGGCCCATTCTGCATTTTTTCCATCACCCCTTTGAGTATCGATGGCAGGAACCTTGCGTCAATCGCACCGCCTACAATACAATTATAGAAAACCAGTTTGCCGCCCCAGTCGAGATTGTACACATCACGGCCCCGGACATTCAGGTCTTTGGGCTCAGGCATACCTTCATACCAGGGCTCTATCCGCATAAATACTTCCCCGAACTGGCCCGCTCCTCCGCTTTGCTTTTTATGACGATAGTTAGCGTCCGCCATTTTGCGTATCGTCTCCCGGTAAGCGATCCTTGGCTTAACAAATTTTACTTCCAGTTTATGATTATGTTCAATTTTCCATTTTGCAACTGCCAGGTGCATATCACCCTGGCAATGGATCAGTGTTTGTTTCAATTCCTGCGAAACTTCTACCAGCAGTGTTGCATCCTCTTCGCGCAACTGGTGCAGCGCCTGTGATAGTTTTTCCTCCTCTCCTTTTTTCAACGTTTCTATCGCAACCGTCATATTCGGTGAAGGAAATTCTATCGGGTTCAACTCATAATTCTTTCCGCGGGTATGCAATGTATTATTGACATGCGTATTTTTTAATTTCAGCGTGGCCCCGATATCACCGGCCACCAGCTCGTTCACCTGCGAGCGTTTGTTGCCTTCTACGAGAAACAGCTGGCTGATCTTTTCGGTTACACCGGTTGTCTCATTTTCCAGCTCCATCCCGCTTTTTATCGTGCCGGAATAAACTTTAAAGAACGACAGTTCACCCACATGCGGTTCGCTGATCGTTTTATAAACAAAGATGCAGGCAGGGCCATTCGCATCGCAGCTTAATTTATCACCGCTCCTGGTCGTTTGCGGCGCCATTTCGTTGGCACTGGGACAAACGTTATCAATAAATCCCATCAACCTGCCGCTTCCCATATTTCTTTCAGCCGACAGGCAGAACAAAGGAAACAGGTCATGATTGATCATTGCTTTTTTCAATCCTGTTTTCATTTCGTCCTCGTCCAGCTCACCTTTATCAAAATATTTTTCCATCAGGCTTTCATCGTTGCTGGCAATCGCTTCAATTAATTCCTTGTGCAATTCTTCAGCTCTCTGTTTCTGATCGTCCGGTATGGCCAATTTCTCCGGTTTGCCGCCATTGTCCTTGAATTTATACATGGTCATCCTCAATACGTCGATGATCTCATGAAAACCGGCACCCACCTGGTAAGGATATTGCACCATTACCACATTATTTCCAAAATGTGATTTGGCTTCACGAACTGTTTTCTCAAAATCAGCATTATCATCGTCCAGTTTATTGACGGCAAATATCATAGGGGTCCTGAATCTTTCGGTGTAATCCCAGATAATATCGGTCCCTACTTCGACGCCCATAACTGCATTCAGCAACATGACCCCGGTATCGGCTACTTTCAGTGCGGAGATCACTTCGCCGACAAAGTCGTCATAACCGGGCGTATCAATGATATTGATCTTATATCCACGCCATTTTGCGTGAAGGAGCTTGCTAAAAATAGAATTACCACGTTCCTGTTCCAGTTCGTGGTAATCTCCTGTGGTATTCCGGTCGGCAATGGTGCCCCGGCGGTTTATCAGGCCTGCTTCGTATAGCATGCATTCCGCCAGTGTCGTCTTACCTGAGCCAGCGTGGCCCAGCAAGACAATATTTTTGACATGTGAGGTATCAAATTCGGGCATGGCAAGAAAGTTTTAAGAATGAAGTAATAGTGTTGTCTGAATTTAATGGGTAATCATGACAACTGATCACGTGCATTCACAGCACATGTGTATAGGGGTCAGTGTCCGGCGTATTAATTATTCGCTCGGGCTAAAAAATTATTAAATTCTTCCCTGATGTCCTGCAGGGTATGCTCCAGGCTTTGATATTGATTAAAAAGGTTTTCATGATCGGCTAATGTTTCCTCATTCAGCCCGTTTTGCTCACGCATTTCATAGCCGATCTTACGATCATGATTTTTGATCGATTGTTTGAGATCGTGAATGTTGATAAGCTGAATGTGAAATTGGTTGTGGAGATGTTCGACGTCCTGAAGCTGGTCCTTGGAGAGTGTGCGGCTTGCTGCCTGCTGGAGTTTTGTTTTGTCCTGGGTAAACTCATCGCGGTATTGGCGAAGAGTTTGTCTCCAGGTCTCACACTCTGAGATGAGTTGTGCGGTTTCTACCTGAACCATGGGATTAAAATTTAAAAATGAAGCAATGTTGTTAAGAGCTTGGTTCCCCCGGGTACTTTGACGATGATATACTAAGTTAAAACTCTTTTCCGGCAAAAACCAGTAATTTTTTTGCACAGGACCGGTGTCATTATTCCACCACTACCCTTGTTGGATTGTCTGACCAGACTTATGGACTAATAAAAAAAGACCTCCGTAACGAAGGTCTTTTCCAATATTAAATATTTTTTTATCAATGTCTTCTTACTGATGTTTTTGTTCGAGAGTTACCTCTCGGCCCGGTGACCGTTGTCCTTGTACGGGTGGCGCCGTGACCACGGGGTCCTGTCACGCTGGTTCTTGTTCTCGTTACGCGATAGTTACCAACAGCTGCTGAGTGACGTGTTCTTACCATGACCGATGAAACGCGGCGCGGTGCGTAGATCCTGTGAGCATAAGCAACCCGGTGCGTATGTACGATCGCACAACGTGTATAAAAAGGACGATGAAAAGGATGCCATACATGCCATGCCCAGGGTCTCCAGGGTCTCCACCATCCGGGATAATTACGCCATCTCCACGGTGATATCCACGGTCTGTAAACCGGTGCGTAAACAAACCGGACCGATGGCCAGAACCAAACATTGACTACGATCCGCGGATTATAAGCTTTGTAGGCCACCGAAGGACCGCGAGCAGTAAGATCATTAGAATTGTTGTCAATAAATGCATCGTCATCGTCACCATCACCGGGCTCAACAATCACCTCTTCCCCGTAAATATCTTCATCGCCTACGATCTGGAGAACCGCCGTAGTGTCGCCGGTTTTTTCGATTTCAATAACGGCTATGTCCTGGCTTTCCGTTTCTGATATCACCGCCTGCAGAGCAAATGCATGGGCATTTTTTTCTGTGTTGTCAACTACGCGGATATAGTCAATATCACCATCACCGTTGAGATCAAGGTTGTTTACGTGATTGTCTTCCGAGTTGAGCATTTTTTCAAAATCTTCGGGTGAGGCTGCTTTTTGAAACATTGCCAGGGCACCCTGCAAACTAAAGTTGTCGCCGGGAAGCCCGGTCGAATCGACACCGGATTGGCTTTGTGCCTGCGTAGTTATCGTTACCAGTAAGCAGGCAACCAGGCTGGAGAGGTAGTGGTTTATTCTCATATTAATACAATTTGAAAGGTTGAGACATCAAATTAGTAAAGAGGTTTACTCAGAGCTGAAAAATAGTTCTCCGCTTCGTAGTTTTTCAGCCGTCTGCCCGTAAAATCCATCGGCAATGAACTCTATGTTAACCCGCTTCATTGTACCCGCGCCACATCCATGAAAAAAAGGTACACATTTATCTGTCTTAACAAGGCAGAAATTTATCACCAGTCAGCTAACAAACGAAAAGTTATTTAGTGGAAAAGAAAAGTGTACCTGTTTTCCTGCCAAGTGCGATCCGAAAGTTAAATTGCAGACCCTTGATCACGCAAAATACCATACAACAGATACTTGGCCGTCTCGACATCATTGATGTCATCGGAGGGTTTGTGAAATTGAAGAAGCGGGGAACGAATTATCTTGGCCTCTGCCCTTTTCATAATGAAAAGACGCCCTCCTTCACTGTTTCTCCCTCCAAAGAAATCTATAAATGTTTTGGTTGCGGACGCAGTGGCAACACGATCAGCTTCCTGATGGAACATGAAAAATACAGTTATGTTGAAGCATTAAAGTGGCTGGCCAATAAATATGGAATCGAGGTTGAAGAGACATACCAGACGGATGAACAAAAACAACAACAGCAGTCGGCCGACAGTCTTTACATCATTAACGCCTTTGCCCGGGAGTTTTTTTCGACAATATTATTTGACACGGAAGAAGGACAGGATATTGGTTTGAGTTATTTACAGGAAAGGGGGTTCCGCGAAGAGGTCATCCAAAAATTCCAGTTGGGCTACGCACCCGAGCAACGGGATACATTTACAAAGGAAGCGATCGCCAGGCAATACAGCCCTGACCTGTTGTTAAAAACCGGGCTGGTTGTTAGCCGGAATGACCAATTAATGGACAACTACCGGGGCCGGATTATTTTCCCTGTCCACAGCCAAAGCGGTAAGGTGCTGGGTTTTGGTGCGAGAATCTTGAAGTCAATCGACAAGGCGCCTAAATACATCAATACTCCGGAAAACGAGATTTATATAAAAAGCAAAATTCTCTATGGAGCCTATTTTGCAAGACAGGCTATTGATAAAGCCGATGAATGCCTGTTGGTAGAAGGATATACGGATGTACTTTCCCTGCACCAGGCCGGAATTGAGAACGTGGTCGCATCGGGAGGAACTTCCCTTACGCTGGACCAGTTAAGGCTGGTCAAAAAATATACAAGCAATCTTACTATAATTTATGATGGTGATGCTGCGGGTGTAAAAGCGGCCCTGCGCGGGCTGGACCTTGCCCTTGAGGAAGGGTTGAATGTAAAGCTTGTTTTGATCCCCGACAACGAGGACCCCGACAGCTATGTAAACAAAGTTGGCGCAGGATCATTCAAGACATTTGTTCAGAAAAATAAAAAGGACTTCATTCTTTTTCAGCTGCAGGTTGCATTGAAAGATGCAGGCGCCGATTCAACCAAAAAAGCGGATGTGGTTAATGCCATTGCTGAAACCATTTCAAAAATCAATAAGGCCGAAGATTTTACAAAACAACAGGACTATATCAAGCAATGCTCCGAAATACTGAAGATCGACGAAGGCGGTTTGCATGCACTGGTCAATAAATTCATTCGTGACAGGATCGCCACCCAGGAAAGAAAGTTGCCTTTTGAAGAGGCCAGGTCGCATGAAGAAAATGCAAGACAAGCGGAAGCAATGAATTATGATGAGGCCACTTTTAATTTATTATTCAAAGATGAACTGCAGGAACGAGAGCTGGCCAGGATACTGCTCGAATTCGGGATAAAACCATGGGACGAATCAAAATTAATTGCCGAACACGTCTTTGAAGAAATGATCGATGAAACACTTATTGATAACCCTGACATCCTTCAGCTGATCCATATTTTCAGGGACGCCTTACAACACAACAGCAGGCCGGACAAAAATTTTTTTATTTATCACCCGGACAGTAAGATCAGTTCACTGGCAGTATCGCTATTAAACTTTCCATATGAAGAAAGCGAACACTGGCGGCGAGAATTCAGCCAGACTACAGGGTACCAGTCGCAATTATTTGAACAAAGCTATGAGGATTTTATACGCACGGTCGCAAGAGACAACGAAGGAGAGCTGATGTCTTACCTGAAAATGGATGAGGATCGTACGAATGAAGAGGTGGATTCTGCTATCAATTATCTTAAGCTGCGGAAAGTAAAGAGACTTTTGCTGGAAAACCAGCTGGATATGGAAAAACAGCATACCCCTGCCCAACTGGAAATGCTCCACCGGACACATGAACACCTTAAGCTGATGGAAATGGAACTCACTAAAAAAATGGGAACTGCGATCCTTAAATAGTTCAATCTTCCCCATATATTGGTTGGTAAATTCCAGGGCCCAGGAACCAGGAGCCAAATAAATTCGAAAAATGAAAATGGAAATTCGAAAAGCCGGTCCCAAGGGAATAGCTTTCTTTTCGACCTGTTGATGGGGTTTCAACTAAAAAGCCGGGAAACGTCCCCATGATTTTTTTGGGTTTACCATTTGGTTTTTCCTGGGTTCTTAATCCGAAAATCTTTGTTCCATTAACATATCAGAATAAGAAAGATGGACCAGGTCCTCTTCCTTAATTTGGAGCTCCTTCATATAAAAATCACACTGCTCTTTCAGTTTTTCCTGCGGGTAATCCGCCAAAACATTGCCTGCCTCTATTTCCAAAAAAGATCCGAGGCCCGGCACCTCATCAATGTGGAATTTTACATTGCCGATATAATATATCTCCCTTTTCTTCTTGACCACGACCTTCACTCCTATCGATTTTGTCAATACCTCTTTCAGCCCTTTTGCATCTTCGATTTTTACCAGGTTGAATGCTGATTCCTTTGGCCCTGCCTGGTTAATTCTTTCGTAGCAAATGAGGTTATTCTCAATATTGCCTTCTCTTAATTTCAACCTGCCGGATGGAACCCGGAAATAGGTGTCGGTTTGCTCATCAATTCCCCTGTATTCGGCTTTTTGAGACTGTAGGTAATCACGGACAAAACCCGCGCGGCTGCACCTTGCTTTTATTTCCACGTTCAGATGGCCCATGTCAATTACTTTGATGGCTAATCTAATGTTTATGCATGAAAAAAGGTTTGCTGGTAGTCAACAAACCTTAATACATTTTTTCTAACAGTAACTGCTTAGTCTGCCATCGCAGCAGCGTGCCTCTTCCGGGTCACCGGCGCGTTTTCGCCTCTGAGGTTTTCTCCCTTTACAAATCTCATTGCGCTCCAGACATGGTCGAGCTCAACACGTTCAATGCTTTCGTAGCCTTCACATGTAAGCCGGTTCCAGCTGCAGTCGCGGTTAAGATCAGTAACGATCTTGGATGTGATCTTGGGATAAGCCACCCAGAATTTTGACCCTTCCCTTAAAGAAGGCATTACGTCCCTTAAGATGCCATTGAGCTGATTCTCATTGACGGCAAAAACCAATGCAAAATCAATTTTGCGGGTCTTTAAAAGCGGCGTCATGTTTTTAGCAAAGGACAACTTACTGAACTGTTTTTCGATGGAAGAAGGCAAACCCTGAATTAAAAGATTCTTTTCGTCTGCCAGTTGTAATTTTTCGAACACTGTTTGTGACATACTTTGAAAGAATTTTGGGGTTTCTGCCAGCTACTTCAATACGAAGAGAGCTTAACAGAGTTCTCATTTGCAGGGAGTGCAAAGGTAGGGAAAAGATTGTTCCCGAGCGGCTTATGGAGAAAAAAAATGCCGTTTATTCTTCATAAACAGCATTTTATTAATGTAAATCAATTTTTTATTTATTTGACGGGCTTATAATACTTCAATGCTTCGGGCATGATCTTTTTTAATTGTTCAATACGTGTACCCTCGGAAGGGTGCGTGCTCAGAAATTCAGGCGGCTTTTGCCCGTTGCTGGCTTTTTCCATACGTTCCCACAAAGGAATTGCTTCCTGGGGATTGTAACCCGCCATAGCCGCGAACTTCAATCCCCATTCATCGGCTTCTGATTCCTGTTTTCTTGAAAAAGGCAGCATGATGCCGACATTTGTTCCCAGACCGTAGGCGCTCAGAAACAGGTTCTGTGTCTCCTGCGGTTTACTAGCGACTGCCACAGAAAGAGCCACTCCGCCCAGCTGCTGCGCCAATCCCTGGCTCATCCGTTGGTTGCCATGTTGCAGAAGAGCATGTGATACTTCATGACCCATGACTACCGCCAAAGCAGCTTCGTTTTGAGAGATTGGGAGCAGCCCTGTGTAAACAACGATCTTCCCGCCCGGCATACACCACGCATTCACTTCTTTGTTATCAACCAGGTTGTATTCCCATTTATACCCCGACAGCTTACCGGATATACCGTTCGCCGCATAATAACTTTCCACTGCCTGTGTAATGCGCTGGCCAACTCTTTTTACCATATCCGCATCACGGTTAGCTGAGGTGGTTACCACTTTATTTGACGAGAGGAACTGCTGGTACTGCTGAGTAGCCATCGATTGTACCTCCGATTCCGGTAGCAATGTGAATTGTTGTTTCCCTGTAAGGGCATTCCTGGAACATGCAACAGCCAATGCGGCCACCAGGAAAAAGGATGTAATGGTTCTGATCATAGTTCGAATTTTGCCTGTAAAAAACAATGATTGTACCAAACCAGGGTACAATCATTTTATCTCAGATGATTGATAAGTAATTCGATGATTTACGCTGATGGATGATTAGTCGCCTGCTTCCTGCGTTGTCTCCGCCTGTCGCGATGTTTCAATATCGGCACTTTGCTTTCTGCTCCTTTTATCAGCCGGCTGATATTTTTCTGATGTGTAAGTACAACCATCAGGGCGACTGCAATAGCGAATACGCGGTAGATTTCATTCTCCACATTAAAGATGACGAGAATGAATACCGGGAAAGCAATGCTGGCTAAAATAGAACTTAACGAAACAAATCTTGTCAGGTATAAAACCAGCAAAAAGACACCCGCACAACTAAGCGCGGTCCATGGTGAAATGCCCACTACCAGGCCAAATAATGTTGCCACACCTTTACCCCCGCGGAAGTCGGCCCATATAGGAAAAATATGACCCACCACGGCAGCAAGGCCAAGACCAATCTGGAAATTGAGGAACTGAGTAGTATGACCCGAATATTGTTGCAAAAGCATTGCAAGATTAACAGCTGCCATTCCTTTGAGCATGTCAACTATCATTACAAGAGTGCCCCACTTGGGACCCAGGACACGATAGGTATTTGTAGCACCGGCATTACCGCTGCCATACTCGCGGATGTCAATACCAAAGAAATATTGACTTACCCATACGGATGTAGGAATGCTACCAATTAAATATGCAAGAACTATTAGCAATAGTTCGTTCATAGAACGTTGAGTTGAGTTGGAAGACAAAAATACTAAAAAATGAGTCAGCCGTCATATTAGTTTAACGGGAAAGTCACAATATATTAACACGAAATCCTTAAGCACAGCCAGTTATCTCTAACGGTTGTTTGTATTATATGTAAAGAGTACTCGCTTGTTTTGCGGAAAATAACATCTTCGTCCTGCGTCAGCAAACCGCTTAAGAGTAAGGTTCCGCATGGTGCCAGCTGACTTGCCAATAAAGAATAACTATCAAGTATCACGTTCCTATTGATGTTGGCCAGGATAATATCAAATGTTTTGTTGCCGGGTGGCCGGTCTGCCTTTTGCAGTTCGATCCGTCTGCAGGAATTAATCTTTATGTTTTCATTTGCATTTTCGACGCTCCACTGGTCGTTGTCTATCGCTGTCACTTCCTTTGCTCCCAGCTTTTCTCCAAGGATTGCCAACACACCGGTTCCCGTTCCAAAATCCAGAACTGTTTTTCCCTCGAACCCGATTTGCCGCATTTCCCGGATCATCATTAATGTGGTTGCATGATGTCCTGTGCCAAAACTCATCTTGGGGGTAATGACCATTTCATACCGGACGGTACCAATCGGTGGATGGAAGCTGGCACGAATACCTGCGAAGTCGTCAATAATCACCGGTTCAAAATTTGATTCCCATAGTTTGTTCCAATTCGTTTCTTTAATGACCGTTTTTATAAACCCTGTTTGATATTCAGCAGTGATCTCCTGCAAAACACTTTCCTCAAAATTCCTTAAACAGATAAACGCCTTCAGACCGTTTTCTGTTTCTTCAAATCCTTCATAACCGTTATCTGCGAGTCGTGCGATCAGGATATCTTTTTGCTCCGATGAGGCAGCGGGAAATTCTATCTGTACATATTCATTCATTATCCGCAACAAAAATCCCGCCTGCGGCGGGATTAACTATTTATGGGTTATTGGGGTTATTCGTTTGCTCAGGCCGCGGTTTATTCTCCGGCTTTGGTATCAATACCTTTCTTGACAATTTAAACTTGCCTGATTTGGGGTCCGTACCTATCAGCTTCACCTTTACCTTGTCTCCTTCTTTCAACACACCTTCCAGTGTTTCCAGGCGTTTCCAGCTTACTTCACTGATATGAACCAACCCCTGTTTGCCGGGTAAGAATTCAACAAATGCACCAAAGGGCATGATTGATTTTACGGTCGCTTCGTATACATCACCTACCACGGGCACCGCTACAATTCCCTTGATCCACGCTTCTGCTCTCTGCACGCCTTCTTTATTGGTACCAAAGACGCTCACCTCTCCCATGTTATTCACTTCTTCAATATTAATTGTGGTACCGGTTTCGCGTTGCATTTCCTGGATCACCTTTCCACCAGGCCCGATAACGGCCCCGATAAATTCACGATCGATAAACATCTTGATCATTCTCGGTGCGTGTGGTTTCACTTCAGCTCTCGCTTCCGGGATGCAGTTATACATCGCGTCAAGGATATGCAGGCGACCACGACGGGCCTGCTCCAGCGCCTGTTCCATTACTTCCATTTTCAAACCATCCACCTTAATATCCATTTGTACACCGCAAATGCCATCACGTGTACCCGTTACTTTAAAGTCCATATCGCCCAGGTGATCTTCATCACCCAATATATCAGTCAGGATAGCATACTTGTCATCCTTGGTGATCAAACCCATGGCCACACCGGAAACATGCTTGGGGATCGGCACCCCTGCGTCCATCAATGCCAACGACCCGGCACAAACAGTAGCCATCGAAGAGGAACCGTTTGATTCCAGGATATCACTTACTATACGAACCGTGTAGGCAAAATCATTTTTCGGCAGCATCTGTTTAAGTGATCGCATGGCAAGGTTGCCATGCCCTACTTCGCGGCGACCCGGCGCCCTCATCATTTTTACTTCACCGGTAGAAAAAGGAGGGAAATTATAATGCAGGATAAATTTGGTGTAATCGGATTTGGCGGCGCTTTCCACCAACAGCTCGTCTAAAGGGGTTCCCAAAGTAACAGTAGTAAGTGACTGGGTTTCACCCCGCGTAAACAAGGCGGCGCCATGCGGAGAGGGTAAAATGTCAACCTCCATATCCAAAGTCCGTACTGTCTCGAGATCACGGCCGTCAAGGCGGACCTTTTCGTTCAATATCATATCGCGAACCACATAATATTGCAGGTCGCCATAATAAGTGGCCAATAACTTCCTGGTAAGATCCGGGAGTTCTTCGCCTTCAGGAATAGCAATATTTGCGTCCTTCTTAAGAAATTCTTCTATCTCGGTCTTTATGGCGTCGAATTTTTCGCTGCGCTCATGTTTGCTGTATTTTCCTTTCGCTACTTCATACACCTTCTGCCTGGCAAACGCGTCTATCTTTTCACGCAACCCTTCGTCCTGGGCGGGCTTTTTATAATCTCGCTTACCTTTAACTCCTACCATTTCCCTCAGTTCTTCCTGCGCTTTTATTTGTAAACGGATGGCATTATGTGCGATTTCCAATGTCTTCACCAGGTCTGCTTCACTGCATTCTGTCGCTTCACCTTCTACCATCATCAGGTTCTTTTCTGTTGCAGCAATGATAAAATCCATATCCGCTTTTTCCAGGTCGCTGCGGTTAGGATTTACTTTAAACTCCCCCTCTACCCGCGCAACGCGCACTTCGGAAATAATTTCTTTGATAGGGATGTCTGAAACGGCGAGTGCTGCTGATGCAGCCAGGCAAGCCAGTGCATCCGGCATCACTTCAGCATCACTCGAGATGAGCGTGATGAGTACCTGCACCTCGCAGAGATAATCTTCCGGGAATAAAGGGCGCAGCGCACGATCCACTAACCGGCTGATCAGCACCTCATAGTCGCTGAGCTTGGATTCTCTTTTAAAAAAAGAACCGGGTATGCGTCCGGCTGAAGCAAATTTTTCCTGGTAATCGACAGACAACGGAAAAAAACTTTGACCTTCTTTAGGTTCTTTGTTAGCTACTACGGTTGCCAGGATCATACAATTGCCCATGGATACGGTAACCGATCCATTAGCCTGGCGGGCAAGACGGCCGGTCTCAATTGTTGCCTGGCGTCCATCGCCTATATCAAATGTTTTACGAATGGTTTGTTGTAACATAGTGTATTCGAAGTTTAATGCCTGAGCTTAGTAATCGGTCAGACGGTTTGATTTTTTTATTTACCCGGCCCGGTGCTACTATCATCGTCGCTTGCGTCGCACTCTTCGGCGTTCGGATCGCTACTGGGCAAAGGCGCGAAATTGATTGAAACGGGCCATACAGAACCGGGAAAAAGCATTACGGAAATTCAATGTGTAAAAGAATCTCGGGTAAAAGATCGTCCGGGTTCCTCCAGGAATCCAGGTGTTTACTTTCTTAATCCGAGTTTCTCGATCAGTTGGCGGTAACCTGTAAGGTTATGCTTTTGCAGGTAATTCAATAAACGTTTGCGTTTACCAACCAACTGCATCAGGCCGCGGTGGGTGGAGAAATCTTTTTTGTTCTGCTGAAGGTGCTCGCTGATCTGCGCTATACGCTCTGTTAGCTGTGCGATCTGGCCTTCAATAGAACCTGTGTTGGTGGCTTTTCCACCAAATTCTTTGAAAATTGTTTCTGTTTTTTCTTTTGTTAAAGGCATCTTGTTTTTTTTTAATTCATCCTGTTAGGTATCCGATAATTGTGGCGGCAAAGGTAGGGTAATGGACTGGAATGGCAAAGGCCCCAGCAGCCTAATTTCCATTATGATCAAGCGGCGCCCGGCCTGTTATTCCTGTCCATCAGGACATCCGGTTCAGGGCTTACATTTGCAGGATGGAACTTTCCCGGGACACCAAAAACATTCTTGGTCTTCAGCTGCCTACAGATCCCCGCTGGGTTAACCTGGCCGAAAAATCGCTCCAGGAAATTCTTACGGACCATGCGTATTGTGAACAAAAAGCAGCTACCTCATGTATATCCCTGGTACAGCGATATAGTGACCGGGAAAAACTGGTGACCGAACTTTCTCCTATCGTTACAGAAGAATGGGGCCACTTCCGCCAGGTATTGGCAGAATTGCAAAAACGAAACCTCAAACTCGGCCGCCAGCGAAAAGATGAATATGTGAATGCCTTATTGAACTTCCAGATCAAAGGAGGAAGCGAAGAGGACCATTTCCTGGACCGCCTGCTGACGATGGCCATGATCGAGGCACGGAGTTGTGAACGGTTCAAACGTCTCAGCGAAGGATTGGGTGATGAGTACCTCCGCAATTTTTACCGCCGCTTCATGGAAAGCGAAGCCGGTCATTATACTTTATTTATCGAACTGGCCGAAACCTATGTCCATAGAGAAAAAGTACGCTACCGCTGGAAACAATGGCTGGACCATGAAGCAGAAATAATGGAGTGGCTGGATGTAAGGGGAGACAGGATACATTAGGAAGGACCAGGAGCCAAGCAACAAGATCCAAGGACCAAGAACCAAGAACCAAATAAATCGAAAAATTGAAATTTGAAAAGCGAAAGTTGAAATTCGAAATTTGAAAATTGAAATTCGAAAAGGGAACCCGAAAAGCGAAAATCCAAAATGCAAAATCGAAAATCGAAAACCGGATTACTAAGGAATAGCTTTTGGCATTGAGCTATTTTAATCTTGTTTGATTCGCGGCTATTGCCATTTCAAATTAGTAATACTTATACTACTCTTAATTCTTAACCCTTAACTCATAACTCACATCTCATAGCTCATAATTCTTAACTCTCAACTCTTTCAGCTCCCTTACCCCGTCGCCTATCTCCGATGCAAATACCTCAGGTTTGTAGCCGATCCTTTCATTATAACAGGCGGTAAGCTTTGCCGCAAAGTCATCAAACTGTTCTTTCTTTACCAGGGCAATAGCACAGCCGCCAAAACCCGCACCTGTCATTCGCGCCCCGATACAACCGGGATACGTCTTGCAGAAATCGACGATCGTGTCCAGCTCCTTTCCGCTTACTTCATATAAATCTTTAAGCGACTGGTGCGAAGCATACATCAGTTTACCAAACGTGTGCAATTGATCGGCCTCCAGCGCATCTTTTGCCTCATGCACCCTGAAATTTTCGGAGACAACATGTAAAGCTCTTTTCTCCAGCACCGGGTCATTGATAAGATGACGATGAGATTGAAATGTATGCATGTCGATATCACATAAATTCTCTGCATCCACTTCTTTCTTCAGCAGATTCAATGCGGCACCGCACTCGGCAAAACGTTCGTTGTATTTTGATTCAGCCAATGATCGTTGCTTATTGCTATTGATGATCGCCAGGGTGTAACCGGTCGTTTCAAAAGGCAGGTACTGGTAATCCAGCGTATCGCAATCGAGCAAAATGGCTTTGTCTTTTTTTCCCATCGCCACGGCAAACTGATCCATAATGCCCGAGTTGACCCCGATAAAAAAATTTTCGACTCTTTTACAGAGTAAAGCCATCTCGGGTTTTGACAACCGGAAATCAAATAAGGTCCTTAGTGCAAAGGCCGTTAATACTTCTATCGAAGCGGACGATGAAAGACCGGCACCAATCGGCAGGTTACCATAAAAGAGCATATCCAGGCCCGGCACTTCCTGTCCTGCTTTCGACATTTCATTAAAAACTCCGAGCGGGTAATTGAACCACTCTTTGCCTGCCTTTGAATAACGGGCTTGCAATGGAATGTCTGCTGTCCCGGGGAAATTGAGACAGCGAAAACGCAGGTTTTGATCTTTATTTTCCGCGATAGCCAGGAATGTCCCCAGGGAAATAGCGCATGGCATGACCTTACCGCCGTTGTAATCGATATGTTCGCCGATCAGGTTAACACGACCGGGACAAAAGAATATATGATCCGCATCCTTGCTGAAAAACTTTCTGAATTCGTCGTTCAATGCATGCTCCATTATGCAAATGTAGGAAGCTGCCAACACAACCCGTCAACAGGTAGCGGTCAAGTTTTATCTTGCGCCTTAGGTTCGTTGCGCCTGTCCGGAGGAGGTTCTTCGTGTCCTTTCATGAATCAGGTCCGGGAAAAGTAAACAAGCTCTTCCTGCAAATCCAAAAAAGGATATTCCTGCTGCAGTATCCTTACCTTTTCAAAATAGCTTCTCAGAAAATCCCTGTGCGCCATTGTATGCGGCTGAAACGCTTTATGTTTCCGGGCAATGGTAATATTCTTTATATCGTGCATGAGTTGCCGGGAAAGTTCATCAATACAGGTCTCCGAAAATTTTTCCAGCACAAAGCCGGTAGCCATATAATTGGGGTGCGCCAGGTCGATATCGTAAAAACGGTAATCACGCAATACATCGATCACCAATTCATAAGCAGGGAAATAAAAAATATTATCAAATTTTCCTGCCAGCTGATGAACGGCTTCAATCAGCCTTGCTTTGCTGCGGTTATTCTCTACCACTCCGTCCCGTAGATGACGTACCGGGCTCACCGTAAAAATAAAATTCAAAGCGGGATTGAATTGCATTAATTGGCCGTAGCAATCTTCCAGCATGGAAACGGTCTCATTGATATCCATTAAATACTTATCGAACCACTGTGCGGGTGCACGGTGACAGTTGGCAACGGGTTCCCCGCTCTTTGCATTTGAAGATTCAGCCAGCTTGGTGAGCCGGTAAGAAAAAGACGAACCTAACGTAATAATTAACCAGTTTGCTCCTTTAAGAAACTCATGGGCCCTTTGCTGCGAGGCGTTGACATTTTTTACTGCTTCCTCTGAATCCGTATGCGAAAAACGGGAATGATGGTGCCAGCTGTGCCACACTTCATTCAATTGAAAAAAATCCGAACCCGCATAGTGTTTGTTTTGGATATAAGAAACCAGACTGCCGCATACGCTGGCGGGGTCAAACAATATCCCGTTGGGATTTTGCAACACAGAAAATTTAGCATCTCTGAGAGAATTACCGATATGTTCGGTGAAACAGGAACCTGTCAGCAAAATTTTATCGTGGTAGCTGATCTGTTTTGCAGGTTTCTTCAAGTCAATATTCACCATGAATTCCATAACGGGTCATTTTAATTCAGTGCCGGACCATACGCCGGATTTCGGATTTCAGACTTCGGATTTCAGATTTCGAATTTCAGATTTCGAATTTCGAATTTCTGATCTCTGCCTTCATTCCCGGCTTTTCTTATACAAAAATCTCCGACGCCATGCGCAAGCTTTCATCCAGCGCGTCCTTATTTAATGGGGGCGATAGGAAATGTTTTTCAAAATATCCTATCATCCATTCTGTATTCATATTGCCCACCAGTTCATCATTGGCCATAGGGCAGCCGCCAATGCCTTTTAATGCGCCGTCAAAGCGGAGACAGCCGGCTTTTGTTGCTGCGTCCAGCTTTTCCTCCCAGTTCTTTGATGTCGAGTGCAGGTGAACGCCGATCTCTGTTCCCGGCAAGGACTCGATAAGATAACTGGTAATGTCATAAACCTGGTCAGCACCGGCCACTCCCACGGTATCTGCGAGTGAAAT
>JADMIO011417977.1_pt1 | contig 49459 bp, 52 predicted proteins | sample 8958161 | NCBI WGS metagenome assembly JADMIO01 (sample SAMN16585339, study PRJNA669376) | soil metagenome | isolation source: Crop rotation soil | place: USA: Cullars Rotation, Alabama | collected 2011
GCCATGCCAAGCATGAAGATGAGCCGTCGCCCGTACAGATCACCGAGCCGCCCGCCGGTGATCAGGAACACCGCGAAGGTGCCGGCATAGCCGGACACAACAAGCTGCAGCTCGGCCGGCGACGCACCGATGGAAGTATGGATCGACGGCAGGCTGACATTGACGATGAAGAAGTCGATCGAGGGCAGCAGCGCGCCGATGGACAGGACGGCGAACGCGAGCCAGCGGCCCGACCGGGAGAGCGTGGTGGCCGACGAAGTGGCTGGCACGGGACTGGACGTTTCCTGCACGGCTTGCGGCCTGAGTAGCGGCCCGACCCGGCTGCCACAAGGGCGGCACCTGCGCTTATGATGCAGCGATGAACCGCGACCCAGCCCGGCTGTACGCGCGTCTTGGTGTCGATCCGTCGGCTCCACAGGCGGCGATCACGGCTGCATTCCGGCGCAAGGCGCGCGTGCTGCATCCGGACGTGCCAAGGACGGGCAACACCGAGGCATTCGTCTGGGTCAAGGAAGCCTACGAGGTGCTCGGCGATCCCAGGAAGCGTGCTGACTACGATCGATCGGCGCGCACCACTGCCTCGGCCCCGCTGCGAACCGGGCCGGTGATCGAGGAAGTACCGCTGCTCTGGCCCAAGTTCTCGGATCTGCCGCTCGCGTTGTGGATCGGATTTGGCACCGTGTTCTCCCTGGCCTCCGGAATGGCGGTGTACGAGCTGACCCGCCCGGCATCACATGAATCGGTGGTGGAGATCCATCCGACCGCACCGACCGTGGCCCCGTTGACAACGGCTGAGGCCGACGTGGCGACCAGCGGCGTGGCCACGCATTACGTGCTGCCGGGCGGCGGTGCGGCCATGGTGTGGCGGCGTGGCGCCGCACAGGACGCGTTCCTGCCGGCCGGACGCGTCGCCGACTTCACCTCCGTGCAGGTCCTGGGCATTCTGGCGAATAGTGGACTGGTGGGCATCCGCCTGGCGGATGGCGGCATCGGCTTTGTGGACCCGGATCGGCTGGCAACCGGCGACCAGACCACGGCCCATCGCGCCTACTGCGCCTATAACGCCGGTGCGCCACCCTACAACGGCGAGGTCCTGAGCCGGCGCGGCACCGGCTCCGGTCGGCTGACGATCGAGAACCGCGGCAGCGAGCCCACCGTGGTCAAGCTGCGCGACGAAGTCGGCCAGGCGGTGATCAGCGTCTTCGTCGCCGCGGGCAATGCGGCGACGGTGACGAACCTGCCGGCACAATCCTATCGCCCCGATTTCGCAGTCGGAGAACTGTGGAGCCGCGCCTGCGAGGGCTTCACCGCGGGCATGCGGGCACAACGCTTCGTTGGCTATGGCCGGCTCGAAGGCCTCTCGCCGCTGGTGGTGCCGCCAAGCCTTTCCGTATCTCCCGCACCGGTGGATATTCCTGACGCGGCATTCGGACAGGACTAGCCATGGCCATCAGGTTGCAGGAGTCATTGCGCGGGCTGTTCTACGCGCCGTTCTATGTGGCGCTGGCCCACGATGCCTATGCATCCGAAGGCGTGGACGTCCAGTTCGCCAGCTCGCCGCGTCCCGGCGATGCGGCTGTCAACGTGATGAACGGCACAGTCGACGTATGCTGGGGTGGCCCGATGCGGGTGATGCAGGCCTATCAGCAGATCCCTGGCTGCGACCTTGTCTGCTTCGCCGAGGTGGTGACGCGCGACCCCTTCCTGCTGATCGGACGCGAGCCCTGGCCTGGTTTCGCGCTGCGCGATCTGCTCGGGCTGCGCGTGGCGACGGTAAGCGAGGTGCCAACGCCATGGATGTGCCTGCAAGAAGACCTCCGCCGCGCGGGCATCGATCCGGCAGCGGTGACGCGGATCGCCGATCGCACCATGGCAGAGAATGTGGCGGCGCTGGCGCGCGGCGAGGTCGATGTGGTGCAGGTGTTCGAGCCGTTCGCCTCGAGTGGCAATTGTCCCGTGTGGTACGCGCAGGCGGATCGCGGACCAACCTCCTACACGACATTCTATGCACGTCGTGACCTGCTGACCGCGCGACGCGATGAATTGCTGCGCATGACCCGCGCCATCCATCGCACACTCAGATGGGTGGCGAAGTCGGATGGTGATGCAATCGCTTCCGCCATTGCCTGCTACTTCGAGGATGTGCCCGCATCGGTGCTGGCCCGGGCCTGCGCACGCTACAAGGCACTGAGGATCTGGGGCCACGATCCGCACCTTCCGCGAGCCGGCTACGATCGGCTGCGCGCCAGCCTGGTGTCGGGTGGATTCGTATCACCGGGAACAGATTTCGAAGTCGCGGTGGACAACAGTCTCGCCGACGCAGTGATCAGGAGGGAAACCGATGCCGCACGCAACAACGGATGACGGAGTGCGCCTCTACTACGAGGAGACCGGCTCAGGCCGTCCGGTCATCTTCGTGCACGAATACGCCGGTGACTACCGGAGCTGGGAACCGCAGATGCGGCATTTCGGCCAGCGTTACCGCGCCGTCACCTATAATGCTCGCGGCTATCCGCCCTCGGATGTGCCGGAGGAAGTGGCGAAATATTCGCAGGCGCGCGCGGCGGACGACATCGCCTCGGTGCTGGACCACCTGAAGATCGACAAGGCGCACATCGTCGGGCTGTCGATGGGCGGCTTTGCCACACTGCATTTCGGCTTCCGTCATCCGGGTCGCACACTGTCACTGTGTGTAGCCGGTTGTGGCTACGGCGCAGAACGCGGCCAGACCGAAAAATTCCGCGCCGAAGCCGACACGATCGCGGCATTCATCCTGGACCAGGGGATGGAGGTGTTCGCGGCGAAATACGCCTACGGCCCGACGCGCGTGCAGTTCGAGAACAAGGACCCGCGCGGCTTCGAGGAGTTCAAGCGCATGCTGGCCGAGCACTCCGCGCTGGGCGCGCGCAACACGCAGCTTGGCGTGCAGCGCGAGCGGCCATCGCTGTATGACCTGGTCGACCAGATGAAGGCGCTGAAGCTGCCGACGTTGATCCTGACCGGCGACGAGGACTGGCCGTGCCTCGCCCCCGGCCTGCTGATGAAGCAGACAATCACCAGCGCGGCGCTGTCGGTGATGCCGAACTGCGGCCATGCGATCAACATCGAGGACCCGGACGAATTCAACCGCATCGTCAGCGCGTTCATCACTCAGGTTGACGCGGGACGCTGGCCGATGCGCGACCCGCGCGCGGTATCGGGGTCGATCACCGGGATGAAGTAGGCACCCCACCAAGCCCAGCCTGCCGCATCATCCGATCGACGTGGCCGATCAGAGCGCGGCAGGCGGCGTCTTCATTCGCGAACGCATCCAACGGCGACTTGCCGCCGCGTTCGCTGTAGTAGACCGACCAGCCGGATGACGTCGCTTCGATGCCGACGCATTCACCGGCACCAAGGCCGCCGTCCGTCACATAGTACCAGTCAGGGACTCCCGCACGGCGAAGCAGGCTTGCCATTTCCTGAACTGTCACCTGTTGCCACCTCGATCGAACCGGCCTCGCGCAACTTATACGCTGGTTCGTCGGTCTTGTATTGCGTCGCGCCACCCGGTTCGTCGAACCATGCCGCTGCCTTGCAGGTCTGCACGTGCAGCGGCGTGTCCACGCGATAAACCGTGTACACCATCTTCGAACAGACATAAGGCACGGCACGGGCTGCGTAGCTCTCGCCTCGCGGGCTGAAGAAGGTACCGCCTTCGCTGCCGAAACGATCGATCATGGTGCCGGCGGGCAGCGTCTGCGATACCGGTGCCGCGGCGCAGCCGTCATTTGGCGGCCATGCGATCTGTCCGTTCGGATGCCACTTCTCGGCCAGGTCCGGGCGGATGTTCGCCGGCAGCGTTGATGCGGTCTGTTGCGCGGCCGGCGGTGCGCAGGCAGCCAGCAGGCCGAGCAACAACAATATAGGGAGTGCGCGCGGCACCGTATTCCTCCTGTTTTCATCGATGCCGATGTGCATAGTCGATGTTATGGCAGAGTGGCGATGCAGGCGCGTGAGACGGGCGTCAATCTCCATCGAATATTGCCTCAGGCAGCAATGCGGACACCACGTAGTTCGGCACATCGACCACGTTGGAGATGCGCAGATCGACCGCCACCGAGCAGATCACATAGGCCTGCTCGCGCGAGAACCCGCGTTCCTGCAACAGCTCCATCATGTTGAGCACCGCGTTACGGCATGCCAGCGTCAGGTTCTCCGCCTCGATCTCGCCCGCCGCGTTGATCGGCATCCCCATCACGCCGAGGAACCTTTCCGGCGCGGCAAACCGCGGATCAGCGAAATAACTCGTGCGCGAAAATACCGGCGAGTTGAATTTGCGCCGGGTCGCCAGCCCCTTGTGTAGCTTGAACCGTACCACTGCGGTGGCGCCCATCTCCACCGCGGTCACGCACACCTCTCCATCGCCCTGCGCGAAATGCCCATCACCGGTGGAGAACAGCGCACCTTCCTTGAATACGGGGAGGAAGAGTTTCGCCCCCTTGGTAAGCTGCTTCACGTCGAAATTGCCGCCGTTCTCGCGCGGCGGCAGGGTGCGCAGACCTGTCAGACCGCAAGGACCCGCAGGCACCGCACCGTTTGCATCAGGCGGCAGCGCGAAACCGCCTGCATCGATCACCCGCTGCTCGCGCGCGGTCCATGCCGCAAGCCGTTCCGCACTCGGTGCCACAGCGGACACGCCCATGAACGGCGCCCCGGGAATCCGCACGCCCGGAAGCTGTGGCGACGTCGCCCAGTTGTCCTTGAGCTGCCAGTGCACCAGGAATGGCGTCGTCATCACGTCGCGCAGGAACCCAAGCCCCGGCATGATCGCGCTGAACGCGATGGGCTGCGGGATGATGTCGGTGAACTCGATCTCCAGCATGTCGCCTGGCTGCGCGCCCTTGACGAACACCGGGCCGGTTAGCGGATGCACCGCGCCGGCGTTCAGGTTGGCAAAATCGGCAATGGTCGTCGCCGGCGTGATCTGACCATCGAGCGCATCGCGGGTTTCCAGCGCGATCTCCTCGCCTTCGCCGATCTCGGCGGCGGGCGGAATGTCAGGATGGTAGCGGTTGTGGCCGCAATTGGGTTCATCGCAGAGCGGCTTGCTGCGGTCGATGCGAATGGCGTGCATGGCCGGACCTCATGGGGGGGACATCGCTTATTTAACACAGAGAACGCCGAGGACCACGGAGCGCTACGGAGACGCGAGATCATGCGCTTCCGCACGCAGTGCGTATATACCTCCTCCGTGGTGCTCCGTGGTCCTCGGCGTTCTCCGTGTTGAATCTTGACTTCGTCACCACAGCGTATAGCCGCCATCGATCACCAACGCAGCCCCGGTCATGTACCGCGACGCATCGGACGCCAGATAAACCGCCAGCGGCCCCAGATCCTCGGGCCGTCCGAACTTGCCCATCGGAATCTGCGCCTCGAATGCCTCGATCACATGCGGTGATTCACGCGCCCAGCGCTGGTTCGGCTCCGTCATGAAGCCGCCAGGCAGGATGGCGTTCACCGTCACATCGCGCGGAGCCCAATCGGCGGCTGTGGCGCGCGTGAACTGGATCACCGCGGCCTTCGCCGTCTCGTAGTGACGCCCGGCGATGCCGCGATTGGCGATCAGTCCACTGACCGAGGCGATGTTGATCACGCGCCCGCCCTCGCCGCGCGCGAGCATCGCGCCGCCAATCAGCTTGGTACAGAGGAAGGTGCTGGTAAGGTTCAGATCCATCATCTGCCGCCAGTCTTCCAGCGATTGCTCTTCAACCGGCACGTTGATGCGACGGCCGCCGATGTTGTTGATCAGGATGTCGATATCACCGAGCGCCAGCGCGGCTCGACAGGCACGCTCGCACTGCTCGGGGATCGCGACGTCGGCCTGCAGCGGCCAGGCCTGCCGTCCGATCGCACGGATATCGGCTGACGTGCGCGCGAGACTGTCCGCGTCGCGGCCGACCAGCACCACATCGGCACCAGCCTCTGCAATGGCGACAGCCATCTCACGTCCCAGACCACGGCTGCCACCGGTGATGAACAGGCGCTTGTTGTCGACGCGGAAGCGGTCAAGCACGGACATGTCGGGTCACTCACGATTGCCGCGCCATCATCCGCTTTCGGACAAGCTGCGCAATCGCCGCCGGCGCCTGGTCCGGAATCGCGAACACGGAACTGACATTGATCTCGCACAGCACGTAGGTGTCCTCGCCCGATGCAGTCCGCGGCCCGTAGAGGAAGTCCGCATCCCAGATGATCGGCATCGACGCGCGGTCGAGGCCGAGCGTCTGCATCATCTGTGGCACCCACTCCGTTTCCATTCGCATCCGAAGTGCCTGGAAAGGATCCGCCGACGCACCGTGCATAACGCGCGGCCCAGGCTGCGCCTGCGGAGAATCCGGCCCCTCCGGCGGCGGTGGTATCAGCGCCTTGATAAGCTGGTGCCCGAAGCCGACAACCCGATCCACGCCGACATAGCAGCGGATCATGCCGTCCGGCAGGCGCGGCTGAAACGGCTGATCGATGATGCACCCGTCCCCCGCAAAGTATCCGCGGCAACGTGCCATGAATGCGGCAAGCGACAGCTCTTCCGGCACGCTGCCGCGACGCGCTTCCAGGACGCGCACAACCGCATTTGGACCGCCAAGAGCCTCGACCTTCCACACCCCTTGTCCGCCATTGCCGCGATTTTGCTTCAGCACCCGAGGACCGGCAGATCGCAACCGCACCGGAAACTCAGCATCAAATTCCGTCGTCGTGCGATAGAGTTGCGTATCGGTGCCCCAGCCAAGATGCCTGGTGCGATGAAGCACCTCCTTTGTTCCCATCTTCAGAATCGTGTCGGGATGCGCGCTGACCCAGGGCCCCTGTGTCGCGACATCGCGCAGGAGCGCATCCAGAACTGTCCGATCCTTACCGTCATGTAGCGGATCGACCCACACCAGAACGCCATCGGCCGCCAGGAGCTGAACCCGCACATCATTGGCGAAGCTCTCGTCGAACACCGCCGGCTGTGCGTCGATGCCGATCGCCGCCAGTTCCTCGAACACGCGGAAGAAGCGATTGTTCTGTGCGGTCGCGCTGCGTCGCGCGTCGGCGTCGCCTCGCCACACGATACCGATCTTAATCGGTTTTGCACTTGCCATTGATCTCTCTCCCCTTGATCAGGGTTGCGGACGCATGACCCAAATCGACGCGTCCGAGCCCAGCAGACCGGCGCGAGCAGCGACAAACAGCCGGTCGAGTTCCGGCACGAACAGGCTGGTGCGCGCACCGCCCGACGTGTTCACTGACGGCAGCGCATTGACACCGGTGACGCTGACCTGGAATACGCCCACCACCCCTGCGCCGCAGCTCACGTAGTAGCGTTGTCCCTTGGCATCGAAGAATACGTCGTCAGCATCGCCGCAGGCGGCACTCCTGCTGAGTTCGCGCCCGGTCGCAGACTCGATCCGCACAAACCGCGGCGGCGCACGAAACACCACAGCGACAGTTCCGGCTTCCCCGAGCGCCATTGGGAAATTTCCCGACACGCCAGGAAATCTCCAAATCGCAATCCGTTTGTTGGCCTTGAGATCGGCAACTTCGATGCCAGCCGCGTCGGGTACATTGACATAGACGCGGCCGTCCGAGGCCCACTGGAATCCTTCCGGATGCGCCGCGAGCGGCTGTTTCTGGCGCACTGTACCGCTTAACGGATCGATGACCGCCAGGCCGCCGCTGCCATAGCCAACCAGCACGCCCCGCCCATCCGGAGCAAGCCGGACATTGTCGGCGTCGTCACCAAAATCGATGCGCCCCACCTGTGAGAACGTGTCGGCACTGAACAGGCGCAGCGTGCCATCCGCAGCACTGGCAACAGCGATCCTGTCGGCCAACGGCACATAAAGGACCCCTTGCGGCTCGCGCAGTCCCGAAAGGCGGTGAACGACCTGCTTCGCTGCCAGATCGACGATGTCCACGGTGCCGTTGCCAAGTTCGGCGACAACAAGACGCTTCCGCCCGAGATCAATCGCGAGGTGATCGATGCGCCCCGACGTGTGCGGCAGCGGGATCGTGGCCTCCAACGTCAGAGGCGGAACGCTCTCCGCCCGTGCAGGCGCAATCAGCGCGCCCATCAGCATTGCCAGACAGCCACCAATCCTTCGGAACCAAAGCTCGCTGCGCATCGGATGCGGCGCGCTATTGAACGAACACCCAGGCGGGCTGCAGGATCGGAAACGCAACCAGGCCAACGACTGCCGCACCGCCGACAAGCAGCGGATTGTTCACTTTGAAACTGAACAGCAGGCCGAGGCACACCAGCGCGATCAGTGCGGTGAGCCAGTCGCCGATTGCGATATTTCCAAGCAGGATGCTCGCACCAAGAATGGTACCGATCGCCGCGGCAAACGCCCCTTTGACGAACCCCTGCACATTGGCATTCCCTCGATGCCGCAACAGGATTGGCGCGACCACCAACACCATAAGGAAGGACGGCAGGAATATTCCGATGGTCGCAACCAGCGATCCCCAGAACCCCGCAACCAGATAGCCGACGAAGGTCGCGGTGATCACCACGGGCCCTGGGCTCATCATCCCGATGGCGACAGCCACCAGGAATTCGCGCGGGTTGAGCCAGTTGGTCTCCCGCACGAGCCCCTGCTCGAGAAACGGCACGATCACCAGTCCACTGCCGAAGGTCAGGCTTCCGGCCTTCAGGAAGAAGCCGCCGAGCTTGGCGAGAAGCGGCAGCGACACAGTATTCGCCGCGCCGGCGGCGATGCCAGAGGCGCCGAGTGGCGCCGCGACAGCCGGCAGGGTAGCGGTCGGTGTGCGGCGGAGCGATGTGCCGTAATAAAGGACACCGCACAGGCCAGCTCCGATGAAGACGGCCGCCATCTCCGCACGGACAGCCACCGTGACGACAAAGGCGGCGATCGCTATCGCCCACTGAAAGCGGTCCTCCATGCCGAGCTTTGCAAGCCGCCAACAGGAATGAACGATGAGCGCGATGACCGCCGGGCTCACACCGTAGAAGATGGCCGTCATCCAGGACAGACCGCCGAAATGCACGTAGATCGCGCCGAGTGCCGCCACCATGAGGAAGTTCGGCAGGATGAACGACCAGCCTCCCGCCCATGCTCCCCAAAAGCCACTTCGCATGTAGGCGATGAAAATGCCGACCTGGATCGCGAGCGGTCCCGGCATGGACTGGCTGATCGCGATTGCCTCGCGCATCTGATCCTTGGTGAGCCAGGCCTTGCCTTGCACCAGGTCCTTTTCCATCTGGCCGCACAGCGCGACCGGGCCACCAAAGCCGGTTGCGCCAAGGCGCAGGAAATACGCGACCACGTCGAGGACGGGGCCGCGGGGCGGGGTCACCGTCGAACTGGAGAGGCTCATGACCGCCCTCCCGTCCCTGGCGTCGGCCAGTTGTGCAGCTCTTCCGCCGCGTCGCGCGCCCAGCGGTAGAACGCATCGTACAACGGCATCGCAGCCTCGAGCTGCGCCAGGTCGTCGCGATACATCCGTGACAATCCGAGCGAGGCGGCAAGCAACCCCGCCGCCTGCGGTGCCAGGTCCAGCCGGTCGGTGTCGGCGCCCCGCACGATGGGCGCCAGACGATCCAGCGCTTCCGAATGCAGGCCGAATTCGTCCAGCATCACATCGAAGGTGCAGCTGTCGCCGCGATGGCTCCAGAAGACATCCTCGATATCAAAGGGCGTTGCCTTGAACCGGTCGGCCGCATCCCGCACCTCGGACGGTGCCACGAACAGGAACACCGCGGAGGGGTCGACAAAACGCCGGATCAGCCACGGGCACGCTACCCGATCGATCTTCGGCCGGACGCGCGTGACCCAGACCGTGCGTCCCTGGCTGTCGCGCGATGGGACATGATCCGGGCGGACCAGCAAGCCATTGGCTTTGACCCAGGCTTCGAAGCCGCCTTCCAGGTTTTCCGCACGGGCGCCGGCGTGCCTCAGCCAGGCGGCGACACCCTGGCTCAACTTCAATCCACGCTTGCAGAGCACAACCACGGCGCGGCCGGCATAGTCGCTGGCCCAGGATGACACCGTGCGGAAATCACGCCGGATGCTGCCCGGCAGCATGCGGGGATCGGCGGCATGGTCGGCGTCGGTACAGACGTCGATGATTACTGGCCCGTCGGGGGTTCCGATGAGCCGGGCGAGCTGGGTAACAGTGATTGTGTCAGGTATCGGCACGGGCGTCCCTCTCCTACCATGGAGTTCGGAACGCGATGCTCTGGCCAAAGCCTCACGGGGTGATCGCGGTCAACCCCTTGGGCGCCAATCTGGTTGTCGGCACGCGTCTTGTCAATCTGCCGATAGTCGGGTCAGGACCGCGGGCGACGATCGACGTTTTCGCGAAAGACGCCCCACAGCCATGGCCCATCGCGCGCCGGCTACGGCGTCCCTGGACCCCATCCGGGTGGCGCCACGAACTGCCGCCAGTGCTGCTCCAGCAGTCCCGCGACATGGATCGTTGTCCGATCACCATACAGCGGCCCGACGATCTGCACGCCGATCGGCAGCCCCGCCTGCGTCATCCCGATCGGTGCCACGCTCGCCGGCAGATGGAACCCACATGTCACGCCTGGCCAGAACAGCATGTCGTTATACGCGACCTCACGCCCGTTGATCGTGATGCGCCGCTCCCACGTTTCGCCATCCTGCCGATGCGGCAACGCAGCCGTCGCGATAGGCGGACACAGCAGCACGTCCCACCCATGGAAGAACGCACCCCAGGCGCGCCGGACCTGGAACCGGCGCTCATTCAGCCGCAGCCACTCGCGGTGAGTCATATCGACGGTGCGCACCTGGATCGCATTGGCGCTCATGTCGTCCGCCGGGTAGTGCGCCTTGCCCTCCCGCCAGAGCTCCACCATTTCCTCACTGTGCCGCGCGCTCAGCGCTGTCGCCAGCATCTTCAGATACAGATGATATGCCTCGGTCGCATCGAACTCCGGCCGCGCGATGCGATTCACCTTGGCGCCCTTGCTCTCCAGGAAATCGGCCACCGCCTCGATCGCCGCGGTCACCTCTTCGTCCGTCTCCTGCCCTTTCTCGCCGGACCACACGGCAATCCGCAGATCACTCAGCCGCATCGCACGCGGCGGCGGCAGAGGCGTTTGCGCCGCCGTCTCCGCCTCATCGGGGCCGGCGATCGCATCCAACACCAGCGTCAGATCGGCAGCCGATCGCGCCAGCGGCCCGATCACCGAGATATCGGTCACCGCGGCGCTCACCGCCAGCGCGTGGCCGCGCGTCGGGCACAGCCCCCACGTCGGCTTGTGCCCGAAAACGCCGCAGTAATGCGCCGGCACGCGCACCGATCCACCGATATCGCTGCCGATCTCCAGTCCCGTCAGCCCGGCAGCCGTTGCCGCGGCACCGCCGCCGGATGACCCACCCGGCGTATGCCCTGCATCCCACGGATTGTTCGTCGTGCCGTAGATCGGATTGTAGCTCTGCCAGTCCTGCAACCCGACCGGCACGTTGGTCTTCCCGAAGATCACCGCTCCGGCCGCCTTCAACCGCTTCACCGCCAGCGCGTCCTCATGCGCCACGTGATTGCGATGCTCCTCGAAGCCCCACGTGCTGTGCAGGCCGGCGACGCCAAAGCTTTCCTTCACCGTCATCGGCACACCGAGCAGCGGCGCCGTGTGCCCCGCCGCCCGCTGCCGATCGAGCGCCCGCGCCTGCTCGCGCGCACGCTCGAAATCGCGCACCACGACCGCGTTGGTCTTGCCGTCCAGCGCCTCGACCCGCGCGATGAAGTGGTCCAACAGCTCGACGCAGCCGATGGCGCCGCCGCGGACCAGTTCCGCGAGGCGCCACGCCGGAAGGAAGGTCGGATCCATCAGGTGCTGGATGAGTTGAACGCACCGCCATCCAGCAGCAGGTTCTGCCCGACGATATAGCTGACCTTCGCCGAACACAGGAATGCGCAGGCCTCGCCGAACTCGGCCGGATCGCCCGCGCGCCCCGCCGGATTGGTCTGTAGGCGATCGGCCACAACCTCATCGACCGAACGATTGGTCCGCTTGGCCGCCTCCTGGAAGCCGCTGCGCAGCCGATCGGTCAGGAATGGCCCGGGCAGGATGTTGTTGATGATGACGTTGTGCTTCGCCACCTGCCGCGCGAGGCCCGCCACGAACCCGGTCAGCCCCGCGCGCGCACCGTTGCTCATGCCAAGCTCGGGAATAGGCGACTTCACCGATGCCGAGGTGATGTTCACGATCCGCCCGAACTTGCGTTCGATCATGCCATCGACCACCGCCTTGATCAGCAGGATCGGCGTCAGCATGTTGGCATCGACCGCCTTGATCCAATCGTCGCGGCCCCACTCACGGAAATCGCCACGCGGCGGTCCGCCCGCGTTGTTCACCAGGATGTCCGGCGCCGGGCACGCCGCAAGCGCCGCCGCGCGGCCCGCATCGGTGGTGATGTCACCCGGCACCGCTGTGACTTTGGCACCGGTCGCCTTGCGGATCTCGTCGGCGGTCTTTTCCAGTTCAGCCGCGGTGCGCGCAGTGATCACCACGTCAACACCCTCGCGCGCGAGCGACATGGCGCAGGCGCGGCCGAGGCCCTTGCTGGCAGCGCAGACAATGGCTTTCTTGCCTTTGAGCCCGAGATCCATGAGTGGGGTTTCCTTCCGTATCGATACCCCACGCTGTCATCGCCGGAGCGGCGAGGCAATCCCCGCGGGCGACGGATGTCGACGGCATTCCAGGCTTCGCGCCCAGCCGCGCCAATGACTGCCACCGACGCGCAATGCAGTGAATGATCCGGCTGCTTTTTCGCGTCCGGCGGATTGCGGACGTCATCGCCGCGGTGACCGGCAGGTGGATCACCTGCGAAACAATTATGCAAACTTTCTGCAATAGATGCAATAGAACGGTCGCCGCGGCCGGCCGCGGCGACGATCACCCGGATAAGTTGGGCACCCACCGGCGCGTGAATTATCCGTGGTTATCGCGTCCAAATTTATCTTACCGCTAAGAAACGATGGTTTGACGCTTGCCGCCGCCGGCGAAGCGGCAAACTACCTTATTTTTAGCGAAGTTTCCCAGGCGAATGACGGATTGCTTCTGCTGGAGTATGCCGGTCCCCGCACACTGGCTCCTGAAAAGCAGCCAGGAGAGACCGAGCCATGCCCACAGTCACTGTCGCTGGAGCACACGGCCAGGTCGTCAGCCTGACGTTCGACACCGCCAGCAACGCGGCTATTGCCCAAAAGCTCGCCGCCGCCATCACCGCTGGCGTGCAGAACGGATCGATCCTCCCGGCAGTCGATACCGACGGCACGCCGCCGGCGGTACCAGGCGGCAAGATAGGCGAATGGGTTCAGACGCATGCCGGTACGACGATACTGCCGCACGGTTACAAGGCAGTTGTCGATACGGCACCAGACTCAATCATCTTCGGCTCCGGCGATAATGGTGAGTCGATCCTCTCCAGTGTCGGCGACCTCACATTCATCGCCACCAGCGGCTCAGGGACGGTGGTGGCAGGCGGTGGCGACAACCGCATCGTACTGTTCAGCAGCGACAAGGGCCCCTGGTCGATCAACACCGGCAAGGGTGACGACACGATCATCGCCCAGAACACCGGCAATGACACGATCAATGCCGGCGGCGGTCACAATTCCATCCTGCTGGGCAGCGGCAAGGATATCGTGCTGTCCACCGGCGACGATACGGTCACAGCTGCCAGCGGACAGGAAACCATCTCAGCGACTGGCAAGCACAGTGATCTTGTCTACGGCAACGCCAGCAACCTTTTCTTCGTCACCGATCTTGGTTCCGCCACCATCGTCGGCGGCTCCGGCAGCGATACCTTCATCGGCGGAACGGGCCCCGACCTGGTCTATGGCGGCACCGGCGGCCACAACTTCCTGATGGCCGGCACCGGTGCGGCAACGCTGTTCGGCGGCGGTAACGGCGATCTGCTCATCGGCAATGGCAACAAGTCGCAGGCCCTGCACGCCGGCGCCGGCAACGAGACCCTACTCGGCGGCATGGGTGGCGACACGTTCTTTGGCAGCGCCGGGTCCACGCAGATCATCGGTGGGTTTGGTGCCGATACGTACGTCGCCGGCACCGGAGCCGCGACAATCACCAGCGGTTTCACCAGTAACCTGTTCGAGTTCACCAACGGCCAGGCCGGCGGGACCGAATCGATCCAGGGCTTCCTCAGCGGTCGCGATCACATCGACTTGCAAGGCTACGGCAAGAACGAGGTCAACAACGCGCTGAAATCGCAACATCAGACCGCCGGCGGCGACGTCATCACGCTGTCCGACAACACGACGATCACCTTCGCGGGCGTCAGCAGCCTGACCGCCAGCGACTTCGTCACCAGCCCCGGCAGCGCGAGCGGGAGCGATCCGGTCTCCGGCAATCCGGGCAACGGCAACAATGGTCATCACGGCCACGCCGATAGCAACGATCACAGCCATATCCGCAACTCGACCCTGCCTGATCACCACGGATAGGCACTGATCAACCCGCACCAGCGTCCCGCGCCCTTGCCGCCGCCCAGGCTGGACCTTTCATGGGGGTCCGGCCTTCGGCGTATCGGGCAATTGACGGACCCGCAGCACCCGCCGTAGTTTGCACGCTGTCGGCGATGCCGGCCCTCGTGATTTGTCCGGCCGGATTGCGGCGAGGTGAAACAAGCGCGCTAAAGAGGCCAGCAAGCAGCGACAGGCTGCAAGCTGCTCCATCGGTCGGGCCAACTGCTCAAGGGGCCCAGACAGTGACCACCGATCACTCCAACCACCGCACCGCAACCCGCCTCGTGCATGGCGGCGTCCAGCGCAGCCACCACGGCGAGACCGCCGAGGCGCTCTATCTCACCTCCGGCTACGTCTATGACGATGCCGAACAGGCGGAAGCCACCTTCGCCGGCACGGTCGAGCACTACCAGTACTCGCGCTTCGCCAATCCCACGCTGACGATGCTCGAGGACCGGCTTTGCCAGATCGAAGGTGCCGAGGCCTGCCGTACCACCGCCACCGGCATGGCGGCGGTGAACTCGGCACTGCTCGCACACCTGAAAGCCGGTGATCGCGTGGTGGCGTCTCGCGCGCTGTTCGGCTCCTGTCACTGGATCGTCTCGACGCTTCTGCCCAAGTTCGGCATCGCCACCGAGTTCGTCGATTGCGCCGATCTTGCGCAATGGCGCACGGCACTTTCGAAGCCTGCACAGCTTGTGCTGCTGGAGACGCCGTCGAACCCGATGCTCGAACTGGTCGATCTGCGTGCCGTCGCCGATCTGGCGCATGCCGCCGGCGCGATCGTCGTGGTGGACAACGTTTTCGCCACGCCGCTGTTGCAGCAGCCGCTGACGTTCGGCGCCGATGTCGTGGTCTATTCATGCACCAAGCACATCGACGGCCAGGGCCGGGTGCTCGGCGGCGCCGTGCTGGGCAGCAAGAAGTGGATCAACGACACGCTCCAGCCCTTCATCCGCAACACCGGCCCCGCAATGTCGCCGTTCACGGCATGGCTGCTGCTGAAAGGCCTCGAGACGCTGGCACTCCGCGTCGATGCATCATGCCGGAGCGCAGTGGCGGTTGCCGACTTCCTGGCGACGCGGCACGAGGTCACGCGCGTCTGGTACCCCACCCGCGCCGATCACGCACAGCACACACTCGCACGCCAGCAGATGACGGCCGGCGGCACCGTAGTGACATTTGAAGTGGCAGGCGGCAAGGACGCGGCATTCAGGGTGATGAACGCGTTCGGCCTGATCGCCATCTCCAACAATCTCGGTGATTCCAAATCGCTCGTCACGCATCCCGCGACAACGACGCATATGCGCATCGGGGCGGATGAACGCGCCAGGCTCGGCATCACCGATGGAGTGATCCGATTGTCGGTTGGCCTCGAAGATGTCGAGGACCTGAAAGACGATCTCGCGCGGGCTCTCGCGACGATCGGCAAAGTCACCGCACAAGCCGCCGAGTAGCCGCACTGGACAACGCCCGCGCTCTCGCCTTGTATTTGCCCAATCAAGGCTACTCGGTTGTGTCATGGCGGAAAGCTACACCAAGACCACACGCCACGTGCGTGTGTCCGTCCGTTCGTATTTCCTGGCCGATCAGTCGGAGCCAGACGAGGGGCATTTTGTCTGGGCGTATCGCGTGAAGATCGAGAACCAGGGACGCGAGCCCGTGCAGTTGCTTCGTCGCACGTGGCAGATCACCGACGCCCGCGGCCGCACGCAGCACGTGCACGGCGCGGGTGTCGTCGGTGAACAGCCGCTGCTCGAGCCAGGTGAGAGCTTCGAATACACGTCGGGCACGCCGCTCGACACGCCCTCTGGATTTATGGTGGGCGCCTACCACATGGTGGTACCGTCGTCCGGCGAGAACTTCGACGTGGCCATTCCGGCGTTCAGTCTGGACAGCCCCCACCAGAGCGGTAGGGTGCACTAAACCCCAGCAAAACCGGGGAGGGAGTAGGTACCGTGAACATCGTCACGCCCGTTGCCCGCGCGGCAACGGATGCCACCATCGATCGACCGACGCGCGAGGAGGCGGAAGAAGCAGTCCGCACGCTCCTGCGCTGGGCCGGTGATGATCCTGCGCGCGAAGGCCTCATCGATACACCGGGCCGTGTCGTGCGCGCCTACGAGGAATTCTTCGCCGGCTACGACGTCGATCCAGTGGCATTGCTCGAACGCACGTTCGAGGAAACCGACGGCTACGACGAGATCGTCCTGCTGCGCGACATCCGCCTGGAAACCCATTGCGAGCACCACGTGGTGCCCATCCTCGGCCGCGCGCATGTCGCTTACCTGCCATATCGACGCGTCGTCGGCATCAGCAAGCTGGCGCGTGTCGTGGAGGCCTATGCGAAGCGCCTCCAGATCCAGGAGAAGCTCACCGCACAGATCGCCAACACCATCCAGGACGTCCTCGAACCACGTGGCGTCGCGGTGGTGATCGAGGCCGCACACCAATGCATGACGACGCGTGGCGTGCACAAGCCAGGTGTGACGATGGTGACCAGCCGCATGCTCGGCGCGTTCCGCGACAATCCCACCACGCGCCGCGAAGTGCTGGCAATGATCAGCACCGGCCGCGGCGCCAGCCCGGAAAGCTGACTGCGCTTACTCCTCCGCCGCCAGCCGCGCCGCCTGGTCCTCCGCGGTCAGCGCATCGATGAACTCGTCCAGCTCGCCGGCCAACACGCGATCGATCTTGTACAGCGTCAGGTTGATCCGATGGTCCGACACGCGCCCCTGCGGAAAGTTGTAGGTCCGGATCCGCTCTGACCGGTCGCCCGTGCCCACCTGCGCCTTGCGATCAGCCGCCCGCGTCGCATGCAGGCTGGCGCGCTGCTGCTCATAGAGCCGCGCCCGCAGGATCTTCATCGCCTTCGCGCGGTTCTTGTGCTGGCTCTTCTCCTCCTGCATCGCCACCACGATGCCGCTGGGAAGGTGCGTGATCCGCACCGCGCTTTCGGTCTTGTTGACGTGCTGCCCACCGGCACCCGACGCGCGATAGACATCGATGCGCAGGTCGCCCTCATCGATCTGCACATCCACTTCTTCCGCCTCGGGCAGCACCGCGACGGTGACGGTGGAAGTGTGTATACGCCCCTGGCTCTCGGTCGTCGGCACCCGCTGCACGCGATGCACGCCGGACTCGTACTTCAGCCGAGCGAACACGCCTCGGCCGGTGATCTCCGCGATGCCTTCCTTCAGGCCGCCCAGCTCGGTGTCGTTGTATTCCAGTATTTCCCAGCGCCAGCCTCGCGCTTCGGCATATCGCTGATACATCGCGAACAGATCACCCGCGAACAGCGCCGCCTCATCGCCACCGGCAGCGGGCCGTATCTCCAGGATCGCCGCACGCTCGTCCGCCGCATCCTTCGGCAGGAGAGAGATGCGCAGCTCATGCTCCAGTGCCGGAATGCGCTCCTTCAGTTCGCGCAGCTCCGCCTCCGCCAGCTCGCGCATCTCCGGATCGGCCAGCATTGTCTCCGCATCCTGTTGCGCACGCTCCGCCGCCCGCAGGTCGCCGATGCGTTCCACCACCGGCTCGATATCCGCCAGCTCGCGCGAGGCCTTGGCATAGGCCTCGCCCGACAGCCCGTGCATCAGCATGTCCCGGAGTTCGTCGGCGCGCGCCGCGATGCGGTCCAGCTTGTGTGCCAGGTTCATCGCAGCCGCGTGGCGAGATCCCCCAGCGCCACCGCCTCCTGTTCCCCTGTTCGCAGGTCCTTCACCTGCGCCACGCCGCGCGCGATGTCGTCCTCACCGATGATCACTGCGGCGCGCGCGCCGATCCGGTTGGCCCGCTCCATGCGCCGGCGCAGATTGCCGCGGTAGGCGATCTCGGCACGGATGCCAGCACGTCGGAGGGTCTGCACGATTTCCAGCGCCTTCGCCTCGGTCTCCCCGATCGGCACCACCGCGACGCCGGCCGGCGCCGGCGGTGGCTCGTCCAGCAGCAGCGCGAGCCGATCGACCCCAAGCGCCCAGCCGACGGCGGGCACCTGCGGTCCGCCCATCTCCGCCACCAGCCCGTCATAGCGACCGCCACCTCCCACCGCGTCCTGCGCGCCGAGCTTGGTGGTGATGAACTCGAACGCCGTATGGCCATAGTAATCCAGACCGCGCACGATCCGTGGGTTCTCCCGGAACGGCACGCCGAACTGCTCCAGGTAACGCCTCACGCCGTCATAGAACCCCGCCGCCGCCTCCGTCAGGTACGGCGTGATCGTCGGCGCATCCGCCACCAGCTTGCGGTCGCCGGGATCCTTGCTGTCCAGGATGCGCATCGGGTTGCGGTCGAGCCGCGCCAGGCTGTCCTGCGACAACGCTCCCTGGTGTTCGGTGAAATATCCCACCAGTGCGTTGCGATAGGCCTGCCGGCTTTCCTGGTCGCCCAGCGTGTTCAGTTCCAGCACCACGTGCGGCGCGATGCCGAGCGCGGTGATGATCTCCCAGCCGCAGGCGATCACCTCGGCATCCGCCAGCGGCTCCGCCGAGCCCAGCACTTCGATATCGATCTGATGGAACTGCCGGTAGCGCCCCTTCTGCGGCCGGTCATAGCGGAACATCGGGCCGGCCAGGAACACCTTCTGCGGCAGCGACTGCGTCAGCCCGTTGCTGACCAGCGCACGGCAGACGCCAGCGGTGAACTCCGGCCGCAACGTGATCGAATCGCCGCCTCGGTCCTGGAAGGAATACATCTCCTTCATCACCACGTCCGAGGTCTCGCCCAGCGTCCGGGCGAACACCCGCGTGTCTTCGAACAGCGGCGTCGCCCACTCGTCGAAGCCATAGGTGGCCGAGACCCGCCGGGCGGTGTCGATCACATGTTGATGCCGGCGCTGGTCCTCGCCAATCAGGTCGTGGGTGCCGCGGGCCGGTTGCAATTCGTTCGCCATGGCTTGGACTGTGGTCGCCTATCAGGGGAGCGGCAAGCTAGCCAGCCGATGGCCAAACGCAAGATCGGTCCGCCCGCATCCGTTTCGCTCTTCTGCGCATGAATGAATTGCAGAACGGTAGAATTATCCTGACCGAAGCAAAGGACCATCTCCCGCCCATCGCAAACGGGCCCTCCACGACCCGACAAGCAGAAGGCCATCGAGGGGCCAAGGACAGAGGACATAGACCATGAAGTACTTGCTTCGGACCGCACTGCTCGCAGCGAGCATCGGCAGCATCGGGACCGCCTATGCGGATGGCGGCGAAGGTCCCGCCCCCAACACCTACTTCACAGAGCTGCCTGGCGTGATTGCCCAGGCTCCCACGCAGGACAATCATGCCTACGCCGGGAACAAGAGCGGCCCAGCCAATGCGACCCAGCAGGGGTCCGGCGTAGTGTTTCCGTGGAGTTCCCGCGGCTAAGCGGCCCAATCAAGCAGGATAGCGCAGAAGGCACCGGCACACGCCGGTCCTTTCTGTCTTGCCTCTCCTCCCAACTCAGCCCCGGCCATGGCCGGGGCGCTTTCTTTCGCCGACCGAACCGCTCAGCGCAGATGGCGTTGAGACGGGCGAGGGTTTGTCGCGATATCGAGGGCACGACATGGAAGGCTACAGAATTTTGCGCAGCGCAGGCAGGTTCATCGTGCTGATCACGCGCGCGGACGGGACAAGAAGGTGGTCGCCATGGTTTGCGAACAAGATCCAGGCCCAGGCATGGATCGCCGAGCAGAGCAGTCATCTGCCAAGCGCCGCCGACGCCTGAAGACTCCGTGATCCCATCCGTTTCGTCGCGCTACCCGCAGCATCGGCGCTGCGGCGCTGTCAGGAACCGACGGCAGCACACTTATCCAGGCACGTCACGGTAGGAATGTTGCAAACGTTCAACGCTTACCCTCAGGGCACATGTTGCGAGCGGGGCGAGCCAATGGCAGAGGCGGAGGCCGACACTTTCAGGGTCATCATATCATCGGCGCGGCGTGCCGAAGTCGAGCGATACCGCAACCATGGCATGCTGAGAGGCGACCTGATCCTGGACGACACCGACGGCGCCACCTTCGCAGTTCGCTGTACCGATGAGCGCGACGCGCTCTGGCTCCGCCTTTGCTACTCGTGAGAAACCGATGCGGCCCCGGATAGGTGGGTTTCGACAAGTTCTTCCAAAGTCCTCATGGCCTCCTAGCGGGAACTTCGCTGGGTCTCGTCAAGCGGCGGAACGCCGGTGATGAGCCGCGCGCCCCTGCCATACGTGAACCAGGCCCAGGACCAGTTCAAATAGACCATGAGCCGGTTGCGGAACCCCGCCAGCAGAAAAAGATGGACGAGCGACCAGAACAGCCACGCGGGAAAGCCCCGCAGATGCACGCGGCCAAGATCAGCGACCGCGCGTGACCGGCCGATCACGGCGAGCGTGCCGAGATTACGATAATGGAAGGGGCCTGGCGCAGGTTGGCCCGCGACACGCCGGGCGATCACATTGGCCACGTATTTGCCGTGCTGTGTCGCGACGGCGGCGAGTCCAGGGAGCGGGTTGCCGTCGCTCCCTGCCAATTCGGCCACGTCGCCGATCGCAAATATTTCGGCATGACCGGCGACCGAACAATCCGGTTGCACTTGCACCGCTCCGTTGCGGGCCGCCGCCGCGCCAATCCATGAGGCTGCCGGGCGCGCACGGGTCCCTGCACACCAGAAAACGTTGGCGCTTTCGATGATGTCGCCCGCGACCGACACTCCTCCCGGGTCAATCTTGTCGACTGCGGCGCCGAGCCGCACTTCGACCCCAAGCGAAGCCAGCGCGCGGGCCGTGTAATCCGACAGGCTGGGCGGAAACGCGGCCAACAATCGAGGCCCCGCTTCGCACAGGACGATCCGGGCAGACTCAGGCCGGATCCGCCGAAAGTCGCGGGACAGCGTGAAGCGTGCCAGTTCCGCGATGGAACCCGCCAGTTCCACTCCCGTCGGGCCACCACCGACGATAACAAACGTGAGCAGTCGGGCGATATCGGACGGATCGGCGCGGCACTCAGCCAACTCGAACGCACTCAGCAGCCGCAGCCTGATCGTTTCCGCGTCATCCAGGCTCTTCAGCACGGTCGCGTGCTCGGCCCATTCCTCATTGCCGAACCAACTGTAAGCGGCTCCGGTCGCCAGAATGAGGTAGTCGTATTCGAACTCGCCTGCGTCCCTGACCACAACCACGCGCCGCACGGCATCAACACCGGAGACTTCGCCCATGAGGACAGTGACTTCGCGGTGGTTCCGCAGCATGACACGCACCGGACTCGCAATGTCGGACGGCGCCAGCGCGGCGGTTGCCGTCTGATACAGCAGCGGTTGGAACACGTGATGATTGACCCGGTCGATCAGCAGGATATCGACACCGCGTCCGGCCAGCCCGCGTGCGGCCGTGATGCCTCCGAACCCAGCTCCGACAATGATGACAAGTGGCCGCCGCCCACCCATTTGCATCGGCACTCTCCCGTCGCCCAAACCTTCCAGCCGCCGGCAATATCGACCGGTGGTTCCCCCCGTAGTTTGAGATGGTTGGCCGGTTATTGAATATGCCGACCGGAAGCGGCAGTCAGGCGCCGCGCATCTTGACGACCACCTTGATGGCATCCTCGACGCGATCCTGCGCATACCGCAGTGCGGTCGGGAGTGCATCGAGCGGGAACGTGTGAGTGTGGATCAATTTCGCATCGAACCGACGCTGTGCCATCAGCGCCGCGGCCCGGTGTGTGGCACTCTTTCCCTCGCCGCGGATGCCAAACACGTAGATGTTGTTCCGGACCAGATAGGCGAGGTCAACAGAAACCGGCTCGTGCGGGAATGCCGCCAGGCAAATACGGCCGCCGCGATTGACCATGCGCGCCGCCTCGTTCAATGCGTTGACGGCACCGGAACATTCCAGAACGTACTGCACGCCCTTTCCGCCGGTGATCCGCTGGACCGCCTCCACCGCATCGTCATGGTTCACATTCACCACGGCATCGGCTCCTAGACGCTTGCCCATTTCCAGGCGGCGATCGCGGGTACCCGTCAGATAACCGGCTGTGCCCCCAATGCTTTGGCAACGCCTACTCCCATCAGTCCGATCGGACCCGGACCGATGACCACCACGCCTTCGCCGGCAATAATGCCGCCCAGCACGTCGAGCCCATACATCGCCGTGCCTGCCGTCACGATCAGGGTGGCTTCTTCATCCGTCATCTCGTCCGGCACATGAACCATGGTGTTGACGTGGTTCACCGCGTATTCGGCGAAGCCGCCATCGGTGCTGAAGCCGTTCGCGCGATGGCCTTTGCTGCGGAATCCATAATTCAGGCACGAGGTGTACGTACCCTCACGGCAGCGCTGGCAACGGCCGCAACCGGCATGGATCTCGACTGCGATGCGGTCGCCGATTTGAAAATTCGTCAACGGTCGGACCCAGCTTGACCACCGTTCCCATGTACTCGTGGCCGGGTGTGTGACCCTTGTTGAAGGGAAGGTCGCCCTCGATCGAGACCGTGCCTGATGATCTCGAGATCGGTTGCGCAAATGGCGACGGCGTCGATCCGTACCAGCACCTCGGCTGGCCCTGGTTCGGGAACCGGCTTCTCGACCAGTGTGAGCTTCTCGGGAGCACCAAGAGTCCATGCCTTCATGGTCTTGGGGATTGAATAGTCGTTACCCGGACGCGACTGCATGCTCATTTCCCGATCCCTCCGCCAGTCGTGGCAATGTTGCGGTTCATTGTCGGCTATTGCAGCACGTCCCAACGCCCGGCGGCAGGTTCAGCCATTGCCCACTTCCACTGCACGCCATCATGGCAGGCTTGTGTTGCATACCACGCATTGCGCACGTCCTCACCCTTGCCGGATGCCACGGAAAAGACCAGTTCCTTGCAGGTCGTGAGCGGCGTCACGATGTCGCGCGTGACTGCGACCGTGCCATGCTCGTTGCCGATTGGAATAAAGTGATGCACCGCCCACGGGCGCTGTTCGCCCACGTGCATGGTGGCGACCTCGGCGGCGAGCGCGTCCTGCTCACCCTGCTGCCACTTGCGCCCGGCATAGGCGAACGCCGCATCAATACCGGAATTCACCGCCACGCCAACTGCAATGCCGACCGCCGGATTGGCGGTTGCGGCGCCGCTCGCGCCGCCCGCCGCCGCAGCAATCAGGTCACCCGTGAAGCGGCAGCCGCCCAGCGCGATCAGTAGCAGCGGCACCGCGGTCGCACGCAGCGCTGGTATCACTGCAACGCACCCCACCGCTCCGTCGCCGGCTCGGCCGTCGCCCACTTCCACGTCGTACCATCACGGCAGACTGTTGCCGTGTAGAACTCCCGCCCCTTCGCGTGTTCGATCGAGAACACGATCTCCTTGCACAGGAAACCATTGCCGGTCAGCGTACGGCTGACGGCAACCTGGCCATGTTCATCGGTTTCGATCGGAATGTCGTGCACCACGCGCCACGGGGCGACCGCACCGACAGACAGCGCGCCGGCGACAGCGGCGATGTCGTTCTGCTCGGTTTCGTGAACTCGCCGCTGGGCATATTGCAGGCCGGCACGCGCGGCTGCCTGGACACCAAGGCCGATGCCTGTGGTCACGCCGGCATTGTTCGTCACACCGTGGGCGATCGCAGCACCCGCTGCACCAGCACCGGCAGCGGCGCCTTCCGTCAGAACAGACGAGCAACCGCCGAGCAGAGCCGCGATCACGGTCAGCAGAGCAAGAACGACCGGTCTCATCACTCGCCAAACGCCTGTTCCGTTGCCCGGTTGCCTGACCGAGGCGCACATGCTGATTGGGCACGATGGCGAATGGCGGCGACAAGGTGCGGTTGGTGCGCGATGCCTCAAGCGGTGTCGAAGCAATCCGTGCCCGTTTTGCCGGCCACGCCTACGACCTGCACCGCCACGATGACTGGCTCGTCGGCGTCACCGATCACGGCGTGCAGGATTTCTATTGTCGTGGCGAACGGCGGCGCAGCACCCCAGATCGGGTGATCCTGATCGAGCCTCAGGAGGCACATGACGGCCAGGCCGGCGGCACAGATGGATTTGCCTATACGATGGTGTATCTGCCACGCGCCTGGCTGCGCGCCGCGCTGCGGTATGAGCACGATGACCGTATCGGCTTCCGCGCCACGCTGGCTGATCACCGGCGGCTCGGGCGTGCAGTCAGGACAGCCTTTGACGCATTGGCAGACTCTGCTTCGCGCCTGCACAGCGATGGCACACTCGATGCGGTAGCGATGCATCTGGCGCCACAGCTTGGGCAACAGACCGGTGATCTGTCGCCGGGCCGGGACATCGTTGTCGCAAGGCGGGCGCGCGAACGGCTGCTTGATGCTCTGCACGAGGACATCGGTGCCGATGCTCTCGCCGCAGCCGCGGGCGCGGCTGACCGGTTCCAGCTCGCACGCTTGTTTCGCGCCGCCTATGGCGCCGCCCCGCATGTGTGGCTGGTGCAGATGCGGCTGTTGCGGGCGCGCGAGATGCTGGCCCAGGGCGCGCCGCCGGCTGCCGTCGCAGCCAGTTGCGGCTTTGCCGATCAGAGCCACCTTGGGCGGTGGTTTCGGCGCGCCTATGGCGTGACGCCGGCGGCGTATCGGGCACGCTGCACGGGCGTTCCAGACACGAGGCCACCCATCCGCTGAATTACGCCCTGAGCGGAAGGAGGCGCGCTGCGATGTTCGATACCAAGGTGGCCATCATCGTGCTGAACGATCTGGTGATGTGGCAGAAGCTGAACGTCACGGCGTTCCTGGCAACCGGAATCGCTGGCGCCGCGCCCGAGGCAATAGGCGAACCCTACGAGGACGCAGCGGGGCGGCAGCATGCTCCCCTGCTCGGCCAGCCCATCCTTGTGTTCGCCGCCGAACCAGCCGGATTGGCCCGGGCCTGGCGCGTGGCGAACGAACGCGAACTGACGCGTGGCGTTTATGTGCGGGCGATGTTCGAAACCGGTCACGACGCCGCAAACCGTGCTGCCTTCAAGGCGGAAAGCCTCGAAGCGCCGGATCTGGTTGGTGTCGCGGTGAGGGGACTGAAGAAGGACGTCGATCGCGCGACCAAGGGCCTGAAGCTGCACGGGTGACGACCCATTCGCCAGAGTGGCACTCGCTCCTCCATCGTCATGGCCGGAGTGACCCGACGGCATCCACTGGCGTATGCCGGCCCTTCTATGTGAGAGAACACCGGCCGCCCCCAAAAGCTACTCGCGCATAATCTTGCTTGACATGCATCGTTATAATAGATAACGTATCTCCGTCAGTGCCACAATTGCGCCTGCGACGCCGCGCAAGGGTGCATGCATTGTCCGCGCCCGGCCCGACCGGCCTCAAGTCGAGACAATTATCTCTCCCGATATTCGCGAACACGTGTCGCCCGGTCCGCCCGCCGGCGGACAGTCCGATCTGTCGCTCCGGTCCTTTCGAAAGAGGAAGCAAGAGATGTTAACGATACTGCTCATTATACTGCTGATCATATTGCTGGGCGGCGGCGCCGGTTACTATGGCCACAATCGCTATGGCAGCGGCGGGCTCACCGCTGCGATCGGGTTGGTGCTGGCTATTCTCTTGGTGCTGTGGCTGATCGGGGGATTCGGCGGTACCCCGCAATGATCGGCGTTTGTCAGTTGTGGCAATCCATTAAACGTTCGGCCTTCATCTCCGCTTCCGGTCTGCTCCTGGGCCTCAATATCGCCATTGTCGGATTGATGGAACTCGAACTCGCCAGCATACAACCCGAGTATGCGCTATTGGAGCGCATCCGCGACAATACCAGGTCGCTCCTTATCGGCCTGTTGAACGCCGAAGTAGGCGTTCGTGGCTATATCATTACCGGCGACAGTGTCTATCTCACGCCATACCAGGCAGGCTCACTCGCGATATTGAATCAGACAAATGATCTGCGATCGATGCCTCTCAGCGCATCCCAGCGCCACGACGCCGATCAATTGACATCCCAATTGGATACACAATTGCAGATCCTGGCAGGCCTGATCAACCTTCAACGAACGAGCGGCGAGACCGCGGCTGGTGCGGAGCTTGCCAATGGACAGGATAAGACTGGCCTGGACACGCTCAGATCGTCGATCAGCAACAGGATCGATAGCGCATCTACATCGATGCTTGCACTTCAAAGCGCCGGAAAAATCTACCAGCAGATCGAGACATATTGCATGATCTTCGCAGCGTTCTGGCTGTACATGCTCATCTTCCTCTCCTCACGCCGGCCGGTATAGTCCGATGGCCTGGCATCAGAAGTCGCAGGACGTAACCCAGGACATCCTTCACGTTGAAGAGCGTCTGGCGGAAATCGCCGAATCGCAATCCGAGCTCAACCGAAACACCCAGGAAATCAAGGAACTCACCGCGAATATCGTAAAAACGCTGAATTCCGGTGTGTACAACGATCTCTTGGTGCGACTCGTGCCCCCACTCGAACTCATCCCATCATTGCTACAAGACATGGCACCAAGCATCAAATCGATGGAAGCGAAGTTCACGGATTTACACCAAGGTCAGGTGAAGATCCAAAATGACGTAACGCAAGCCATATCGCTGATTACCGATTTAATTACAAGAATACTGCGAGGCTCCTGATGTCCGATACGATCGCCTCAGGCCTCCTGACGACACTGGTCGCAGGCGGCACCTCCGGAGTCATCTCGCTCCTTCTGCTGATCATTACTGGACTGATATGGGACCGGCGCCGGGTGTTCTCGGACAACGCAAAGAAGGACGCCAAGTTGGATGCCATGATCGAGAATTACTACAAAAGCAACATGGCCGTCGGCGAGGCGCTCAACAGCATCAAGGTCGTGCTCGCGGAGATCAGCGTCAAATTGGTCCGGAATTAGCGCGTTGCCCGACGACACGGAGTTCTCATGCCCGACACATTGACGAAATGCCCCACCGGCATCCATGGCCTCGACACGATCACCGGAGGGGGCCTTCCGAGTGGTCGCCCGACACTGATCTGCGGGAGTTCCGGCTGCGGGAAGACGTTGTTCGGGATGGAGTTCCTGATCCGGGGCATCCAGCAGTACAACGAGAACGGCATCTTCGTGAGCTTTGAGGAAAGACCCAGGGATCTCGCCGAGAATGTCGCCTCGCTCGGCTACGATCTGCCCGGCATGATTGCCGACAAGAAACTCATCATCGACCAGATCAGCATCGACCGCTCCGAAATCACCGAAACCGGCGAATTCGACCTCGAGGGCCTGTTCATTCGCCTCGCCTTCGCCATCGAGGCGGTCGGCGCCAAGCGCGTTGTGCTGGACACCATCGAGACGTTGTTCGCTGCCTTGACCAATGCCCATGTCATCCGCTCCGAACTTCGCCGCCTGTTCTTCTGGCTCAAGGAGAAAGGCGTCACTGCCATCGTCACCGGCGAGCGGGGCAGCGGCACCCTGACCCGCAACGGGCTCGAAGAGTACGTCTCCGATTGTGTGATCCTGCTGGACATGCGGGTCACCGAACAGGTCGCAACGCGCCGCCTGCGAGTGGTGAAGTATCGCGGCACCGCGCACGGCACCAACGAATACCCGTTCCTGATTGACGAGCAGGGCATCACCGTCCTGCCGATCACCGGAATCAATCTGTCCTATCCGGTGTCACGCGAGCTCGTCTCCACGGGCATCGACAAACTGGACCGCATGCTCTGCGGCACCGGCTACTACCGCGGCAGCAGCCTGCTGGTGTCCGGCACAGCGGGGACCGGCAAGACCAGCATCGCCGCGCATTTTGTCGACGCGGCCTGCCGGCGTGGCGAGCCGTGCATCTATTTCGCATTCGAGGAGTCACCGGACCAGATCTCGCGCAACATGCAGTCGATCGGCATCGATCTCGCATCCTGGGCCGAAAAGGGCCTGCTGCACTTTGCCGCCTTCCGTCCAACCAGCTTCGGACTGGAGACGCATCTGAGCACGATGCTGAAGCTGGTTGAACAGATCAAACCGCTGATCGTGGTCCTTGATCCGGTATCCAGTTTCATGGCGGCCGGAACCGAGATCGATGCCAGGGCAATGCTGATGCGCCTGATCGATTTTTTGAAGTTGCAACGAACCACGGCACTGATGACCACCCTGACGAGTGCCGGACACGCGGCCGAGCAGAGCGAAGTGGGAATTTCCTCGCTGATCGACACCTGGGTGATGTTGCACAATCTCGAGCAAGCCGGTGAGCGCACCCGCACACTGTCAATCGTCAAGTCGCGCGGCATGAGCCATTCGAATCAGGCGCGCGAGCTGCTGCTGACCGCCAACGGAATCAAACTGGTGGACGTTTTCGTCGGGCCGAATGGCGGCATCCTGACGGGTTCCGCACGCATTGCGCAGGAGGCGGCGGATCGCGCCACTCTCGTTGCGCTGAACCAGGACGTTGCACGCAAACAGGCCGCGCTGCAGCGCAAGCGCAACGCCGTGCTGGCTCGGATCGCCGAAATGCAGAGCGAACTGACGGTCGAAACCGAAGAGGTCGAATTGGCGATCGCGCAGCAGAACTCCGCGGCATCAATCCTCGTGACGGACCGCACAGCGCAGGCGCAGGAACGCGAAAACACCGGAGACCAGCGATGAGCGACACGGCTTCCTCTATGGGGTGGGAACTGCGGCTCTACGTCGCCGGCCAAAGCCCCAAGTCCGCCGCAGCAATCCTGAACCTGAAGAAGCTCTGCGAGACGCATCTGGCGGGCAATTACCGGATCGAGGTGATCGATCTGCTGGAGAGCCCGCGGCTCTCCGTCGATGACCAGATTGTCGCGGTTCCGACCCTGGTCCGCAAACTGCCCACCCCGATGCGCAAGGTGATCGGTGACCTGTCCGACAGCGAGCGAACGCTGGTCGGATTGCAGTTGCGCCAGACACCAAAGGACACGACGCTGTCATGAACGAGCCCGATACCACCCAGCCTGCCACGGACGATTCGACCGGTCCGCCTAGGTATTCACTGCGTCTCTATGTCAGCGGTGCAACACCGCGTTCGGCAATGGCGATCGCCAATATCAAGGCGCTCGGCGAACGACGCCTGTCCGGCAACTACGATCTTATCGTGATCGACGCCTATCAGCAGGCCGAGCTCGCCCGCGAGGACAACATTCTCGTCCTGCCGACCCTGATCAAGACTTTGCCGGGACCACTACGCCGTCTCGTGGGTGACCTTTCGGACGAGGAACAGGTGTTGCTCGGACTTGGCCTCCGCGCCGACGAGCCGGCTCCGCACGGAAAGCCCGACGATGCATGATGCACCAGTTGACGCCGAGATCGGTGTCCTCCATCGGACGATCGCCGAGCTGAAGGAGCGGCTGGCAGAGTCGGACGAAGTCTTGCGCGCCATCAGGGACGGCGACGTGGACGCTATCACGGTACCGACATCAGCGGGGATGCAGGTGTACTCGCTGAAAAGCGTCGACCGGCGTTACCGCGACATGATCGAGGCCATCAACGAAGGTGTCGTCAACGTCACGACTGCCGGCATGGTGATCTACAGCAACCAGCGCTTCGCCGACATGGCGGGAACGGATCTTGGTAGGGTGATCGGTTCCAGGCTTCAGACGTATTTCGTCGGGCAGGACAGCACGAAAATAGGAGTGGCGCTGCTCGATTTCGGAGTCACCAGGTTCCGGGCGCAGATGCTGGGCACGCAGAGTGGGACGGTGTCGGTGAATGTTTCATTGCACCGCCGGTCCGGTGACGGGAATCAAGACATCATCTACGTTGTTGTCAGCGATCTGACAGAGATCGAGGCGGCGCAAAGTGCCGGTGCAGAAGCCCATCTGGCGCTGCAACAGCGGCTCGCGGAACTGCGCAAGAGCGAGCAACGCTACCAATCCCTCCTCGATTCGATGAGCGAGGGTGTGATCGAGTCCGATGCCACGCCGTCCCTGACTTATGTCAATCCACGATTTGCCGAAATGCTCGGCTATTCGGTTGAAGACCTCGTGGATCAGCCCGCGATTCGGATCCTGGCCAACGAGTCAGAGGCGCACCTGCATGAACGGGTTGCCGCTCGGCAGGCGGGCCGCGCGGAAACCTATGAGCTGACCTGGCGGCACCGTGACGGTCACGAGGTTCCCACGCTGGTTTCCTCCCGCCCGCGCTTCGACCCGGACGGTCGCTATCTCGGCTCGACCGTGAACGTGACCGACATCACGGAGAAAAAGCGCGCCGAGACCTTTCGCGCGCAGGCAGAGGCCGGACTGCGGGCCGCAAGCAGCTACGCTCGCAGCCTTATCGAAGCAAGCCTCGATCCGCTGGTCACCATCAACCGCGACGGCAAGATCACCGATGTCAACAAGGCGACGGAGGCAGCAACCGGCCTGCTACGGGACCAACTGGTCGGGCGGGATTTTTCGGACTTCTTCACGGATCCCGACCTTGCGCGCGCAGCCTATCGCAAAGCCTTTGCCGAAGGTTCGGTGACCGAATATCCCCTGGCCATCCGCAACGCGGGCGGCTCCGTCATGGAGGTGCTCTACAACGCCAGCACATACTGCGACGAAACGGGCAACGTCGTCGGCGTTTTTGCCGCCGCACGCGACATCACGGCCCGCAAGCAGGCGGAAACGGAACTCGCGAACTACCAGCACCACCTTGAAGACCTTGTTGCGGACCGGACCGCCGAACTGGCGGCAGCGAACCTGGCGCTCAATGCGGCCAACAAAGAACTGGAGGCGTTCTCCTACTCGGTATCGCACGACCTGCGAGCCCCGCTTCGCGCGGTGGACGGCTTTTCCCATGCCTTGCAGGAAGATTACGCCGACAAGCTCGATGTCGAGGCACAACGCCTGATCCAGATCATCCGCGACAGCGTGATGAAGATGGGACAGTTGATCGAAGACATATTGGACTTCTCCCGCACGGGGCGGCGCGAGCTGTCCGCGACCGACATCGACATGACCGGCCTTGCCCAATCTGTGCTGAACGATCTCGCGCCCGCGATGAAGGGGCGGAAGGTTCAGGTGAACGTGGCGCCTCTGCCCCAAACCAATGGCGACAGGGAAATGATCCAGCGGGTCTGGATGAACCTGCTCGACAACGCAATCAAGTTCACTGCACGGAAGGAGGACGCACGGATCGATATCGGGTCGTACCAGGAGGCCGACGACATCGTCTATTTCGTGAAGGACAACGGCGCCGGCTTCGACATGAATTACGTCGACAAACTGTTCGGCGTGTTCCAGCGGCTGCATTCACCAGAAGAATTCCCCGGCACCGGCGCCGGCCTCGCGATCATCAAGCGGATCATCGGCCGACATGGCGGGCGCGTGTGGGCGGAGGGGAAAGAGGGCGAAGGTGCGACATTCTATTTCGCGCTGCCACCGCGGGAACCCGATCATGTCTGATACATGGGGTACCCTCACCGTTCCGGCGCAGCCAGGCGACGCCGCGCGAGGTTACGACGCTCCAGCCATCTCAGGCGTCGATGTCTCGGCGGAGGTTCCATCATTGGATCTGTCTACTGCCGGCAGCCTGTTTGAAGCGGAAGCCTTGGCGACCATGACCGATACAAAGCTCACACATCGCTATCGCCGGTACGCGACATGGTGTGGAGGCCTGGCCATAGCGATCGCATGTTTGGCTCTGGTCGGATGGCTCACGGGCACAACAGTCTTCACCAGTATAAGTCTTGAGTGGGCGGCCATGAAGGTCAATACAGCGATTGGATTGATCGCGGCCGGTTGTTCGTTGTGCCTGAACGTCGGCCACACCGGTGACAGGGCACTGACGCGACAGCTGTCCCGATTTTGTGCCATCTTCATCATCGTACTCGCGAGTGCCACCCTCATCGAATATGTGTTGGATATCGACCTCGGCATCGACCAGATCCTGATTGATGAGCAGTCCGACACCGTCGGCACCATTCATCCAGGCCGCATGGCACCACTGACTGTGATGAGTTTCGAAGACTGCGGATTGGCATTGCTGGCGATGACCTCGGAGCGAAGTGGATGGCAGACGCTGTCGGCCACGCTCGCACTGCTGCTCACCGTCGCATCCGGACTTGCAGTGCTCGGTTATCTGTTTGGTGCGTCCGAGTTTTATACCGTCTCCGGACGGTTCTCCGCGGTTGCCGCCAATACGTCGATCGCATTCATGTGCCTGGGCATCGGCATTCAGTTCGCCAACCTGCCGGCCGGCCCGCTTCACGGCCTCGCCAGCGGCCATCTCGGTGGTGTCATGTTACGGCGGATGCTGCCGGTCGCCATCGTGCTGCCGATAGCGATTGTCTGGACGCGCCTGATCGCCCAATCCGCGGGACTGTTCGATTCGAACGGATTCGGTGGAGCCGCCGTCGCGTCTGTCATGGTGATGTCCTTTGCTGGCTTCCTGGTCTGGTACGCCGGCATGCTCGACCGACTCGACCACGCACAACGACGCGGCGAGGAACAGATCAAGCGGCTGAATGCCGCACTCCATTCAAGGGTGGTCGCGCTCGAAGCGGCCAACCGGGAATTCCAGGGATTCTCCTATTCGATGTCGCACGTGCTGCGGGCGCCGTTGCGGGCGATCCACGGTTACGCGGACATCGTTGTGGGGGAGCTGGGAGAAAAACTGGACTCCGAGGGTCGGCGCCTGATCGGCGTGATCCAATCCAGCACGGTGGAAATGAGTGAACTCCTCGATGGAATTCTTGCCTTCCTCCGGCTCGGCTGGCAACCGATGGCAATCATCCCGGTCGACATGAATGAACATGTCCGCCAGGCGATCAGGCTTCTCGAAAGCAAGACTGCAGGACGGGCCATCCAGTTCAATATCGGCAACCTGCCTGGCGCGCAGGCTGATCCGTCCATGGTCCGGCGCATCTGGCTGAACCTGCTGGACAACGCGATCAAATTCACCTCGTGCCGTGATGAGGCGACGATCGAGGTTGGCGCGCAGAAGGACGGCGATAAAACGATTTACTTCGTGAAGGACAACGGCGCCGGATTTGAAATGCAATATGTCGCGAAGCTGTTCGGCGTTTTCCAGCGATTGCACGACGCGACACAATTCCCAGGGACCGGCATCGGGCTTGCGATTGTCAATCGCATCGTGACGCGACACGGAGGACGCGTATGGGCCGAATCCGAGCACGACCAAGGCGCCACCTTCTATTTCAGTTTGCCTTCAATGGAGAAGACCTATGGCTGAACAACACCGCAGCATCAGAATTCTATTGATAGAGGACAATCCCGCCGATGCAGAGCTCTGTATCCGATCGCTGCGAAGGCACAATCTTGAGAATGACCTTGTCTGGGTGAAGGATGGCGCAGAGGCACTCGACTTCCTGTTCCACACAGGTACCTATGCCACCAACAGGGTTGACAGCAACCTGAAGATCATTCTGCTCGATCTGCGCCTGCCGAAGGTAGATGGCCTGGAAGTGCTGCGGCGGATCAGGGCCGACGAACGCACCCGCACGATCCCTGTGGTTGTACTGACCTCCTCGCAGGAGGATCTCGACATAGCCGAGAGCTATGCGATCGGCGCCAACAGCTTCATCAGCAAGCCGGTCAACTTCACCGACTTCGCGGCGACCGTGGAAAAGCTCGGGCTCTATTGGCTGCTGGTCAATCGTACGTCCCCTGCCGGGTGACCCCGACGCTCCTGTCACGAAATGCGTAAGTCCTGCCGGCAGGCGACAGACAAGTCGCTGACGCCGCTCGGGTCGCAAGGAGACTTAATCTCAATGACCACCCCGACGATGTCCGACACGCCCGCACCGGACCAGCTCGCCGAGCTGCGGACGCGGCTGACAGAGGCCGAAGAGGCACTGCACGCGATCCGGTCCGGCGAGGTGGACGCGATCACGGTGAGCACGCCGTCCGGTGAGCTGATCTATGCGCTGAGAGGCGCCGACCAGCCATACCGCGAGATGATCGAGGCCATGAGCGAGGGAGCACTCAATATCAGCCCCGAAGGCGTGGTGTTGTACTGCAACCAGTTCTTCGCCCAGTTGGCCAAGGCCGACTTGCAGACCATCATTGGTGCCAAACTGGAGGTCCTGTTCGTCGAGCGAGACCGGGCCAGGATCTCCAAGGCGCTACAGGAAGGCCTTGCCGACACAAGCCGGGTCGGTGCGCATCTGCTGGCCACTGACGGCACGCAGGTGCCGGTGAATGTCGCCATGCGCCTCCTGGGGGACGGGAACGTCCGCAGCATCGTCGTTGTCACCAGCGACCTGACGCAGATGGTGCTCGCGCAGGAAACGACCACCAAAATCAATCTGAAGCTGGAGGAAGCCAATCGCGCGCTGCACATGCTCAACCAGTGCAACGCGACGATTATGCATGCAACCGATGAAAAGCAGATGCTTGCCGAAATCTGCCAGCTCTTGGTGGACTCCGGCGGCTACCAGCTGGCGTGGTTCGGCTACGGGGAACCCGACGAGGCGCGGCCGCCTCGACCGATTGCCTGGGCAGATGGCAGACCGGAATCGATCCAGCCAAACTATGTCCCTTGGGACGATCCCGAGTGCGGGCAAGGGCCGATCGGACTGACCATCCGTACGGGTCAAATCGCCATCGCACGTGACACCGAGGCCAACGCTGCCATGTGGCGTGACATGATACATCGCGCGGATGGCCGGTCGGCAATGTCTCTGCCGCTGCGGACCGGCGGCCAGGTTTTCGGCGGCCTGGTTGTGTACTCGAGCCGGCCGGACGCTTTCGACGAGCAGGAGTCCAATATCCTCCTCGAACTTGTCAACGACGTTGCATACTGCATAACGAACTTGCGGCGAGAGAAAAATCTTGCGGAGACAAGGGCTCTGCTCGACAACATCCTTCAGAGCTCGACAAAGTATTCAATCATTGGCGTGACCATCGACGGGACAATCGTGTTCTGGAACGAGGGAGCCCGGCGCAATTACGGCTATACCGCCAATGAGATCATCGGCCAGTCCTGGAACGTCCTCTATGCCCCTGAAGACCGCGCATCGGACGCGGCCAATCGACTGGTCGAGAGCGCCAAGAGTCACGGAATTGCCGAGGGAGAGTTCGAGCGTTTGCGGAAGGACGGCACCCGGTTCCCTGCAAGCGTTGCCTTGACGCGCAGGGACGATGCCTCGGGCAAGCCGATCGGTTATCTGGTCATCAGCAGCGACATTACGGAGAAGCACCGCTCAGATGAGCAGATGCGCGACGCGGCGCAATACACCAGGAGCTTGATCGAGGCGAGCCTCGACCCATTGCTCACCATCAGTACGGATGGCAAAATCACCGATATCAATCACGCGACCGAGTTGATCACCGGGCAGATTCGGGAACGCCTGATCGGCAGCGATTTTGCCCTTTACTTCACCGAACCGGAAAAGGCACGCGCTGGCTATCAGCGCGTCTTCACCAAGGGCTTCGTGATCGACTATCCCCTCGCCATTCGCCACATGTCGGGCACGGTCACGGAAGTGCTGTTCAATGCCAGCCTGTATCGCCTGGCCAATGGCGAAGTCGGGGGCGTGTTCGCCGCTGCCCGCGATATCTCACGCATGCAGCCCGCTGATTTGCTGCCGACAAAGCGCCGGCGTTTCGGTTGGCGCCATGCCGGTATCGCCGTCGCAGCCGTCGCATTCGTCGTCGGAGCTGTCGTGTTGCCCACAATGGTGCACGACTGGCTACAGTCCCGGGAGCAACTGTCCGAACTCTATCGATTGACCGCGACCAATGCGCGCATGCACGCGCTGCTCGACGAGGTGAAGCCGACGCCGGCCCGCGTTCGCGCCGCCAAGATACAGCCCGGGGACCTGGGTCCTGTCTATACGGTGATATATGCCACCACGGCGCCAGACCATCAACCTGGGATCATCGGCAAGGAACAACTTCTGTCACGGTTCGGCCCTGAAATCGCCGCGCTGTCCACCGGCAACTGTGCGCATCTCACTCACCGGTTGCTGGATCAGACAGTGGAGGTGTCGGACTTCATCGTCTGTCCGATTGCCGAGAAGACGCGATTGGTCGGTCTTTTGACAATGGGTTGGGATCGAGGCGACGCGGTGCCGACGGATTTCGCTGCGGCAACGGCTGCAGCGAAGCAGGCAGGGTCTGACATCGCCGCGATATGGGCCAGAAAGTGATTGGTGGCGGCTCGGTGTCGGAGAGCAAAGGCCGAAGCCCGGCGGAGTTGAGCGCCGCCGCCGACACGCGATGAGCCGCCATCAGGCCCACCAACGTCGAGGTCCCGAGGGAAAGGATCCGTACCATCGGTCGCTCAGTGCAACCGGACGGGGGCAGTATCGGGCGTCCAGGGCTCCAGCGCAGCAGGCGCGCGGCGCCGCCGGAACAGCAGCCTGGCTTCGGCGAACAACTCAGCCACCCCTTCCAAAGGACCCAACGCGAACTCAGCGCCTGCGGTGGAGAGCAAGGCGGTTCGCAGCACACGCTCGGCCAGGCTGCCGTGTCCGGCCTGCGTCAGGCTGGCAGCATGCAGCAGGTACTGTTCGTCGCCGGAAATGTGCGGGCAGCGCGGGCAGTGGATCGCGACCGCCTGCCGCGCCGTGCGGCCAACCACCGCCATCAGCCGATCCACCGCGAACGCGGCATCGTGCGGCCCCGCAATGCGCAGCGCCTCGCAAAGGCGAGGAAGCGGATCCTCGCCCTCGCGGCGATCGGCAACCCACCAGCGGATCGCCAGCAGCAGAACGCTCTCGGCCGGCTCCAGTCCGGTCGTGCTGTCGGGATAGGCGGTGGACGGGGTGACGATGTGAATGACCTGGCCCATGAGGCTCCCCCTCCGATTGGTCGCAGGATGATGCCCTAATTGAGAATGCGTCGCAATAGCAATTCTGCCGCTTGACCATTGGCGCAGCGGCGGCATGTTCGACGCAACACCAGAGGAGACGGGCCGATGCGCGTGATCGACGTCCAGGTTCACGCCTATGAGCGCAACCACCCGGGGCGGCCATGGGCCGGCCATCTCGAGGGGCCGCCGTCAGCCAATGGCGAGGAGATGGTGGCCGCCATGGACGCCGTCGGCGTCGACGCGGCGATCATCGTTTCGACGTTCAACCTCTACCGCTACGACCCGAGCTTCGCGCTCTCGGTCTACGCCGCGTATCCGGACCGGTTCCGCGTGGTGAAGCCGATCGACGCGACCAATCCGGCGATAGACGACGTGGTGCGTGACTGGAAGGCGACCAAAGGCGCGGTTGGTGTCCGCCTGATGCTGCGCCCCGAACAACTGTCCGACCCGGCCGATCCCCGGCTGAACCGCGCCTTCGCCGCGGCGGGGAAGCACGGACTGCCGGTGAACTTCCTCTGCTGGGGCAAACTCGACGACGGCGCCGAGATCGTCCGTCGCAACCCTGATACGGTGATCGTCATCGACCACCTGGGCCTGCTGCAGCCAAGCAAGCCGCCCGTGCCGCCAAACCCCTGGTCCGATCTGCCGAAGCTGCTGGCCCTCGCTGCATATCCGAACGTTCGCGTGAAGATCAGTGGCGCTTGCACGCTGTCGCCCCAGGGCTATCCGTATGACGACATCTGGGAGCCGGTGCTAAGCATCATCGACGCGTTCGGCCTCGATCGCTGCATGTGGGGCACAGACTGGACGCGCACCAGCGGCATGCTGACCTACCAGCAGGGCGTCGCTCCGTTCCGCAACACGACACGCCTGTCGGACAGCGACAAGGCGAAGCTCATGGGTGGAACGCTCGAGAAGGTCTACAAGTGGTGAGAGTGCGCGCCTGACTGGATGCGTACTTGTTTGCGGCAGACTGATTATTTCACACAGAGACCACAGAGGCAGTCACGGAGTTATGCGGAGATAGATTCTTGTCGCACTTCGTGCATTCGGTGGCTTCGCGATTGCTCCCCAATGAACGGGCCGAAGGCCTCTAAACTTCTCTGTGCAACTCCGTGACTGCCTCTGTGGTCTCTGTGTTAAAATAATTCCGCTGCAAACACCCCAGCCCTCTCCGCCGAACGCCCCGGACGTTGATCACCCTCTATCCGGAACAATGTCCGCCAGCGGCCAGCTCCGGTCGAAATAGGCCTCCAGCGGTCCGAACAGGCGTAGATACGCATACCACGCCTTGCCCGGAACCGTCGGGATCCAGTTGGCCTCCAACCCCTCGGGAGCGGCTGGCGCAAAGACCAGATCGAGCGACCCATCCGCATTCCGGCGCAGGTCCTGGCGCGACGATCGATCGGCGATCTGCTGCACGTTCTGGATCAGGCAGCGCGTCTCGATATCGTACAGCGTGACCGACCAGAACAGCTTCGCCGGCGGGTTCGGCGGCACGCGCAGCCGGTACGCCCTCGCCCCATCGAACGCGCGTCCATCCTTGTCGTGATAAACACTGAGATACGCAGACCCCACGCCCGGCGTCGTCGTCATGACCGAATTCGATGCGCCCATCACCTCGTAGAAGAAGGTCGTGCGTTCCTCAAAGCACGTGCCATCAGCGGTGTCCTGCTTCGCGGCATATCCCGGCGGGATGAAATACTCCCAGTGACAGTCGGGCCGATAGCGTATTCCAGGGAAACGCTTGAACCAGGAATTCGCCTTCGCCGTTGCCTCGCCAACGATTGCCGCCTCGGCCAACAATGCCGCCTGCCGCGCATCCGGACGGAACGGACGGCCTCGCTCGATCCCAAGCGGCTTCAGCATCGCTGCGAAGAAGCGGTCACGATCCTCGGTCGGTTCGTTGTGCAGTGCCGCCGCGAGGCATTCCCAGTAATCCATGCCACGCGGATGCGCCATGCCGGTCAGCGCGCCTTCGCGTCTGAACCGCAGAAGCCGCGCCGCAGAGGTGTCCTGCCCAAGCCGTTGGATGCGCAGGGCCGACGCCACTCTCTCCCCCTGCGCGCGATCGCTTTCCAGGACACGGCAGAACAGCAGCGCGCTGTTCGTGCGCGATCGCAGCAGATGCGCGCGCCCAGGCAGATCGGATGGCGCTTCCTGTCCCGGTCCCACCACCACAATGATCGCGCCGCGCCCTTGATCGATGCCTGCGCCGCCGGTATCGGCAATCGGGCGGTCCCACCAGTCGATCAGCACTCCCCCCGTTGCCCCCGCCGGATAGTCCAGCACCATCGGACCCTGCGCCAGATCGAGCCACGCCAGCACATACGGCGTCGTGACGTTGGAGCCGAGCATGGTGCTGACATCACGGTAGCCTTCGACCAGTACGGGATCGCCGTTCCCGGCCCCGGCATTGTCCGCCAGCGCGACCTTCACGCTCTGCATCCCCACGACCGGCGCGGCCCATAGATAGCAAAGCACCGCCCGCTGGAAATCCATCGCATCGTACAGCGTCGTGACCGTATCCGGCGTCGGCACGCCAAGGTCGAACTCCAGCTCTCCGATCCTCGTCGTCACCATCGCTATCCCCTCCGAACCAGTGTGCGGAACAATCTACCCGCCCCCTGTTGCCAGCATGGTGTCAGCAGCCGCACGGCCGGTGTACCCTGCCCCATGCGCCGCGCCGACCGCCTGTTCGAGATCTTGCAGATCCTGCGCCGACGGAAGGCGGTGAAGGCGGCCGACATCGCCGAAGCGCTGGAAGTCTCACGCCGCACCATCTACCGCGACATCAGCGACATGATCGCCACAGGCGTGCCGATCGATGGAGAGGCCGGCGTCGGCTATATCCTCCGGCCCGGCTACGACCTGCCGCCGCTGATGTTCAACGAACGCGAGATCGAGGCGCTGCTGCTCGGCGCCCGCATCGTGCAGTCCTGGGCCGATCCGGAACTTGCCGAGGCCGCCGCCGACGTGATGGCGAAGGTCCGCGACGTGTTGCCCGACGCTCTACGGCAGAATGTCGACGCCCTCACCCTGTGGGCGCCGGAGAACCATCACCGCGAACCCATCACGATCGATCAGGCCGCGTTGCGCGTGGCCATGCGGCAGCACAGGAAGATCCGCTTCATCTATCGCGATCTCAACGGCCGCCTGTCAGAGCGTGAGGTACGGCCGCTCGTGATGGCATTCTTCGGGCCGATCTGGCTCCTCGCCGCCTGGTGCGAATCACGTCAGGATTTCCGATCATTTCGACTTGATCGCATGGCCGAACTGAAGGTGCTGGAAGAGCGCTTCCGCGCCGAACCGGGCAAGACCGCGTTCGATTTCCTGCAGCAGGATGCGCAAAGAACCAGGGAAGCCGCGCATATCGGGCCATCCTGATTTTCGGCGACGAAGATCCGCCTGTCCGGTTGGACGCAATCTGAAAGCAGTCGCGGTCCGCACGTTCGCCTCGGGCGGCGGGTTACATTACGCAAACTTCTGATGACAGGGCCGCATGGCTCCTATAGGCTATTCGCAAGGCTATTGAACAAAGAGCCATCAGGGAGCCGGCATGGGAGCGTCCATCCCCTTGTCCGAAGCTTTGCGCGTCCGGGTGACGCACGGGAGTGTTTTGGCGTCCGCCGCTTGCAGCGGCGAGTGGCCGTGGAATGCGCCCCTGTCCGGTTTCGGCACCGTCCCTGCACGTACGAGGAGTTGACGCAGAAGACGGCATAACCACTGACGGAGGGACGACCGATGCCCCGCAATGTGACGTCCGAACCTTCACCCATCGGGCTGTCCGCAACTCGCCGCCAGATGCTTGTCCTCGCGGCGCTTGGCATGGCCGGTGTGAAGCCAGCGATGGCCGCGCCAACCGGACAGCTCACCTTCGCCGTGCATATCTCGCTCGCGCCCACCTGGTTCGACCCCGCGGAAACGCCGTCGCTGGTCACGCCGTACATGCTGTACTATGCGATGCACGACGCGATGCTGAAGCCCATGCCGGGCGAGCTGATGGCGCACAGCCTGGCGGAATCATGGTCGGCAACCGAGGACGGCATGAGCTACAGCTTCGTGCTGCGCGACGGCGTCACGTTCCACAACGGCGAGAAGGTCACGTCGGAGGACGTGAAGTTCTCCTTCGAACGCTACCGCGGCGCAGCCAAGGGCCCGCTGCACGACCGTGTCGCGTCGGTGGAGACCCCCGACGCACGGCACATCACCTTCAGGCTCAAGAACCCCTGGCCTGACTTCATCACCTTCTACGCCGCCACGACCGGTGCCGGTTGGATCGTGCCGAAGAAGTACCTCGAGCAAGTCGGCGACGAAGGCTTCAAGAAGGCCCCCATCGGCGCCGGACCGTACAAGTTCGTGTCGTTCACACCGGGCGTGGAATTGATATTGGAGGCCAATGAAAGCTACTGGCGCAAGCCGGTCAGCGTTAAGCGTCTGGTGCTCAAGGTGATCCCGGAAGAAGCGACGCGCCTGGCGGCACTGAAGAATGGCGAGGTCGACATCGCCTATTCGATCCGTGGCGAGCTGGCGCAGGAGATTCCGAAAACCCCGGGTCTCGCACTGAAACCAACGGTGATCCAATCGCCGTTCTGGCTGTATTTCCCAGAGCAGTGGGATGCCAAGTCGCCCTGGCACGATGTGCGGGTGCGCCAGGCGGCGCGACTTGCGCTGGACCTCAAGACGATCAATCAGGCGCTGACGCTGGGCTTCTCGCGCGTCCACGGCAGCATGATCCCTGACAACTTCGAGTTCTTTTGGAAGCCGCCACAGCCGGTGTACGATCCCGAAAAGGCGAAGCACCTTCTCGCCGAAGCCGGTTATCCAAGCGGCTTCGATGCCGGTTTTTACAACTGCGACGCCTCCTATGCGAACCTGGCAGAAGCGACGAACGACTACCTTGGCGCTGTCGGCATACGCGCGAAGCTGCGGCCGCTGGAACGCGTGTCGTTCAACCAGCAGTTCCAGGAAAAGAAGCTGAAGAACATCATCCAGACCGGCAGCGGTTCATTCGGCAATGCCGCCACGCGTTTCGAGACCTTCATCGTCAAGGGCGGCGCCTACGTCTACGGCAGCTATCCCGACCTCGACGAGATGTTCCAGCAGCAGGCGGTCGAGCTCGATCATGGCAGGCGTGCCGACATCCTGACGAAGATGCAACAGATCCTCTACGAGCGAGTGGTCAGCACGCATCTCTGGCAGCTTGCGTTCATCAACGGCGTCGGGGCGCGCGTCGGCGAGTCGAACTTCGGCCGCATCGCCGGCTTCCCGTACACGGCGCCGTACGAAGACCTGACGCTGAAAAGTGCCTGACGGAGCCAAGCAGATGACGACACGACGCGATATACTTGCATTGGCCGCATTCGGCGTGGCGGCAAGCGCTGTTCGCCCGGCGCAAGCTGCCGCGCCATCGGGCCAGCTTACCGTCGGTGTGCATATCACGCTGGCGCCGACATGGCTCGATCCCGCCGAAACTGCCGGCATCATCACACCATTCATGGTGCTCTACGCGCTGCACGATGGGGTTGCCAAGCCAATGCCGCAGGGCAACCCCTCGCCATCCCTGGCTGAATCCTGGTCGGCTGCCGAAGACGGCCTCAGCTACGAATTCGTGCTGCGCAAGGGCGCGATGTTCCACAACGGTGAGCCGGTCACCGCCGATGACGTGAAGTTCTCCTTCGAGCGTTATCGCGGCGCGGCGCACGGCCTGCTGAAGGAGCGTGTCGCATCCGTGGAAGCCCCGGATCCGCAACGCGTTGTGTTCAAGCTGAAGACCCCATGGCCCGACTTCATCACTTTCTACACCGTCGCCTCGGGCGCGGGCTGGGTCGTACCACGCAAATACGTGGAGAAAGTCGGCGACGACGGCTTCAAGAAAGCACCCATCGGTGCCGGACCGTACAAATTCGTGTCCTTCACACCGGGCGTCGAGCTGGTACTCGAAGCGTTCGACCAGTATTGGCGCAAGACACCGGCCATAAAGCGCATCGTGCTGCGGGTGATCCCCGATGAATCAACCCGGCTGGCCGCGCTGAAGAACGGCGAAGTCGACATCGCCTACTCGATCCGTGCTGAACTCGCCGAGGAACTGCAACGTACCCCAGGCCTGACCCTGCGCCCGACCGTGGGGTCCGCGCCCTACTATCTGTATTTCCCGGAGCAATGGGACCCTAAGTCCCCTTGGTATGATCGTCGCGTCCGACTGGCGACGAAATACGCCCTGGATTACAACACCATCAACAAGGCGCTGACGCTCGGCTATTCGCACATAACCGGCAGCGTCATCCCGGAAAACTTCGAGTTCTACGAAAAGCTCTCGGCACCGGTCTACGATCCGAACAAGGCACGGCAGCTTCTGGCCGATGCCGGCCACGCGGGCGGTTTCGACGCGGGCTTCTATACCTGTGACGCCGCCTACGCCAACCTTGGCGAGGCAGCGATCAACTATCTGGGCGAAGTCGGCATCCGCGCCAAGCTGCGACCGCTCGAACGCGCTGCCTTCTTCAAGGGCTACGCCGACAAGAAATACAAGAACATCATCCAGGGCGCATCAGGCGCATTCGGCAACGCCGCGACCCGGCTGGAGGAGTTCGTCGTCAAGGGCGGCAACTACGCCTATGGCAGCTACCCGGAGATCGACGAACTATTCCCCGTGCAGGCAGTGGAACTGGACCGCACAAAGCGCGCGGCGATCCTGGCCAAGATGCAACGGCTGCTGGACGAACGGACGATGTACGTCGGGATCTGGCAGCTCGCATTTATCAGCGGCGTCGGACCGCGGGTCGCTGAATCCGGCTTCGGCCTGATCAAGGGGTTCGTTTACACCGCGCCGTACGAGGACATCACGCTGAAAGGCGCATAAGGGTGGCCACATGAGACAATTTGTCACGCGGCGGCTGTTCTATTCGCTGGTGTCGCTGCTGGTGCTTTCGCTGACCATCTTCTTCTTCGTCCGCGTGACGGGCGATCCGGCGGCATTGCTGGTCGAACCAGGTGCCAGCAACGAAGACATCGCAGCCATTCACAAGCAGTTCGGCCTCGATAAGCCGCTGTGGATTCAGTACGGCCTGTTCATGGCCAACCTGTTCCAAGGCGATTTCGGACGGTCATTCTACTATCAGACGTCCGTCGCGGACCTCTACTTCCACCGCCTGCCGAACTCGCTGCTGCTGGCCGGCGTCGCCATGGCATTTTCGCTGCTCGTCGGCATTCCAACCGGAATTCTGGCGGCGGTGCGTGTCGGCCACTTCTGGGACAGCGCCGGCAAGATCTTCGCACTGCTTGGACTGTCGCTTCCTTCGTTCTTCGTCGGGCTGGTGCTGATCCTGCTGTTCTCCGTCTATCTCGGCTGGCTCCCGTCCTCCGGTTCCGGCGGCGTGCTGCACATTCTCATGCCGGCCTTTGCGCTGGGCTGGTATTTCGCCGCCTCGCACATGCGCCTCACGCGTTCGTCGATGCTGGAAGTGCTCGGGTCGGAATACATCAAGCTCGCACGCCTGAAAGGACTGCCGGAAGCGCTGGTGATCGCCAAGCACGCCTTCAAGAATGCATTGATCCCGGTCCTGACGCTGGCCGGCATCAACCTGGTGCTGATGATCAACGTCGCAGTGGTGGTCGAGACCGTCTTCGCCTGGCCCGGCGTCGGCCGCTTGCTCTACGAGGGCATCAGCTTTCGTGATTTCCCTGTCGTGCAGGGCGTCGTCATCATGAGCGGCACCATGATCGTCGCTGTGAACCTACTGGTTGATGTCGCGTATGCCGTGATCGACCCCCGGATCAGAGTGGAGAAATAACGGCCATGAGCATTACCAGCGAAACCATTGTTCTCCCTCCCGCATCGTCGCCTCGCACCTCGTCCGCGCGCTTCGGCGACCTGCCGATGATCCCGCTTACCATCCTCGCGGTGATCACCCTGACTGCGATCTTTGCCAATGTCCTGGCGCCGCATAATCCCGAAGTCGGCAGCCTGACAGCGCGCTTCCGACCGCCATTCTGGCAAACCGGCGGCAGCATGGATCACATCCTGGGGACCGATCAGCTGGGTCGCGACGTGCTGTCGCGACTGATCTTCGGCGCGCGCGTCTCGATGGTCGTCGGCTTCACCGCGGTGATCTTCGCCGGCGTCATCGGCACCGTGCTGGGGATCCTGGCTGGCTACATCGGCGGATGGGTCGATCAGGTCATCATGCGGCTGACCGATGCATGGCTCGCCTTGCCTGCACTCACCTTCGCGATCTTCCTCGCCGCCATCGTCGGACCCAGCATGTGGAACATCGTCATCATCCTCGGTGCGGTCTATTGGACGCGCTACGCGCGCGTCGTGCGCGGCGAGGTGCTGTCACTGAAGGAACGGGAATTCGTGCGACTCGCCATCGTCGCGGGCTGTTCCAAATTGACCATCATGCGGCGGCATATCCTGCCCAACGTGGTGAACTCCGCTATTGTCCTGGCGACGCTGATGCTGGGGGTGGTCATCGTCACCGAGGCATCGCTGTCGTTCCTCGGCATCGGTGTGCCGCCGCCACAGCCGGCATGGGGTCTGATGTTGTCAGACGGCAAACAAGGACTGATGGTGGGGTACTGGTGGCTGACCGTCATGCCTGGCTGCTGCATCATGCTGATGGTGTTGTCTGCGAACCTTCTTGGGGACTGGCTCCGTGTCAAACTCGACCCTCAGCTCCGTCAGCTCTAAGCCGCGGCGCGGCGCGGCCATCGAAGCCGGCCGCCCGCTGCTGGAAATCGACAATCTCTCGACGCACTATGTGTCTTCGCAAGGCACACGGGTGGTGCGCGCCGTCGATAACGTGTCGCTGCGCGTCAGCGCCGGCGAAACAGTCGGCATCGTCGGCGAGTCGGGATCAGGCAAGAGCACGCTTGCACTCAGCATTCTCCGCGTGCTGCCGCCCGCCGCGCAGATCGTCTCAGGCCAGATGTGGTTCGAGGGCGAGGACCTCGTCCGCAAGTCCGATGTCGAGATGCGCCACGTGCGCGGCAAACGCATTGCCATGATCTTGCAGGACCCGATGGCTTCGCTGAATCCGCTGTTCAACATCGGCAATCAGGTCGCCGAGCCGATCCGCGTGCATGAAGGAGCGGACCGCACCACCGCCTGGCGGCGCGCGCGCGAACTGCTGAAGGCAGTGCGCATTCCATCTCCCGAAACGCGCGTGAGACAGTTCCCGCACGAGATGTCGGGCGGCATGCGGCAACGCATCGTCGGCGCCATCGGCATCTCGTGCGAGCCGCGCCTGCTGATTGCCGACGAGCCGACCACAAGCCTGGATCTCACGATCCAGGCGCAATACCTGAACCTGCTCCGAGATCTCCAGCGCGAACACGGCCTGGCGCTGATCTTCATCACCCACAACCTTGGTATCGTCGCCAAGATGTGTGACCAGCTTGTGGTGATGTACGCCGGCCGTGTCGTCGAATCCGGCCCGGTGTCGCAGGTCTTCAACACGCCGGCCCATCCGTATACACAAGCGTTGCTCAACGCGATCCCGCGCATGGGCGATAGCCGGCAACGGCTCACAGCCATCGATGGGCAGCCGCCCGACCTGTCCCACATGCCGAAAGGCTGCGCCTTCGCCGCGCGCTGCCCGATCGTCATGAGTCGCTGCCGCAATGAGGCACCGCCAACATCGAACCTCGCCCCGGGCCGCACCGTGCGATGCTGGCTGGCAAACGCTCCGGCTGACAGCGGGGTGGTCTGATGAACGTGCTCGAAGCCGCAGGGCTGACCAAACACTTCAATGCCCGGCGCGGCGTCTTCGGCGGGAGCCGTGGCGTCGTTCGCGCGGTGGACGATATCTCCTTCGCCATCGAGCAGGGGCGCACCCTCGGTGTCGTCGGCGAATCAGGCTGCGGCAAGACGACAACGGCGAAACTGGTGCTGGGATTGGAAGAGCCCACCAGCGGCAGCATCCGCTTTCAGGGCCAGGATCTGAAAACCCTGAGCACCGACGGCCGGAGGGAATACAGGAAATCCGTGCAGGCGGTATTTCAGGATCCCTATGCCTCGCTGAACCCTCGAATGCGCATCAGTGACATCATCAGCGAGCCATTGATCACCAATGAAACCGTGACGTCTGGCAAAGCCCATGAACGCGTGCTGGCGTTGCTTGATCTGGTGGGACTCCCCGCGCGTTCAGCCGATCTCTTCCCGCACGAATTCTCGGGCGGACAACGTCAGCGGATCGCGATTGCGCGTGCCTTGGCCCTATCGCCGAAGCTGATTGTGCTCGATGAACCGGTCTCTGCGCTGGATGTGTCCATCCGCGCCCAGATCCTGAACCTGCTTCGCGATCTGCAAGAGGAGCTCGGTCTTTCGTATCTGTTCATCGCACATGATCTCGCCGCCGTCGCCCATATGAGCCACATCATCGTCGTGATGTACCTGGGCAAGATCGTCGAAATCGGCGATGCCCAGACTCTCGCGCGGACGCCGAAGCATCCCTACACAGCCGCCCTGTTCTCAGCGGCATTGCCAAGCCATCCCGACGAACAGCGTGAGGAGATCATCCTCACCGGCGAGGTGCCGAGCCCGCTGAACCCACCCTCCGGCTGCCGGTTTCACCCACGTTGTCCCTCCGCGATGGCGGTCTGCGGCGAACAGGAACCAAGCCTGTCAAAGGCGCATTGTCGCCTCGTCGCATGCCATTTGTTCACGGAGCGCGACTCGTGCGATTGATACGTCCGCCGCTGCGCGAATCCTGACGCCCGAGCGTCGGTGAATAGAGCATGCCAAGCATGCAACTCCGACAGACCTGTCAGAAAATCGTGTAAACCATAGCCAGCGTCCACCCGAGGCTTATCGTCCGCTGGCATCGCCGACGGTGGCCCGATAAGACGACTTCCTATCAAGCCGCAACGAACGCACTGCCCAGGCGATGATCGCCCGGGCCGTGTGAAGCAAGCACGTGCGTAACGCCCGAAACGTCTCAAAGAAACCGAATAGGGAAGTCACGTCATGTCAACGGCTCACGCTGGAACTAGCCCTGTCGCTTGGTGGAAAGAACCGACCAAAGATCAATGGCTCGCCTGGGTCGCCGCCTGGCTCGGCTGGACCCTCGATTCCTTCGACTTCACCATCTTCCTGCTGCTGATGGTGCCGATTGCCCACGACTTCAACGTACCGCTGACCGAGGTCGCCATCGTCTTCACTCTGACCTTGTGGATGCGGCTGGTTGGTGCCACCGCCTCCGGCTGGCTCGCCGATCGCATCGGCCGCAAGAAGCCGCTGATGATCTCCATCGCGTGGTTCTCGTTGTGCAATCTGTTCGCGGGGCTCGCACCGAGCTTCATGTTGCTGCTGCTGTTCCGTACCGCCCTGGGCATTGGGATGGGCGCGGAATGGCCGGCCGGCGCCGCACTGGCAATGGAAACATGGCCGCAACGCTCGCGCGGCTTCATGGGCTCCGTGCTGCAAGGCTCCTGGGGCCTCGGCGCATTGCTTTCGAGCGCCGCATACGCCCTGTTATTCGATTCGATAGGTTGGCGCGGGCTATTGCTGATCGGCGTGCTCCCCGCGCTGGTGATCGTCTACATCCGCATATACGTCAAGGAACCGCAAATCTGGATCGATAACCGCCGCAAGCAGCGTGCGGAGAACCGCGAGTTCCGCGCGCCGCTCCTCAGCATCTTCAAACGCGGCGTGCTCGCCAACACGCTCACCGCGTGCTGGATGATGGCAAGTGCGTTCGTCGTCGGCTACTCGGTCGGCGGCATGTTCCCGTCGTATCTACAGAAGGACCTCGGCCTGCCCACCGCCATGGTTGCGCTGCCGATCATGCTGCAAAGCCTGATGTTCTTTCTCTCGGCGATTCTCTGGGGCTGGGTTGCCGACCGCTTTGGCCGCCGGTCCACGCTGATCATCACCGCCTTGATGACAATCCCGATCGCGCCGCTCTATCTGCTGAGCACCGATTACACGATGATCGTGGTGTTCTTCACCTTGCAAGGCTGGTTCGGCGGTGGCGGCATGCACACGCAGTGGCCGCACTATCTATCGGAACGCTTCCCCACTGAGGTACGGGCCACCGCCACCGGCTTCTGTTACCACCAGGGAGCAATCTTCGGCGGCCTGGTTGGACCGGTGCTGTCCTATTTCGCCACCAGCTGGCACATGGGATTCGCCATTCCGATGATGATCGGCACCACAGTCGCCGCCGTCTCGGTGTTCGTCGCGATGCTGTTCAGCCCGGAGACCAAGGGAACGGAAATGGTGTCCGACATCCAGCTCGCCTGACCTGCGTTAACCCTGCGCCACCCGCCATTGCACCAGTGTGAATGGCGGGTCGGCGCCATCATGCTGTTC
>JADMIO011200135.1_pt1 | contig 49447 bp, 47 predicted proteins | sample 8958161 | NCBI WGS metagenome assembly JADMIO01 (sample SAMN16585339, study PRJNA669376) | soil metagenome | isolation source: Crop rotation soil | place: USA: Cullars Rotation, Alabama | collected 2011
GCCGCGACTTCAAGTCACGTGAATTCCAAGCTTCGGATCCCACTGTGCTGGAAAGTGGGTGCGGGCGTCGATGCCGGAGCGGCCGCCGGTGCCGGCGCCGGCACCGCGCTGCGGGTGCGCGCCATCGGCAGCAGCACGATCAGCGACGCGCCAACCGCGAGCACCAGCGTCGCGGCCATCGCGAGAATGGCCATGCGCCCCGAGCGCGGGCGGCGCTCCGGAACCGGATCGCTGATCCGCCCTTCCTGCCGCAGCCGCCCCGCGATCTGCAGCCACACGCGATCGGGAACAGGCGTATCGCCGAGCGAGCCTGCCGCCTCCTTGATGCGCTCGAGATCCGACAGCGCGGCGCGGCAGTCTTCGCAGGAGGCGAGGTGCGCCTCGAGGTCCGCGCGGCGGATCGCTCCGAGGGTGCCGTCAACCAGCTCCTGGATCGAGGTCAGATAGCGCGTGCAAGCCATAAGTCCTGTTCTTCCGCCTAAACGGAAGATTTTCCCAACAATGCCCGCAGCCGAAGCCGTGCCTTGTGCACCTGCGACTTCGACGTGCCTTCCGCGATCCCCAGGACGTCGGCCACCTCGCGATGCTCGAGCCCCTCGACATCGTGGAGCACGAACGCCGCTCGACAGCCTTCGGGCAGCTGCGCGAGCGCCCGTTCGAGATCGATCCGATCGATCGCGCGCTCGCCCAGACGATGTCCCATCCCGTCGGCGATCACCGCCGCGTCGTCCAGACCGTCGGTCATCTGTCCCGTGCGTGCCGCGCGGCTGCGCACGTGATCGAGAACCTGGTTCGTCGCCAAGCGATACAGCCAGGTGCCCAGCGCCGCGTCGCCGCGGAAGGTCTCCAGCTTCCGGTGCGCGGTCAGGAAAATCTCCTGCAGCAGGTCCTCGGCGTCCGCGGCGTTGCCGAGCATCCGCAGCGCCAGACTGTAGATCCGCCCCGCATGGGCGCGATAGAGCTCTTCGAACGCTCCCAACTCGCCACGCCGGATCCGGTCCACCAGGGCGAGGTCTCCCCGCCGCGTTCCCTCCAGGGCAGACCCGCCCGCCGAGGGGTGGACTGTGATCTTAGACGTGGCCATGATTGGGTTGCGTTGCCCGGGCCGACGGCCTTGCCGTGCTACCCAGTGTTCACAATGGCTTACGAGATTTCCGGCGTTTCGGATCCCATCGCCGTTCCCGGAAATTGCGGATGCGCTGGCGCCCGACCTCGAGCCCTTCGGCCCGCAGCAGCGACCGCTTGAGCCCCTCGTTGCCCCCGTAGCCGCCGAGCAGGCCGCCGGCGGCCACCACGCGATGGCACGGGACGTTGGGCGCCTTGCAGTCGCGCATGATGTTTCCGACGGCGCGCGCCGCCCGCGGTTTACCCGCCGCCACCGCGACGTCGCCGTAGGTGGCCACCTGCCCGGGAGGAATGCGCCGGACCACCGTCAGGACCCGCGCCGTGAAGTTCTGCACGCCCAGCGATTCTAGAACACGAGCCTGAGGCCGACGCCTGCCTGCACGCCGCCGGCCTCGACCGAGATCCTACGGCCGCTGCCGGCATCTGCATCGACCGTCGCGCGGGAGACCCGCACGATGCCGCCGGCGCCAATCGTCCGGGTGAACATCCAGAACGCGTCAGCCGCGGCGTGAAACCCTGCCGCGCTCTTCGACGCTCTGATCGTCTCGGCCCAGGTGAACGTCGCCGTGTCGTAGGGATACTGCTCCGAGTAGTGGACCGCGGTGACGATCGGCTGGTCGACGCTGAAGAACGACGGCCCCGCGGAGAGAATCACGCGTACGTTCCGGTTGACGTCGAGGAGATAGGCGATCTCGACGTGTGCCGCTGTTTCGCTGCGCTTGATGCTTTCCGAACCCTCCACCGGACGCAGCTGATTATCGAAGAAGGGATGCGGAATGCGCGCGTCGATCGCCACCTGGCCGCGGCTCGACGTCTGCGTGATGGCGACGGCGGCCCCCAGCTGCTTCCATACGCGAATCCCGACGCCGCCGCCAAACAGCGTGGCCGCTTTCGCCGGATAGTCCGCTTTGACCGTGCCGGTCTCGACGAACTCGTCGATGGTGAAGGCATCGGTGAGATGCGAGGGCGCGGTCTGCACGCCGCCGTCGACCGTCACCCATACGCGGTCGCGCAGGCCTTGCGCCGCTGCTGGTGCCGCGGAGCCAAGCGCGAGGAGCAGAACGACAATCGTCTGCCGCATCACTCGACGCCCACCGCGGTCCAGGCCTGCGCAACGGCACGTTCAGCGGCGCTGCCCGCGCCGTACAAATCGCGCGCCGCCTGAAGCGTGGCCGCCCGCGCTACCGAGAATGTCGCGTCGGATGGCAACAGCTGGGTGAACCCCCGATAGAAAATCTTTTCAATCTGCTCGCGATTCGCCGCGCCCACGCCCTGCACCGACAGGCCGGACGTGTGATTGGTGCCCCCTTCGATTGCCAGATAGTACGCGTGGCTCGCAATCAACGAGTTCGTGTGCACGCCGCCGTTGTCCTCGGGTCCCCGGAAGCGCCGCGAGTAGTGATCCGGATCGCCGAAGAGGCGGGGATTCGCGAGCGACCGCAGGCCGCCCGGCCGGATTACGTCTTCACCGATTGAATAATCCGCCTGCATCTGACCGCTGCCAACCGGCTGGAAGAAAAACTCGGCGCCGGTGGCCATCATGTCGGAGAACGCTTCGTCGAGCGCCCCTGATTCGTTCATGTAAATGAGATTCGCCGAGAACTCGGTGACGCCGTGCGTCAGTTCGTGGGCGACGATGTCCAGCGCGCCGGAGACGAAATCCCACGTCTGATCGCCGAGCGGCGAGAAGGTAAAGAAACCCGCCGGCAATCCCACGCCGTAGCACATCACCCCGTTGCCCGCGTAGAACGCGTTGAGGAAGAAGGTAGCGATCACGTCGTCGGAGGATGTCTGCAGTTCGGAGCGCAGGACCGGATGGGTGAGTCCGGTGATCTCGATGTCGTTGTTGTCGAGGCCGTGCCGGCCGAAGCGCTTGAAGTAGTAGTCGTAGGTCCAGCCCTGATACACGTGCGCGTCGTCGGTCGCTCCGTCCGTCCAATCGTTGTCGTCATCCGACGCGACGTCGCCGGCGAGCACGGGAAAGCCGTTGAGGATCGTGAGCGTGCGGTCGAGACTGCCTTTCATGTCGAGCGTCCGGATCGACGGCGGACGCAGGACGTCTCGCGCGGTGAACCGTCCGGACGACCCGCTCGCGCTGATTTTCTTGGAATCGCCAAGCACGCCGCGCGCCCGGCCGACGGCGGCTTGCCGCTTCAGATCGCTGTACTCGAACGCAATCGAGCCGTCGCGTGCGTCAACGAAGTACTGCCGGATGTCGCTGCGTGTGGCCGCAGACAAGCGCCAGGCAAGGATGTCGCCCGTTTCACGGGGCAGAATCACCAGCTCCGGCTGACGGTCGGGTGCGACCTGCGCGCCGCTCGCGGTCTGCACGATCTCGCGCGCGCGTTCCGCATCGATGCCCGGGCTCGTGTCGATCGAGACGCCGTCGTATACCTTGCCGAACATCGATAGGACCACGCCGCCGTCGAGCTGCCGGACCACATCCCCGCCGAACACGCGGACACCGCGATGATATTGATCCGCGCGCGCGATGATCCGGCCGGCGATGAGCGTGTCATCGCGGATCTTGCGGATCCGCAGCTCTCCGCTCCGCAGCATTGCCTGGGTCTGCGCGTCCCACCGCCGGAGATCGCGGGGCGAGGCAGGCGCGATGGTGACCGCCCGGGCCGGCGCCTCGCGCCTCGCCTGCGCTGACGCGTGAAGCAGCGTGCCCAGCAGCGCGGCACAGGCGCAGAGGGCTCCAAGGCCTCGAATGCTCATCGGTGGAGGGGTCCCTCGGATTCGGCCCGCCGTGCGTGCAGCCCTGTGCTCAGTGGAGCGCCGCCTTGAGGACGCGGCCGTCGGGCGAGGGCAGCTTGGCGCCGGCAATCGCGGCGAGCGTTGCCGTCAGATCCGCAGGTGTGGCCTCGTCGTCGCGCGCTCCCGGCTGGATGCCGGCGCCGAAGAGAATCACCGGCACGTGTTGATCGTACGGATACAACGTACCGTGGGTCGTGGCGCTGGACGCGAGCAGCCAGTTTTCCTTCGGAATGATGATCAGATCGCCGCTGCGCCCGGCGAAATAGCTCAACGCTGCCGCGCGGACCTGCGGATCCTTCGAGGCGCGTGCGGCGGCGGAAGAGATTTCGTCCGCTCGCAGCACCCGGGCGATCCCGGGCAGCGCCACCAGCGCGTCGTTGACCGCCGCCATCGCGCGCTTGTCGTTCTTCAGACGGTCGATCACGCCGGGCCTCAGGTAGATGTCGGTGTAGGCGTTGGCTGCGACGAACGGTCCACCCGGAATCACCGGCTTCAGCGCCTCTTCAATGGTCGCGACGATCTGCTGGCCGCTCTGCCGTCCGCCGTTCACCTGTTCAGGAATATCGGCGACGCCATGATCGGCGCTCAATCCGAGCACGTAGTTCTGTCGGCCGACCGTCGCGTCGAGATGATCGATCAGCTTCGCAATCGTCGCATCCAGGCGGACGAGCACGTCCTGCACTTCGTGGCTGCGCGGACCGAATGCGTGGCCGACCGAGTCAAGAGCGGAGAAGCTGACGCCGAGGAAATCGGTGGTGGATTCCTTGCCGAGATGGAAAGCGTCAATCGCCGCCTCGGCCATCTGCTCGAGGTACTCGTCCACGAACGGTGATTGCAGCCAGTGCGCGATATATGCTTTGTCGCCCGCGGCGCCCAGCGGATGCGGGAACGTCGATGACCAGCCGGCCCCGCCGTGTTCCCCCGGCGCATCGTCCGCGTACTGATACTTCGACTCGGGGAGCGTCCGTTCCCAGGTCTTGCCGGCGTCACGATCGATCGGGTTGCCTTTGTTGAAGGCGACCAGCCAGGGCAGCGGCGCTCGCGAGTAGGCCGTGGAAGTCTCCCACCCGCCGCGCTCGTCGAGCCAGGTCACCGAATCCGCCTCGTGCCCCGCGAGCCCAATCGCCGAGCGCGCCTTGATCGACATGGTCACGACCCGGCTCTTGTTCTTGTGCATCAGCTCGGCGAGGCTCGGCATCTTCACGTTTTTGGCGCTGTCGCCGGTTCCGGCGAGATCCGAGTAGCTCACCTCGGTGACCGACGGATCGCTCGTGCAGGTGACCGTCTTGCCGGTGTCGCGGTCGTACCAGGCATTGAGCACCATCCCGTGCTTGTAAGGGAATGTGCCGGTGCCGATCGTGGAGTGTCCCGCGCAGGTAATCGTGTTGAGATACGGATAGGCGGCGTTCTTGTACCACGCGCCTTCGGTCGTCAGCCGCTTCAGTCCCTTCTGAAGAAGATCCCCGTACCGCACCAAATAATCGCCGCGCATCTGATCGACCGCGATCAGCACGACCAGCTTCGGTTTTGTCGGCGCGGCCTGGTCGGCGCGGAGCGCGTACGAGGGACTCAGACAGACTGCGGCAATGACGAGGAGGCGGAAGATGCGTCGCATGATGTCAGCGGCAGAGTATCAAAGTTTGACGCTACCGGCGCAAGATCGGCAGATAACAGAGCGCGCCGATGTACACGTCATAAACCGCACATCCAATCGAGTACCAGCGCGGCGCAATCCCTTCGGCCAGCATGCCCGGCCGGTGCAGGATATCGACGACCGCGTGCGCGGCGAACGCCAGCGCGACGATCGTCAGTGCCTGCCGGGGATCCCGCACCATGGTCACGCCCGCGACCACCAGGAACCCGACTGTCAGGGCAATGTCGAACCCAACCCCCGGTTGATTCTCGTGCACGACGGCGAACCCGATATAGGCGCCGGCGGTGAGCGTCAGCAGCAGCGCCGCCATTTGCGCCAGCCGCAATTCCGCAACCAGCCGGTGCGGCGATGACGCCGGCACGGCAGCGGTGCGGACGGCCTGCCAGGTGAAGCCAATCGCCAGGCCGCCAAAGGCGACGAGGACCGTCCGCAGCCCTTCGCTTGCCGCGGCGGCGCTCACGCTGGCGTCTCGAGAAACGCCAGCGGGTCGATTTGAAACTCCGCCGGATCCACGGGCGTGACCACGCCGTCGAGCGCGCCGGTGTCCGGGCGCGGCTCGAACAGGTTGCGATCGTGAGGTATGTCCAGCCGGCCTCCCTCTGCGTTGAAAAGGATGCGGACGCGCGGGCGATAGGGGTCCGGCGCGTGCACCTGCAGAACGACGGCGACTTCACCGGTCGTCAGGCGCACCAGATTGCCTGGCGGATAGATTCCCAGCAACTGCACGAAACGCCGTACCAGGTGCTGATCGAACTGCGCGCCGTCGTTGCGTTTGAGCACGGCAAGAATGCGATCCGTCGGATGCGCCTGCTGGTACGCGCGCTGCGATCGCATCGCGTCGTAGACGTCCGAGATGCTGCACAGCATCGTCGCGACATTGAGCGTGGCGCGCTTCGCGCCGAATGGGTACCCGGTGCCGTCCATTCGTAGATGATGCTCGAAGGCGACAACTGGCGCCAGGATTGGCATCTCCGGAGTCCGCCGCAGGATCTCGGCGCCGTCGACGACGTGGCGCCGCATGATCGTGAATTCGTCGTCGGTCAGCTTGTCGGGTTTGTTCAGGATTTCTTTTGGCGTGCGGACCTTGCCGATGTCGTGCATCAGCGCGGACAGCCCGAACTCGCGAAGCAGCCGGCCGTCGATCCCAAGCGCGCGCGCCTGACCCATCGTCAGGATCGAGACGTTCACCATGTGCGTGAACGTGTAGTTGTCGTAATTGCGCATGGCCGTCAGCGCGACCAGCGCGTTGCGGTTCTGGACGACGGCGTCGGCGAGCCCGTCGACCGCTTGAAGGGCTCCCGGCAGATCCGGCATGCCGTCCTGCTCGGCGCTCTGCCACGCCACTTCGGCGGCGGCGACCGCGTTCCCATAGAGCTGGCGAATCGCCGCCATGTCGCCGGCGATCCCGTCCTCGCGAGCGTCCTCCGCCGTGAGGCGGCCGATCTTGACATGCGCGCTGGACAGCTCCTTCTCGGCGTCGCCGGTGCCGCGTCCGCTGAGCCGCGCGAGCTTCTGCATCAACGTGACGACCTCGTCGTGCGTGACGCCGCGCTCGAATGCGATGCGCTCGACGTGGTGATCGCGGAAGCGCCGGATCAGTTCCGGCATCCCGGCGCTCACCTTGGGGAGCGGCGTGTCGGCAACGACCAGATCGTGGCCGACGATGCCGATGACCAGCGAGGGCTGCTGCTGATGCAGCTGCCGCAGAACGGCGACGAGACCGTCGATGTTGCGTGCGACGAGGGGATGATCGGGCGCGTAAAGCTGCGCCGACCGCACGCCCGAGGCGATTCGCCGCAAGAGATCCTCGTAGAGCCCGATGCGTGTCGAGAGGTCGCTCACCCGACCTGCCCCAGTTCCGCCTTGGCGGCGGTTCGAACGCCGCGCGGGCCGCGTGTGGATGCCTCACGCAGCGCGTCCACGGCCGCGGGTGTGCCAATCATCCGGAGCGCTCGCGCGGCGGCCGCGCGCGTGCGGCGCGTTCGCACCGGCGCCCACCAGTCGCCATGCTGGAGCGCCAGCTTGAGCGCGTCGACCGTTTCGGCGCCGCGCATGCCGGCGAGTGCGTCAATGGCGGTCATATATAAGGATGCAAACTTCCGGCGATCGAGGTGGCGTACCAGATACGCAAAGACCGGAGCGGCGCGTTCGTCCTTGATCGAGGTCAGCTCCTTGATCAGCGTTTCGCGGACACGGCCTGACGTGGCGCCAAGCGCCCGAACGAGTATCTCGGACGCGGCGTCGGTGCCGTTGAGCACCAGCGCCTGCACCGCTTCGCGCTGGACCAGCGGTTCGGTGTCGGTCAGGAGCGGCGCCAGCTCGCGGAGTCCCTCGGTGCCGCCGAACTCGCGCAGCAGGTAGGCAGCGGTTCTGCGCACCTCCCAATTGGGGGCGTGCATGAGCTGCTGCACGACTTCGCGTCCCGCCGCGCCAAACCCCACCAGAATGTCGCGCAGGCGCCGCCGCGATCGCGCGTCCTGTTCCTGCGAGAGGACTTCGGCGAGCGGACCGATGATCGTCGGACCGATCGCGTGGCACAGCCGCTTGAATCGCTCGTATTCATCGTCGGGCGCGATGCGCAGGTGCTTGGGGACGTGCTTCATCATCGCGCCGCGGCCGAAGCGCTCGAGCGCGGGCTGGGCCGCAGGTTTTCGCGCGGGATCCTTCTGTGTTTCGGAGATCAGCGCGTCGCCGAGCTGCCAGGCCTGATCGAAGTAGCCGACGCGCACGAGATCGTCGACGTGGGCGACCACCGTTTCGGCGACGTCGCGCCAGCGTGAGGTGTCCTGCTCGATGGCGAGGAGATCGATGAGCAGCTGCAGGTCGAGTCCGCGCAACGCCGTGTCGTTGACGGTGCCCAGCCAATTGGCGATGCGCTCCGGCGGGTCGTCGCTGACCGCCTCGACGTCGATGGCCCGCGTCCGCGCCGTCGACAGCTCACGCGCGTACTCGTTCGAGACGAAGCTGGCGTCCGAGTAGGACGTCATCATCGTTTCGACGCGGCCCCAGAGCTCGGCGAAGTTCTCCTGCTGGCCGAGCTCGGAACCGGCGACATCCTCTTCGGCGAGCGCGAGCAGCTGGCGCTGTCGATCGCCGTCGGGTACCAGCGTCTGGAACGCCTGGGCGAGCCTGTCGGTTGCCCCGGCTTCGGCAATGACGTTCGTCGAGACGAACTTGGCGACGCTCGCGTCGCTCATGCGATCCGCCATCCCGGCGACGACGTTGGTGGTGCCGGCCATCGCGTCGGATGTCGATCCGCGGGCGAGCAGATCGAGCATGCCGTCGGCGGACAGTCGTCCGGCCGCATGTCCCAGCTGCTTGAGCACCTGCGAGAGCTGCGCCGGATTGGTCCGCCCGACGTACTCGGCGACGCCCCTCAACAGGTTGAGAAACGCGGTGATCCGCGCACTCATCTGATCGCCGGTCGTGCTCGCCTCCAGCTGCTTCATCAACGCGTCGAGCCGTTCCGGATCCCCGATGATCTCGAGCAAACTCGTCATCGTCGAGTCGTCGAGCTGCAGCTGCGGTCCGGCGAGGGCGGCCGCGATGACCCGTTCAATCGCGACCGCGTCTCCCTGCTTCTCGCGCAGAACTTCGGCGTAGTCGATCTCCTGGATCTCGACGCTGGGACCGCCGGCGGTCGACCAGAGATGCGCGATGCCGCCATCGGCGCGCACTTCCTCGGGCGTGCGTGCCAGAAGGGTGAGCAGCGTGCGCCAGGATTCGGCGTCGGCGCCGGCGTTGAGCGTGAGCGTTCCAATCAGATGACGGCGCAACAGCTCGGAGAGATCGATGACGGCAGGATCGGGCTTTGCTGGACCAGCGCCCGCGACATGGAGCGTGCCCGGCCGCACGCCGAGCGGAAACGGCCCCTCGGCGGTCATCGCGCTGGTCAGCTGGGTCACGCGTGCGAGCGTGGCACCAATGGCGGGGTGCGATGGAGGATACAGAGACACCGCCCGCACCGCCGCTTTGCAGGCGCGGGCGAATTCGGTCAAACGCGAGGCGGCGTCGGAATCCAGTGGGGTGCGAGCTTCGTCCATTCGGCAACGGGGACGTTCACGTCGGCCGTGCGATGCGAACGGTGGCGCTGAATTATACTCTTGGCGCCCTTCATGCGCGCGGTCGATCTCATTCGCACCAAACGGGATGGCGGCACGCTCGATCGGGCCGCCATCGACGCGTTCGTGGCGGGCGTCACCAGCGGCAGCTGGCCGGACTACCAGGCATCCGCGCTGCTGATGGCGATCTTCCTGCGCGGGATGACCGCCGAGGAAACGGCGGCGCTCACCGATGCGATGGTGCGATCCGGCGTGCGGGTCGCGTATCCAGGCCTGCCCGGCGTCCCCGTCGACAAGCACAGTACCGGCGGCGTTGGCGACAAGACGTCGATCGTCCTCGCACCGCTCGCCGCCGCATGCGGGGCCAGGGTTCCAATGATGTCGGGGCGTGGGCTCGGCCACACCGGCGGCACGCTCGACAAGCTCGAGTCGATTCCCGGATTCCGCACCCGCCTGAGCCTCGACGAACTGCAGCGCGCGGTGGCCACCATCGGCTGCGCCCTCATCGGCCAGACGTCGGAGATCGCGCCCGCGGATCGCACGCTCTACGCGCTGCGCGACGTCACCGGCACCGTCGAGAGCATCCCGCTGATCTCCGCGTCAATCATGAGCAAGAAGATCGCCGAGGGCATTGGCGGCCTCGTCCTCGACGTCAAGGTGGGCGACGGCGCGTTCATGAAAACGGTCGACGATGCGACGCGGCTGGCGGAATCGCTGGTCTCAATCGGCGAAGCGGCGGGCGTGCGGACCGAAGCGCTGCTGACGAGCATGGACGCCCCGCTCGGACGTGCGGTTGGCAACGCCGTCGAGATCGTCGAATGCGTCGAGACGTTGAAGGGCAACGGACCGCAGGATCTCGAAACGCTGTCGGTGGAGCTCGCCGCGCGGATGCTCGTCGTCTCGGGGATCGAGCCGGATGCGGCGCAGGCCGAGGCCAGGGTCAGGCGCGCGCTCGCAGACGGGTCGGGGCTCGAAAAGCTGCAGCAGATCGTCGAGAACCAGGGCGGCGACCCGTGGGCGATCGACGATTACAACCGCCTGCCGTCCGCGCCCGATCGGACGATGGTCGGCGCGCCGCGCGACGGATTCGTGGCGGCCCTCGAGGCCGAGGCGGTTGGCCGCGCCGCCGTGCTGCTTGGCGCCGGACGCGACACGCTCGACGCGGTCATCGACCCGGGCGTCGGGTTGATGGTGCTGACGCCGCCAGGGACCCGCGTCCGCCGCGGCGATCCGGTGTTCGAGATGCGCCACCGGGCGGGACGCGGCACTGCCGACGCCGAGCGGCTGCTCGCCGGCGCAATCCGGATCGATGACGCGCCTCCCGCCCCGCCGCCGTTGATTCGGCACCGCCTACGAGGAAGGATGGCCTGATGGGGACGGAGCCCGCCGTCAACGTGGAGGTGAGCTACTCGCCGCCGCCCCGCGTACCGTACGACAGCCGCGACGCTATGGTGATGGGAGCCGCGCTGGCTGCCGCCGCGGCGATCGCGCTGCTCGCACGGGCCGCCGGACTGCCACGGCTGCAGCCGGTGGTCGGTCTGATCGTTCTGCTGACCATCGCCTATGCCTTTTCGACCAATCGCAGAGCGATCGACCGCCGCACCGTGGCGTGGGGGCTGTCACTGCAGATCGTGTTCGCGTTGATCGTGCTCAAGACCGCCGCCGGCCGGCAGGTCTTCCAGACGCTGGGCGGCATCATCAACCGCATCCTGGATTTCGCGTTCGTGGGGTCGAGCATGGTGTTCGGTCCGCTCGGCGACAAGACCGTGTGGCCGCGGATCATGACCAACGTGCTCGGCGCCGAGGGCGCGCGATACAGCGTGCTGTTTGCCTTCCAGGTGCTGCCCACGATCATCTTCATCGCGGCGCTGTTTGCCATCCTGTATTACTTCGGCGTCATGCAGCTGGTGGTCCGGGGCTTCGCGATCCTGATGCGCCGGGTCATGCGCGCGAGCGGGGCCGAATCGCTGAACGTCGCGGCCAGCATCTTCATGGGCCAGACCGAAGCGCCGCTGACCATCCGTCCCTACCTGCCGCGGATGACGGAATCGGAGCTGATGACGGTGATGACCTCGGGGATGGCGCACATCTCCGGCGGCATCATGGCGGCGTACATCCTCTTCGGCATCGAAGCGCAGCACCTGCTGACCGCGGTGATCATGACCGCGCCAGGGACGCTGATGATGGCCAAGATCTTCGTCCCGGAAACGCAGGTGCCCGAGACCATGGGGACGGTGCGGCTCGACGTCGAGCGCACCGATGTCAACGTCATCGATGCAGCCGGTCGCGGCACCAGCGAAGGGCTCGCGCTGGCGCTGAACGTCGGCGCGATGTTGATCTCTTTTCTTGCCCTGGTCGCGCTGCTCAACGCGATCCTCGGCCTGGCCCATCTCAGCCTCCAGCAGATCTTCGGCTGGGTGTTTGCGCCAGTGGCCTGGAGCATGGGGGTGCCGTGGCGCGACGCGCCGGTCATCGGCAACCTGCTCGGTACGCGGATGGCGCTCAACGAGTTCGTCGCCTACTCGCAGCTCGGCCCGCTGAAAGGATCGCTGGACCCGCGGTCGTTCACAATCGCGACGTTCGCGCTCTGCGGCTTCGCCAATTTCAGCTCGATTGGCATCCAGGTCGGCGGCATCGGATCGCTGGCGCCGACGCGCCGCCACGATCTCGCGCGCCTGGGCGTGCGGGCGATGCTGGCCGGCACCTTCGCCAACTTCATCACCGCGACGATTGCGGGATTCCTGCTCTAATGCGCCTGCGGCCCGAGCGAGGTGGCGGAGCGCAGTCCGGCGCAACCGGACCGCCAAGCGAGAGCGCGTGGGGGGGCCACGCGCACTGAATAATGAATGCTGAATATTTCGACAAGGTTGAAGCAGCCGCGGCGCTGATCCGTGGGCGCGCGGCTCTCCCCGACGTTGCCATCGTCCTCGGGTCGGGCCTTGGCGATTTCGCGAACCGGCTCGACGACGCCGTCGCCCTGCCGTATGGCGACCTGCCGCACTGGCCGGCGTCGACGGTGATCGGCCACGAAGGACGGCTCGTCATCGGCTCCCTGAAGGGAAAGAGCGTGGCCGCGCTCTCGGGACGCGTTCACTACTACGAAGGCCATGACCTGCGGACGGTCACGTTCGGGATGCGCGTCGTCGGCCGTCTCGGTGTCAAGACAGTGATCCTCACCAACGCCGCCGGCGGCATCAACGTCAAGCTGACGCCCGGCATGCTGATGATCATGGACGACCACATCAACCTGCAGGGGAGCAACCCGCTCGTCGGGCCGAACGACGATCGCTTCGGATTCCGCTTCCCGGACATGACCGAGGTGTACTCGAAGCGGCTGCGCGCGCTGGCGGCCGAGGTCGCGGCCGAGCAGGCTGTGGCGATCGGGCACGGCGTGTACGTCGCCGTCCACGGTCCCAGCTACGAGACGCCGGCGGAAATCCGGTTCTTCCGCACCATCGGCGCCGACGCGGTCGGCATGTCCACCGTTCCGGAAGCGATTGTCGCGCGGCATATGGGGATCGAGGTTCTCGGCCTGTCGTGTATCAGCAACGCGGCAGCCGGCGTGCTGCCGCAGCCGCTCAATCATGATGAAGTGATGGAAGTTGCAAGGCGCGTGCGGGAGCCGTTCGCGCGCCTGCTGGAGGGAATCATTGCCAGGCTCTGACAAAGCATCGCGCCGCGCGGCCGAGCGCCGGACGCGCGATCGGCGGGCAGGCCACCGCCGCATTCACCATCGCCGCTCCGGCCGGGATCGACGATCCGATCCAGGCTGGGAAACCGTCGCGCTCGATGCCGTCGACGCCCACGCGCTCGACGTCTCGAGTCTCGTCGCCGCCGCGGTCGACGCGCGGACGCGCGCTCGCGCCCGCTTCTCCGGATTTCAGGTCGGTGCCGCGCTCGAGACGACCGACGGCGAGGTGATCACCGGCTGCAACGTCGAGAACGCCACCTACGGCCTGACGATGTGCGCCGAGCGCGTCGCGCTGTACAAGGCGTTGTCCGAGGGTCGCGACCACTTCACGCGCGTTGCCGTCGTGGCGGACACCGAAGACCCGACGCCGCCGTGCGGGTCGTGCCGCCAGCTGTTGTGGGAGTACTGCGGCGACATCGAAATCGTGCTGGCCAATCTGTCGGACGTCAAAACGCGTCTGCGTCTGGCGCGTCTGCTGCCCCTGCCGTTCGACGCCAGACTGCTAGAATAGCCTCATGCTTCCGACGATCGAGCGCACCGGCGACGTGATCGTGATGGTGGACCAGCGCAAGCTGCCCGGACAGGAGATCTACGTCCGCTGCCGGACGTCGCAGGAGGTTGCAAAGGCGATCCGCACGATGGTGATCCGCGGCGCTCCGGCGATCGGCGTCGCCGCGGCGATGGGGATTGCGCTCGGCATGCGGCGCAGCAAGGAGAAAGGCACGCGCCAGTTCGCGGTGGAGTTCCAGAAGACGTGCGACATGATGGCGGCCACCCGGCCGACCGCGGTCAATCTGTTCTGGGCGATCGATCGCATGAAGCGGGTGTTCGCGGAAGCCGCGCAGGCGGGCGCGTCACCCGACGAAATCGCCGATCGCCTGGACGAGGAAGCGCGGCGGATTCACGATGAAGACGTGGCGAGCTGCCGCGCGATGGGCAGCTTCGGCGCCAGCGTGGTGCCCGACGGCGCGCGGGTGCTCACGCACTGCAATGCCGGCGCCCTCGCCACCGCCGGCTACGGATCGGCGCTCGGTGTGATCCGCGCCGCCGTCGAGCAGGGGAAATCGGTCGCGGTGTTTGCCGACGAGACCAGGCCGTTCATGCAGGGGGCGCGCCTGACCGCCTGGGAGCTGCTCCGCGACGGCATCAACACCACCGTGATCACCGAAAGCATGGCCGGTCCGATCATGCGCGCGGGCGAAATCGACCTCGTCGTGGTTGGCGCCGACCGTATTGCCGCCAACGGCGACACCGCGAACAAGATCGGCACGTACACCGTGGCGGTGCTCGCGCACGAGCACAACGTGCCGTTCTACGTCGCCGCTCCGCTCTCGACGATCGATCTCTCGACGCCTGACGGCGATCACATCCCGATCGAGGAACGCGATCAGCGCGAGGTCACGCATTTCGGCGCCTCCCGGCTCACACCGGAAGGAGTCAAGATCCGAAACCCCGCCTTCGACGTGACGCCGCACCGCTACATTGCCGGCTTCATCACCGAGCGCGGGATCTTCCATCCGCCCTACAGCGAGTCCTTGCGGGAGGCGTTCGCCGGCCTGACCACGCCCGCGTAGCGATTCGGGAAATCGCGGGCGCGGTGGTTCTCGCGGCCCGTGTGCTCACTGACATGAAAGTGCTCGCCATCGAGACCTCCTGCGACGAGACGGCGGCGGCCGTCGTCTCGGAAACCGACGACCGCGCGAAGCCGTGGCGTCTCGACTCGAACGTCATCGCGTCGCAGGCAAACATCCATCGGGAGTGGGGCGGCGTCGTACCCGAGCTCGCCTCGCGGCAGCATCTGCGCGACGTCTGCGGCGTGGTCGAACGCGCGCTGGCCGACGCGAGCGCGACGTGGAGCGATCTGGGCGCGGTGGCGGTTACGCAGGGACCGGGACTGGTCGGATCGCTGCTCGTCGGTGTGGCGTTCGCGAAGTCGATCGCGTGGACCTACGGCCTGCCGTTGATCCCGGTGCATCACCTTGCCGGGCACATCGAGTCGCTGGTCCTGCAGCATGGCGAGCTGCCGATGCCCGCGGCGATCCTCGTCGTCTCGGGCGGGCACACCAGCCTGTACTTCGTTCCCGAGCCGGGCCGGTACCTGCTGGTCGGCCGTACGCGAGACGATGCCGCGGGGGAAGCGTATGACAAGGTCGCCAAGCTCCTTGGCCTTGGCTACCCGGGTGGACCGATCATCGATCGCCTCGCCCGGAGCGGCCGCGATACGGCGTACCCGCTCCCGCTGCCGCGCATGACGCATGCGGATCGCAATGCCCCGGAGGCAGTCGCGTCGGGCCTGTTGCCGCCGTCGGTGGAACGGCGCGTCGACTTCAGTTTCAGCGGCCTGAAAACTGCCGTGCAGCGCCTGGTCCGTCGGCTGACGGCGGACGGACACACGTTGACGGATGGCGAAGTCGCAGACCTCGCGGCCAGTTTCCAGCGCGTCGTCATCGAGGCGCTGCTCGACCGGACGTTCGAAGCCGCGCGCTGGCTGGGAGCGCGAAGCATCGGCATCGCCGGCGGCGTGTCGGCCAACAGCCGGCTCCGCGCCGACGCCGAAGCGCGAGGTCAGCGCCTGAATCTCCCGGTGTTCGTGCCACCGCTGGCCCTGTCAACCGACAACGCCGCCATGATCGGCGCCGCCGGTCTGCGACGATACCGCCAAGGCACCACGGCCGGCTGGGACCTGAACGCGATGGCCGCGCTGCCGCTGTGATCGCCAATCGCCAATTTGCAATCGTCAATCGGCAATCGCCAATCGGAAATGAAGACATTCACCGACTACCTGTGGTTCAACACCAAGAAGCGCCAGGAGTTCGTCAGGATCACCGACCAAGTGTCCGCGATCGTGAAGAAGAGCGGCGTGACCGACGGAATGGTGCTCATCTCGGCGATGCACATCACCGCCGGCGTCTACGTCAACGACTGGGAGAGCGGCCTCATCGACGACTTCCAGGTGTGGCTCGAGAAGCTGGCGCCGTCGGGGCTGGATTACAAGCATCATCAGACGGGCGAGGACAACGCCGACGCACATCTCAAGCGCACGATCATGGGGCAGCAGGTGATCCTGCCGATCACCGAGGGGAAGCTGGATCTCGGTCCGTGGGAACAGGTCTTCTACGCCGAGTTCGACGGCCGCCGCAAGAAGCGCGTGGTCGTCAAGGTGCTGGGCGTGTGATCGACCACTTCGATCGGGTTCGCGCGCTCTTCAACGCGGTGAACCGCGAGGACCTTGGGGCGATCGCCAATGTCTACGACGAAGCGGCGGTGGCGGAACGGCTGGCGCCCGCCGGCGACGAGCGATTGACGGGTCGTGACAGAATCGCGGCGGCGTGGCGCGGCTACTTCGCGGGTCATGCCGGCGGATTCGACGGCGGCGCACATTTTCAGGTGCGGACCATTGGCGGGATCGAAACCGGTTGGGGCTGGGTTCACGCCGAGTGGCTCCAGAGCTCGATCGATCGCGCGACCGGGGAGCGGCAGGCGTTCGCCGGCTACAGTCACTTCCTCGTCGAGGACGGGCTGATTCGCCGTCAGCGTGACGCGCGCGAGCGCGCCAACGAGGACGCCGCTCAACCCGCCGGTTCGACGGCGGCCACGCGGCGCTACCCGGCGCGCCCGATCGTCGGCGTCGGCGCGGTCATTCTCAGCGAGGGCAAAGTAGTGCTGGTCAAGCGCCGCCACGAGCCGCTCGCCGGACAATGGAGCCTGCCCGGCGGAACGCTCGAGCTTGGCGAGACGCTCGAAGCGGGTGTCGCCCGCGAGATGCTCGAGGAAACCGGGCTGGTCGTGGACGTTGGTCCCGTCGTGGAAGTGTTCGATCGTATCCTGCTGGACGAGGACCGCAAGGTCCGCTATCACTTCGTGCTGGTCGACTACATCTGCCGGCCGGTCGCCGGAACGCTGAGGAGCGATTCGGACGTGAGCGAAGTGGCGCTGGCGGATCCGTCGGACCTCTCGTCATATCATCTGGCGCCGAAGGCGCGGGACGTGATTGCACGGGCGCTGCGCATGGTGTCGAAGGACGCATCGTGATTCTCGTACCGCTGATGCTGTTGCTGGTGCAGGCTGCAGAGCGCGCGCACGCGCCGGTGGAAGCGCCTGCCGCGCTGCGTACGACGATTCGCTTGAACATCGAGAAGGTCGATGTCGCTGCCGACGCGAAGCCGAGCCCGTTCGGCAATCTCGGACCGCTGATCGCGCAGCTGCTGATGCCCGACGGGGCGGTTGAAATCGACTACCTGGTCACCGGCAATTCGACGCGCGGCGAAATCCGCGGCCGGCTTGCCGCCTTCACGCGCGGCACGATCGTGCTGCAGCGGGTCGGCGACGATGCGATCCGCGTGATCAATCCGGCCAATCGCACGTGGTACGCGCTGCCCGCGAGTTCGAATCTCGGCGCGATGATCGAGACGCCAGACGTCCAGCTCCAGCCGACTGGCGAGATCACCACCATTGCCGGCCAGCGCGCCGAGCGGTTTCACTTCATCGAGCTGATGCGAATTCCCGCGCCGGAAGGCGTGAGCCTGCCGCCCGATTTCCCGCGCGATATCGAGATCGCCGGCGACGTCTGGTCGACCGACGCCTTTACCGGCATGGGCTACGCGTCGATCATTCGGACCCTGCAGATCGCGGCGCCGATTCCCGGCCTCGACGCGCTCACCGCCGGCGGCCGGTTTCCGCTGCGCATCGCGGTGAGGTCGAGCATCATGCCCGGCTACGAGATCCGAAGCGACGTCGTCTCGGTCTCGCCCGCATCGCCGGGGCCCGCGGCATTCGCCGTGCCCGAGGGATATCAACAGGTGCAGGCGCCGATCGGCGGCGCGCCCAGATAGGACGGATCGACACGTATGCCGCTTTCGAGACAAGACGCCTGGCTGCTGATGACGGAGTACACGCAGAGCGAGAGCCTGCGCAAGCACATGCTCGCCGTGGAAGCTGCCGTCGTCGGCTACGCGCGGCTGTTTGGCGAGAACGAGGATGACTGGGGAGCGGTGGCGCTGCTGCACGACTTCGACTACGAGCGCTGGCCGGATGCGAAGGACCATCCGTTTCGCGGCGTCGAGATCCTGAAGGAGCGCGGCTACCCCGAGTGGGTCACCCGCGCGATCCTCTCGCACGCGGATTACTCCGGGGTGCCGCGCCAATCGCGCCTCGAGCGCACGCTCTACGCGTGCGACGAAATGTCGGGCTTCGTCACCGCGGCGGCGCTGGTGCGCCCGTCCAAGAGCGTGCTCGATCTGGAGGCCTCGTCGGTGATGAAACGGATGAAGGACAAGGCGTTCGCGCGAGCGGTGAGCCGCGACGATCTCCGCCGCGGCTCCACCGAGCTCGGCTTGCCGCTCGAGGAGCACATCGGCAACGTCATCCGGTTCATGCGCGACCAGGCCGACGCGCTCGGCCTGCGGGGCACCCTGTAGCCTGCGCGGGTGCCGGCGGACGAACCTCGACACCCTCGATTTGCGTATACAGTTAAGCGCACCTGCATGGAGACTGCCGTCGCCTCGCCGGAGCTTCGCCCCCAGACCGCCGTCGATCCGGTCGTCCAGCTTGACGATGTGACGGTGATTTACGGCACCAACCGCGCGCTGAAGAACGTGACGGCGCGGTTCGCGAGAGGAGCGGTCGGGCTCCTCGGGCCCAACGGCGCGGGCAAGAGCACGATGCTCAAGGCGCTGCTCGGATTCGTCAAACCCAATCAGGGGCGCATGTCGGTGCTCGGCATGAACGTCGCCGAGGCACCGCTCGCCATTCGCGCCCGCCTTGGCTACATGCCGGAGAGCGACGCGCACATTCCGGGCATGAACGCCGTGTCGTTCGTGGCCTATTGCGGCCAGCTCGCCGGCCTGCCCGCGGTGGACGCGATGCAGCGCGCGCACGAGGTGCTCTACTACGTCGGCCTCGGCGAAGCGCGCTACCGCAACGTCGAAACCTATTCGACGGGCATGAAGCAGCGCATCAAGCTTGCGCAGGCGCTCGTCCACGACCCGGATCTGCTGTTCCTCGACGAGCCAACCAACGGCATGGACCCGAAGGGGCGCGACGAGATGCTCGAGCTCGTACGCGATCTCGGGCACAACAAGGGTGTCAGCCTGATCCTGTCGTCGCACCTGCTGCCCGATGTCGAATACACCTGCGACCACGTCGTGGTCATGGACAAAGGGCAGGTGGCGACACAAGGGCCGATCAAGGAGCTGAAAGGGCCGGCCGGACGCGTCTTCGAGCTGCGCATCAAAGGGGATCTGCGCGGCTTCACCGAGTTCCTGTCGACGCGCGGTATGGAAGTGCACGCCACCGACGAGGATGTGATGCGCGTGTTCGTGCCGGCGGAGGCGGGCGGCGACCAGCGGGCGATCTTCGCCGCCGCGGCGAGCTTTGGCGTCCAGGTGCGGCATCTCCGTCCGAGCGTGCCGACGCTCGAGGATGTCTTCGCGAAAGCGCTGGGAGAAAAGTAGGCGATGCCGATTCACGACCAAAGCTATCGCCACTACCAGGGCGGCAAGGCCATGCCCGGCCGCTCGTGGACGGTGATCGCCCGCGCCGGGATTCGCGACATCGTCAAGAAACGGATCTTCCTTGGCCTGCTGCTGATGGGATGGATGCAGTTCTTCGGCCGCTCGATCATCCTCTATTTCTCGACCAACATTCAGCAGCTCGCGATGCTCGGGGCCAGCCCACAGACGTTTCGCGACTTCCTCGAGTATCAGGGCTTCGTCGTCTTCGTCATCACCGTCTACGTCGGCGCGGGCCTGATTGCCAATGACCGGCGCGCCAACGCGCTGCAGATCTACCTGTCGAAGCCGCTGATGCGCAGCGAGTACATCGCCGGCAAGCTCGCGATCCTGTTCGTGTTCCTGACCATGGTGACGTTCGTCCCGGCGCTGATGCTGCTGCTGGTGCAGGTCGTCCTCGCCGGGAGCTTCACCTTCCTGCAGAAGAATCTGTTTCTCATTCCCGCGATCACCGTGGGCGCGCTGATTCAGGTGCTGCTGGCGTCGGTGACGATGCTGGCGCTGTCGTCGTTGTCGAAGAGCGCGCGCTTCGTCGCGATCATGTACGTCGGGATTCTGTTCTTCACCAAGGCGGTGTTCGGCGTGCTCTACGCGATCACCGGTACCACCGCGGCGTCGTGGATCTCGCCAGGGGACGCGCTGGCCCAGGTCGTCGACGTCGTGTTCCGGCTGAAGCCGCGCTACGTGACGCCATGGCAGGTTTCGCTGCTGGTCATCGTGGCGGCGATCATCGTGTCGCTGTCGGTGCTCGAGCGCCGGGTCCGCGGCGTGGAGGTGGTGACGTGACGCCGATCGTCGCCGCCGATCACGTCTCGAAGTGGTACGGGCAAGTGATCGGCCTCAACGACGTGTCGGTATCGGTGCCGCCCGGCGTCACCGGCCTGCTCGGCCCGAACGGCGCCGGCAAGTCGACGTTCATGAAGCTGATCACCGGGCAGCTGCAGCCGAGCAAGGGGTCGGTGCTGGTGCTCGGCGAGCCGATGTGGCGCAACCCGCACCTCTACTTCCAAATCGGCTTCTGTCCCGAGCAGGACGCGTTCTACGAGCGGATGACCGGGCTCGAGTGGGTTCGCTCGCTGGTGCGGCTCAACGGCCTCGGCGACGCGGAGTCCACCGCCGCGGCGGAACGCGCGCTCGACGCCGTCGATCTGACCGAAGCGGCGAACAAGAAGATCGGCGCCTACAGCAAGGGCATGCGCCAGCGGGTCAAGCTCGCCCAGGCGATCGTCCACGATCCGCAGCTGCTGATCCTCGACGAGCCGCTGTCCGGGATGGATCCGCTCGGGCGCCGCAAGACGATCCGGCTGATTCGCGAGTGGGGGCGTGCCGGCAAGAGCATCATCGTATCGAGCCACATCCTGCACGAGATCGAGTCGATGACCTCGAACATCCTGCTGATCAACAACGGCAGGATTCTCGCCGAAGGGGACGTGCATCACATCCGCGATCTGATCGACGAGCATCCGCACACCGTCTACGTGCGCGCGGCGGAGCCGCGCCGGCTGGCGCGGCAGTTCCTCGAGCGCGAGGACGTGTTGAGTCTGCGCTTCGAAAGCGGCGCGGTGGTGGTGGAGACCGGGAAACCGGATGCGTTCTATGCCCGCCTCACCGAGATGGCGGCAAGCGGCGAGTCCGGCGCGATCGACGAGGTCACGTCGCCCGACGACAATTTGCAGGCGGTGTTCCAGTACCTGGTGAAGTGATCTGCGTCGCGGCCCGCGCGGAGCGAGGGAGTGAACTCGCGGAGCGCACTGAAGAAAGCAAGTCGTATGGTTGAACCAGCAACAGCGGCGGCCCGTATCCCGAAGGCGCCCAGCTACGCCACGGCGGCGCTGCGCATCTTCGACCTGTCGGTGGGGGAGATGCTCTGGTCGCGCCGGACGATCTTCATGGCGCTGGTCGTCGGCGCCCCCGTGCTGATCTCGCTCATCGTCCGCGCGGTCGACGCGCTCGGCGGGTCGATCCAGGCCAACGGCATCAAAGTGCCGGGGCCGGTGGTGTTCGGGATGCTGATCTGGCTGCTGTATCTGCGGATCATCGTTCCGGTGCTGGGGGTGTTCTACGGCACGTCGCTCATCGCCGACGAGATCGAGGACAAGACCATCACTTATCTGTTCACGCGGCCGATTCGGCGCGGTGCCGTCCTGGTCGGGAAGTATCTGGCCTATCTCGTGTGCACGGTGTTCGTGGTCCTGCCGTCGGTGATCATCGTCTATCTGGCAATCGTCCCGATGCGGGGCAGCCTCGGCGCCTCCTTCATCGATCTGCTGAAGGATCTGGCGCTGCTGGCGATCGGGCTGGCGGTCTACGGCGCGGTGTTCGCGTTCGTCGGCGCGCGGCTCAAGCGGCCGCTGCTGGCCGGGCTGATTTTCGTGTTCGGGTGGGAGCAGGCGGCGCTGGCGTTTCCGGGGTATCTGAAGAAGTTCACGGTTGCCTACTACCTGCAGGCGCTGGTGCCGCACGCGATGCCGAACGACAGCATCATGAGCATGGTGCAGGCGTTCTTCCGGGATACGCCGTCGCTTCTGGTCAGCCTGACCTGCCTGCTGCTGATTCTCGTCACGTTTCTATGGGCCTCGGCGGCCACGATCGAGCGGAAGGAATACGTCCTCGAGCAGTGAATCAGCGCCAAGCGCGATGACTGTTCGAAAACGAACACTCATTGACCGCCGCCGGGAACTTTTTACGTGTCCAATCTGTATAATCCCCTTAGAGGGGATTGCATGACGAACAAGACCCGCTATTTTCTGGCAGGCTCGGCCACGGTGATGGCGGTGGGCCTGTGCACGGGGCTTCTCGCCTATTACGGCGGCGGATTTCCATCGCTTTCGGCGTCGCGTACCGGGCCCGCCGAACTGAGCTATGTCCCCCCCGACGCGGCGATTGTGGCCTACGCCAACGTCGGTGAAATCATGGCGTCGGATCTCCGGCAGCGGCTGAAGGTGGCGATGCCCGATGAGCGGGGTCAGCAGGAATTCCAGCAGGCCACCGGGATCGACATCGAGCGCGACATTCAGTATGTGGTTGCGGCGATGACCTCCGGGGTCCCTTCAGACGGCAACGGCCTCGTGGTCGCCCGCGGCAACTTCAATCCCACGCAGCTCGAGACGCTCGCGCGCGAGCACGGCGGCGTGGTCGAGGAATACAAAGGCAAGCGGCTCGTGAAGGTGTCGCCGGAGCACGGGGCCGACCCGACCACCACCGACACCCGTCAGCACCATCCGATGGCGCTCGCGTTCCTCGAGCCGGGCCTGGTCGCGATCGGCAGCGAGACGGCGATCAAGAGCTCGATCGACGCCCAGCTCACCTCCAACAGCATCACCAGCAACGAAGAGATGATGGAGCTGGTCTCCGATATCGAGGGTGGCAACAACGCGTGGGCGGTCGGACGATTCGACGCGATTGCCAGCCAGACGCACCTGCCCGATCAGATTCGCAGCCAGATTCCCGCGGTGAAGACGTTCGCGGTGATGTCGCACATCGACGGCGGCGTGAGCGGGAGGCTCCGCGCCGAAGCGCGCGACGATCAGTCCGCGGAGAACCTGCGCCAGGTAGTGCAGGGATTCCTCGCGCTCGGCCGCATGCAGGCTCAGGCGGACCCAAAAGTCGCCGCCATGCTGCAGTCGCTCCAGCTCTCCGGCACCGGCAGGACCGTGAATCTCTCGTTCACCGTCCCGGCCGAAGTCTTCGACATGATTCCCAAGGTGAAGCAGAACGGCGCCGCCGAGCGCCCCGCGATCGCAGCTCCGCCAGCCCAGAAGTAACGATTCACCAGGGCCGATTGGTTCGCCAATCGGCCCTTGGTGTGTACAGACGGGAGTGTTGAATGCTGAACGTTGAATGCATTCGACATGCTACGCTTTGAGTTCCCGTGGACGACCTCGTCTTCTTCTACGGAACGCTCATGGCCGGCTTCGACCGGCGCCGGCAGGCCGGGATTGATCCAAAGCTGCGCTACATCGGCCGTGCCTCGATCCAGGGAGCGCTGTTCGATCTCGGTCTCTATCCCGCCGCGGTGCCGGCTCCCGACGGCCGGATCTGGGGCGAGGTCTACGCGATGTCCGACGCGCCGGCCGTGCTGGCGGCGCTCGACGAGATCGAAGGCTACACGCCGGCCGATCCCGATCGCAGCCTCTACATCCGCTCGCAGACCGGGGTCGTCCTGCCCGACGGCAGCCGCGCCGCGGCATGGGTGTACTTCTACAACGCGCCGCTCGGCCGCGCGCCGCGCATCACCTCGGGCGACTATCTGGAACACGTGACCGCACGTTAATCATGCTTAGAGCTCGCACCGTCCCTGGTCTCTGCGTCATGCTGACCTTTCTGGTTCTCGTTGCGGCGCACGGGCAGAGTCCGTCGGCCCCCGCCGCACCGGCCTCGGTCAAGCCCGCGGCCGGCCTCGACCCGCGGATCGAGAAGATCGTCGCGTCAGTTTCGGAGGAACGTCTGCAGCAATTGCTGCAGAAGCTGGTGAGCTTCGGCACCCGCAACACCCTGTCCGATGCCTCGTCGCCGACGCGAGGGATCGGCGCCGCGCGTCAATGGATCTTCGACGAGCTGACCCGCACCAGTCCGCGGTTGAACGTCAGCTTCGACACCTACACGATTGCGCCGCGCCAGCGCATTCCGCACGAGGTCGAACTGCGAAATGTGATCGCGGTGCTGCCGGGACGGTCGCCGCGGCGCATCTACGTCAGCGGCCATTACGATTCGCTCAACATCGGCGGACAGCTGGCCGGCAATATGCGCGCGGTGGGGACCCGGCAACCGCCGATCGCCGATGCGCAGCAGCGTCCCGGCGCGCGGCCGCAAGCGCCCGGCGAAGCGCCCGATCCGCAGCAGCGGCCGGGGCAGGACTACAACGTCGACGCGCCTGGCGCCAACGACGATGGGAGCGGGACGGTGTTGTCGATGGAGCTGGCGCGGGTCTTCGCGGAGAGCGGCATCGAGTTCGACGCCACGCTGGTGTTCATGACGGTGGCGGGAGAAGAGCAGGGACTCGTCGGCGCCGGCGCGCACGCGCGCCGGGCGCGCGAGGAGAAGATTCCGATCCAGGCCTGGTTCAACAACGACATCGTCGGCAACTCGCGCGGCGGCGACGGCGCGGTCGACGGGGCGACGATCCGGTTGTATTCGGAAGGGCCGGAGGATTCGCCGTCGCGATCGCTCGCCCAGTTCATCGAGCGGGTGGCGGCGGCCTACGTTCCATCGCATCGCGTGCGGCTGATGGCCCGGCGCGATCGCTTCAGCCGCGGCGGCGATCACAGCGCGCTCAACGCGCAGGGGTTCGCGGCGGTGGGTTTCCGCGAGGCGCGCGAGAACTACTCGAAGCAGCACGGCCCCAACGACACGATCGACGGCGTCGATTTCCGCTACCTCGCGCAGAACGCGCGGGTGAACGCGGCGGCGATGGCCACGCTCGCGCTCGCGCCGCCGCCGCCGGTCGTCGTCAACGAGCGTGGGATGCCGACGATCGATCGCCGCCCGTCAGGCTACGACGCGCACCTGCGCTGGACCGCGTCGCCGGGCGCCGCCGGCTATCGTGTGTTCTGGCGCGACGCCTGGGGGCCGGACTGGCAGCACGAGCTCTACGTCGGCAACGTCACCGAGTACACGTTCCCGCGCGCCAACATCGACGATTGGGTGTTCGGTGTTGCGGCGGTCGACGCCGCCGGCCACGAGAGCACGATCAGCGCGTACGTCGCGCCGCCGCGCGCTGATCAATGATGCTTGTCACTGTTCAAGGTCAAATGTTCAATGTGCAATGCCCAGCTGTGAAGCACTTGCCTTTGAACATCGAACATTTGACCTTGAACAGTGACAAGGATCACTCCGCAATCTCGGCGTCGACGATCTTCGGCTTCGTGCGACCCTTTCGGAGCGCGTCGACGAAGTCGCTGACCGCCGTCTGCACGTGCTCGGACGGCTCGATGAACTCGACCCCGCTGCGGTAGAGCACGACCCCTTCGTGCAGCTCGCCGATGTGGCAATGGGCAATCCGGCCCTTGACCACTACCGAACGGTCTCCCAACGACAGCCGGAAATCATGCAGCGAATCGAGCTGGAGCGGGAACGGTGTTTCGATCTGCGCACCGCCGTGGCTGATGTCGAGGATGGTCATCGGCTGAAAGACCTTGACCTCGCCATGCAGCGACGGGACCGGGATCCGCTCGGTATCTCGTTTGACGTCCGGGTCGGTCATCGGTGGAGGAACTATACCGCATAGAATGAACCTCATGACCACCACAGCGACCGCAACCACCTACAAGAACTTCATCGACGGCGAGTGGGTGGCCTCCCGCTCGGGCCGCACCTTCGAGAACCGCAATCCGGCCAACACCGACGACCTGATCGGCCTCTTCCAGCATTCGACCGCCGAGGACGTCCACGCGGCAATCGAGGCCGCCGCGCGTGCCTACGAAACCTGGCGCCTCGTGCCCGCGCCGAAACGGGCGGAGATCCTCTTCCGCGCCGCGCAGCTGCTCGTCGACCGCAAGGAGGAGTACGCGCGCGACATGACGCGGGAGATGGGGAAGATCCTCAACGAGACCCGCGGCGATGTTCAGGAAGCCATCGACATGACCTTCTACATGGCGGGCGAGGGACGGCGCATGTTCGGGCAGACGGTGCCATCCGAGCTGCGCAGCAAGTTCGCCATGTCGATCCGCCAGCCGCTCGGCGTCTCCTCGATCATCACGCCGTGGAACTTCCCGATGGCGATTCCCTCGTGGAAGATTGCGCCCGCTTTGGTCTGCGGCAACACCGTCGTGTTCAAGCCGGCGTCGCAGACGCCGCTCTCGGCGCTCAACTTCGTGAAGGCGCTCACCGACGCCGGCGTCCCCAAGGGTGTCGTCAACCTGGTCACCGGCGATGGACCCGACGTCGGCACGCCGATGACCACCGATCCCGCCGTGCGTGTCGTCTCCTTCACCGGTTCGACCACCGTCGGCCGGATCGTCAACGAAGCGTCGGCGCCGTCGTTCAAGAAGGTCCATCTCGAGATGGGCGGCAAGAACGTGATCATGATCATGGACGACGCGAACCTGGAGCTCGCGGTGGACGGCTGCCTGTGGGGCGGGTTCGGAACGACGGGTCAGCGCTGCACTGCCGCGAGCCGGGTCGTCGTCCACGAGAAGGTCTATCGCGCCTTCGTCGATGCCTTCGTCGCGCGTGCGCGCACGCTGAAGGTGGGCGACGGCCTGCTCGACGAGACCGAGATGGGGCCTTCGAACAGCGACCCGCAGCTCCAGACGGTGATGAAGTACGTGAAGGTCGGTCAGGACGAAGGAGCGCGTCTCGCGGTCGGCGGACACCGCCTCGATCGCGGCTCCTTGGCGAAGGGGTACTTCCACGAGCCGACGATCTTCGTCGACGTCGATCCGAAGATGCGCGTCGCGCGCGAAGAGATCTTCGGACCCGTGGTGTCGGTGATTCCCTGCCGCTCGCTCGACGAGGCGGTCGCGATCGGCAACAGCGTCGAGTACGGCCTGTCGGCGTCGATTTACACCCAGGACATCAACCGCGCGTTTGCCGCGATGCGCGATCTCTATACCGGCATCTTCTACGTCAACGCGCCGACGATCGGCGCGGAAGTGCATTTGCCGTTCGGCGGCACCAAGAACACCGGCAACGGCCATCGCGAGGCGGGCGTGGCCGCGCTCGACGTCTTCTCGGAGTGGAAGTCGATCTACATCGACTTCAGCGGCAAGCTCCAGCGCGCGCAGATCGACGTGGAACAGATCTGAGGAGTGTGTTACACTTTCGCCCTCCCCATAAATCAGGCGTGCATTGAGCTACCTGCTGACCGGGTTCCTGTACGTCGTGGCGTACGCCGTCCTCAGCTGGACGTTCACCGGGAACCCCACGGCGCAGTCCGTCTTCGGCAACATCGGCCTGCTGCTGCCGCCAGTGGCGGTCGGCGTGGTCGTTCTGCGCCGCCGCCGCGAGTGGCGCGGCTCGCAGCGTCTGTTCTGGGACGCAATCCTCGGCGGCATGACGCTGTGGGTCCTCGGGCATCTCGGGTGGGCCTACGGCGAAATCCGCGAGACGCGTCCGGCATGGCTGCAGTGGCACACGATGTTCAGCCTCTGCGGCGGCATCGGCGCGCTGGTCGCGCTGGTCGCGCGGCCGCACCGCGGCGTGCGCGAGGACATGGCCGGCGCCACCGCGGTTGATCTCGTCAGCTGCGCCACGTTGGGCGCATTCATCTACGCCTACTTCGTCCTCGTCCCCAGCTTCCTGCCCGGTCCCGGCCGCGACGCCGAAGGAGTGCTGCTGGCGCTGGTCCAGGTCCACCGCTTCCTGCTCCTCGCGTGCACGGTCTCGTGCGCCTGGATAGCGCGGGAAACGGCGTGGGGAGACACCTACAAACGGATGGCGATCGGCGTGAGCATCGGCTTCTTCATCAGGCTCGCGACCAGCTTCGCGATCGTCAACGGCTCGTATCATGTGGGCAGCCTCTTCGATCTCGCCTGGATCCTGCCGTTCCTCTCCTATCTCTGGGCCGCACTGATGGCGCCGGCGTCTCCGCCGGCCACCGAGCGATCGATCGAAGCGCCGATCGACTCGCAGCCGGCGATGCTCACCGCGATTCCGATCCTGTTGATCCCGATGATCGGCTACGGCCTGCTGCGCGTGCAGCCGCTCGGCGATCCGGGCGACGCGTTCCGAGTCCTGTTGACCACGATGACCACCGTCGGCGGGGTCGGGCTGCTGACGCTGCGGCTGGCGGTGCAGCGCGACGCGTTGCGGCGCAGCGACGCGCGCCTCAAGCTCCTCGCCGCGGCGACCGAACAGACCGGCGATCTGATCCTGATCACCAGGGGCGACGGCCACTACGAGCACGCCAACGATGCGTGTCTGCGCGCGCTCGGCTACAGCCGCTCGCAGATGGCCAGCATGAACGCCGCCGATCTGCTCGAGCCGGCCGGGGCCGCCGAGCTGAGAAATCACATCGGCCGCCAGGTGCGAGCCAACGGCGTCTGGCGCGGCACTCTTCAGCAGCGCCGGCGCGACGGTTCCACCTTTCCCGTCTCCAGCACCGTCGTCGCGCTGCGCAACGACGCCGGGGACGTGACGCACTTCGTCGGCGTGCAGCGCGATATCACCGAGGAGCTGCGGCTGCGCGATCAGCTCGTGCACAGCGAGCGCCTGTCGGCGGTCGGCGAGCTGGTGGCCGGGGTCGCGCACGAGATCAACAATCCGCTCCAGACGATCGTCGGGTGCGTCGAGCTCCTCCTCGAGGAGCAGACCTCGCCCGAGGATCGGAAGCGCGACCTCCAGCTGGTACGCCAGGAAGCGGCGCGGGCCGGACAGATCGTCAGGAACCTGCTCGCGTTCGTCCGCCGCGGCTCGCCCGACCGCGTCCAGAGCGACCTCACCCAGATCGTCCGTTCGACGCTGGAGCTGCGCGAGTACCACCTCGCCCGCCAGAACATCACGCTGATTGCGGACCTGCACGCCGGACCGATGCCGATCGTTGCCAACCGCGAGGAGATTCAGCAGGTCGTGCTGAACCTGCTGATGAACGCCGAACAGGCGATTGTCGATGGTCCGGGCAGCGGCTCGATCATCGTCAAGACCCGCATCGGCGGCACCTTCCACACGCTGCAGGTCATCGACGACGGGCCGGGGATCAGCGGCGAGCTGCGCGGCCGCATCTTCGAGCCGTTCTTCACGACCAAGGAGGTCGGACAGGGAACCGGCCTCGGATTGTCGATCTCGCTGGGGATTGCCACCTCGCACGGCGGGGCGCTCCGCCTGTGCGAGGCTGATGCCGGCGCCTGTTTCGAGCTCACGCTGCCCGCGGCGGCGCTGCAAACGGCGTCTCCCGCGGGACCTGTTCGGGACAGCCGGACCGCGCGGTCGCCGCGCGCGCTGGTCGTCGAGGACGAAGCGCCGGTGCGTGTGCTGCTGCTGCGGCTCCTCGCCCGCCGCGGCTACGACGTCGTCGACGCGGCGTCGCTGGCGGATGCGCGGCAGCGCCTCGACGGCACAGCGTTCGACGTGGTGTTGTGTGACGTGAGGCTGGGAGAGGAGAGCGGCGTCGACTGCTACCGGCAGATCAGCGCGCGCCATCCCGAGCTGGCGCGCGCTTTCATCTTCGTGACCGGTGATGCGGGAGCGGTGTGGACCGAGCGCGATCTGGTCGACGTTCCCGTGCTGTCGAAGCCGTTCACGGCCAGCGACCTCGATCGCGCGCTGGCCGAGCTCACCGCTTTGGCGCCCAACCGCTGATCAGCTGCCCGCCTTCTTCTTCTTGATGTCGTCCTTGAGGTTCGGGTTCACGTTGTAGCCTGCCTTCTCGGCGCTCTTCAACGCGCGCTCGGCATCGTCGTAGCGGCTGGTCGTCGCGTAGACCACCGCCAGGTTGTTCCAGGCTTCGCCGAGCTTCGGGTCGGTGCTCACCGCGATCTTGTATTCGCGCTCGGCGTCCGCAATGCGCTCGGCGCGGAAGTAGGCGCTGCCGAGGGCCACCGACACGAATGGCGGTACCGAGGCGTCGATCGAAACGTTGAGGCCGCGATCCATGTTCTGCTGATTCAGCCGCATCTGATTCTGCATCTGGCGGGCCGTCTCCTGCGATCGCTGGCTCTGCGGACCGGAGGTCATCTGCCGCACCGCCTCCTTCAACTCCATCTGCTGATCCTGCCGCGCCCGCATCGCATCGGCATCGGCGCTGAAGCGCTGGCCGGCATCGCGTATGTAGATGTCGCGGCACTGCTCGTAGGCGTGAATCGCGTCGGGATAGTGCTTGCGTCCCATCTCGGCGCGACCGAGCCCGTAGTAGGCGAGTGTCATGCGTGGATACAACTCGATGGCCGCCCTGAACTCCTTTGCGGCCTCGTCCCAGGATTCGGCCCTGAGCGCCTGCCAACCCTCTTTGTAGTGCATTTCCGCGCGCTGGCGGTCGGCGGAGAGTTGCGCCGGGGATTGCGCGGCGCTGACCAGCAGGACCGCAAGGGTCAATGAACCGATCATTGTGCCTCCCGAAATGAAAACGCCCCGCGGGTCGAGACCCGCGGGGCGGCAGTATACGTTCGGGCCGGACTAGAACACGAACTTCACGCCGAAGCGCGCGAGGATCGGCGTCTGGAAGTCGTTCGGCTGCAGGAACCGCGGATCCTGGAAGCTCGGCGACCCCGGCGCGACCGCAGCGGCTTTGGCGTTGATCAGCTGATCGAAGCTGATCTGTCCCGCGTAGAACGCGGCCTCGCTGAAGGTGAGGCCGTTGCCGCTGCGCAGCTGCGTGACGAACTTCGACGTGGCGGTCTGCTGGTTGAACAGATTCTGGACCGTGAAGTTCAGCTGAATCCCCCGCGTGCCGAGCCGGAACTCGTGCTGCAGGTAGAGATCCGTCTGCGAATACATCGGCGTGCGGCCATCGCTGCCGCGGCCGAGATACTGCACCGGATAGTTGCTGGTCGGCAGCACCGCCGCCTCGCGGCTCACCGGGATGCCGCTCGCGACGTACTGGTTCAACCCGAGGCTCAGTCCAACCGGCACCTGATAGATGAACTGCGCCTTGAACTGATGCGGCCGATCGGTGGCGAGCGGACCGTAATTCGGCTGCCCGTTGCCGTCGAACATCATGATCGGATAGTCGTAGCCGCGGCCCACGTTCGGGCTGGTGCGGCCGTTCTCGTCCGACTGCGAGAGGCCCGAGTAGTTGCCGTTCAGACGGCTCCACAGATAGCTGGTTCGGAGGAACCACCGATTGGCGAGCCGCTTGTCGAACGCGAACTCCACGCCGTCGTACTGGCGCTTCGGCTTGGGCATCGAGACGCCGGGGAACGCCGCCGCGGTCAGCCCTTCGCTCGGGTTGGCGATGATGTAGATCTCATTGCCGTCGGCGTCGAGCGACCCGGTGTCTTCCACTGCGCGATCGAGCTGCTTGTGGACGTAGTGGACGCTGACCGCCATGATGTTGTTCAGCTCGTGGTCGACGCCGAACGTCGCCTCCTGGCTGCGCATCGGCTTGAGATCGGGCTCGATCGCATCCGAACCGAACGACGGATGACGGAAGTCGATCGGGCCGCGAATCAGCGTGCCGCCACAAGTGCCGCTGCTGCCGATAGCCTGCGAAACCGTCGGGCAGCTGGAGGCGCTCAGCAGCGAGGTGTAGTCCGCCTGATCGAGGGTGTAGTAGAACGACAGCCACTTGTCGCCGCCGAACGATCCGCGCGGCAGCTCGAGCTTGAAGATGTCGTAGAACACGCCCCACGATCCAAACGCCTTCCAGCGGCCGTCGCCCTTGATGTCGTAGGCGAACCCGACGCGCGGAGCGATCTTGTCGGAGAAGTTGAACTTGATGCCGAAGTCCGGAATATCCGGCCCGGTGGTGTACGCCGGGACTTCTTCACGTTCCGTCCTGATCCCGGCATTGATGGTGAACCGGCTGCCGAGGGTCCAGGAATCCTGCGCGAACAGGCCAACGCCCGTCGAGTGGACGTTGCCTTCGGTGATGATGCCCTTGGTCGGATCGGCGCCGTTGCTGCGCACCTCGTAATACCCGTAGGTACCGCGCTGAACCGGGCTGCCGCTGGACAGGCTCTGATCCCAGAACATCCGGACCACCGGACGCGAGTTGCCACGCAGGACGTCGTTCCCCAGCTTGTCGACCTGCACGCCGAACTTCACCTGGTGCTGGCCGGCCATCGAGGCGTACCACGTCGAATCCGCCTGGAAGTAGCCGCGCGTCTGCTTGTCGCGATCGACCTTCGAGTTGGACAGGACGCTGAGGAAGCCCGTCGGATGCTGCAGGTTTCCCGGAACGTCGAGGAGGCCGACGTTGCTGCTCTGGAAGCTGAACTGCGGCTCGACCGGCACGTTGCTGTCGAACTGATCCGCCAGGTAGTAGCCGCCCCGCGCGCCAACGAAGAAGCGTGGCGACACGATCCAGTCGGCGTTGCCCGACACCGACCAGTTGGGAAAGGTCGATGACTTCTTATAGTTCGTGCCGAGCGCGTCGGTGCCGTTCAGCGAGGGCAGCAGGCCATCCTGCTTGTTCCAGCTGTTGTTGTAGGCGACGCGCGTGCGCAGCTTGTCGCCAATCTGCGACGTCTGGTTGGCGGTCACGTACTGCACCGTGTCCTTGCGGTGCACGGTGATCGGCTGACTCGTGGCGCGCAGCGTAACCGTGCGATCGATCGGGGTAATCGCCGGCTGATAGGCGCCGAAGAACCACGCACGATTGCGGACGATCGGGCCGCCGAGCGCGATGCCGGGCTCGTAGCGGTTGTAGTCGTCCTGGTCGTACTTGATGTATTCCGCTTTGTTCTGATCGGTCAGGCTGATGCGGAGGGTCTTGGTCCCGGTGTTGGTGCCGTTGGTCGCGCCGAACGCCGGCGTCTGTCCGCCCGAGGTCCGGTTGCCCTGCCAGTTGAACAGCCCGTAGCCGTGCCAGTCGTTGGTCCCGCTCTTGGTCACCGCGTTGATGACGCCGCCGGTGGCGCCGCCGTACTCGGCGGTGTAGCCGCTCGACTTGACCTGCACTTCGTCAATGAAGTCGACGATGACGTTCTTGCCCGAGAGGCCGCTCTGCAGGTTCGTCGTCTCGATGCCGTCGACGATATAGCGATTCTCGCTCGCGCTCGCGCCGTCGATCGAGAGGCCGCCGAGCTTCATTTCCTGATTGGCGCCCGGCGCCTGCGTGACCAGCGTGGTGAAATCGCGGCCATGCGGGATCAGGGCAACCTGCTCGGCGCGGATGTTCGTCTGCCGCGCGGTCTGCTTGACGTCGACGAGCGGCGACTCCGCGGTCACCTGCACCGTCTCGGCAACGCCGGCCACCGTCAGCGCGAAGTCCACCTTCTTGATCTCGCCGAGGCCGACGCGGACGTTGTCCGCCTTCCCGGGCCCGAAGCCCGAGAGGTTGGCGTTGACGACGTAGGTGTCTGGCGCGAGCGAGGGGAAGCGGTACACGCCCTGCGCGTCGGACACGGTGGTCAGGGTCGCGCCCGTCGTGCTCTTGACTTCGATGGTGACGCCGGGGAGTATCGCCCCGGAGGCGTCCTTCACGACGCCTTCAATCGATCCGCGCTGTTCCTGGGCGAGTGCCGGCAACGCCAGCAGCATCACCGCGACCAGCGCCGCGAATGTGCGTAGACGCATTGATGTTTCATCCTCCTGAAAATGACTGGACCTGGAAAAGAGCCGAAGAACCCGCCGCTGTATGACTGGGTGATCCGAGAAGCCTAGGAACGGCTAATCGGGCACAATTCGGGACTCTCCCCCGCTATCGCTCATAGCACGCGATGTGCCCGCCCCGGTCAACTGGTGATTAGTCCCTATTTCAGGGCTTTTCGTCAAGTCGTCACATGCTCCGCCCCAGCGGATCTGGTTTTTTGGAGTGGTTTATCCGGCAATCGGGATAAGTGGCACGAGCGTGATAGGCTCCAGTGGCCTGCCGCCTGCGGGAGCTCCGGTTCGTGCTCTCTATCAAAAACTTTAGATTCCTCAACTTTCGCCGATCGATCGTCAGCGCTGCGGCCGCGTTCTTCCTGGCGGGGTGCAGCAGTCCGTGCGGACTGGGGCTGCACGATCGAATGCCTTTCAAGGAAACGGTCCCGTGCTGCGGCGGGTTTCGATTCCAGGATGTCGACTTGAGCGCGAAGGACATCCAGGTCGATATCGCGAACAACGGGATCGTGGGTCAGTGGACCGTCGACGCGTTCCTGACCAGCGCCAGCTGCGCGAAGCTGTTCGACGGTCCGTATCCGGGTTCGACGCCGTTGTGCGAGGTGTTTCTGGGACCGGTGCGTGCCGGCGGCGTGAGCTCGCGCGTCTCGGTGCCTCGTGGAACCTACCGCCTGTTCGTGCAAGGCCAGACCGACGCACCCAGCGCGGTCTCGTTCGCCGTTGACGTCGGCATCTGGGATCACCGGTGCGGGAACGTGGTCGGCAGTCCTCCCTGAAGTATGCTTGAAAGGTTATGCCCCTCCCGCAGGTGGTCATCGTGGGAGCCGCGCGCACGCCCATCGGCCGCTACGGCGGTTCCCTGAAGGACGTCCATCCGGCGGATCTCGGCGCGACGGCGGCGCGAGCCGCGCTCGAACGCGCTCACGTTTCCCCCGACGTGATTGACGACGTGCTCGTCGGTCACGCGCGGCAGGCGGGATCGGGTCCCAATCCTGCGCGACAGGTCGGCCGCCGCAGCGGCATTCCCGACGCCGTTCCGGCGCACACGATCAACAAGGCATGCGCCTCCGGTCTGCAGGCGATTGCCACCGGGGCGCAGACGATCATGCTCGGCGAGGCCAACGCGGTGCTCGCCGGCGGTATCGAGTCGATGAGCCGGATGCCCTATCTGGTCGACGCCCGCGACGCGCGCTGGGGGCACCGGATGGGGAACTTCACGCTGGCCGACGCGATGTACCGCGACGGCTTCACGTGCTCGGTCTGCGGGATGGTCATGGGGGAAACGGCGGAAGTCCTCGCGCGGCAGTACGGCATCACCCGCGAACAGTCCGACGAGTACGCGATCGAGAGCCAGCGCCGCGCCGCGGCCGCCATCGCCGCCGATCGATTCGGCGACGAGATCGCGCCGGTTTCGTACACCGATGCGAAGGGACAGCCGCAGGTGCTCGCGGCCGACGAGCATCCGCGCGCGAACACCACGATCGAGAGCCTGCGGAAGCTGCCGCTCGTCTTCGGCACCGTCGAGGGAGCGCCAGGCATCATCACCGCCGGCTCGTCGTCGGGGATCACCGACGGCGGCGCCGCCGTCGTTCTGATGAACGGCGATTGCGCGAAGCAGACCGGAGTCAGGCCGTTGGCGCGCATCGTCGGCTGGGCCAGTGCCGGCGTCGATCCGCGCGTGATGGGCATCGGTCCGGTGCCGGCCGTGCGCAAGCTCCTCGATCGCACCGGGCTGCGTCTCGAGGAGTTCGATCTCGTCGAGTTGAATGAAGCCTTCGCGCCGCAGGTGCTCGCGGTGCTGCGCGACCTGCCGATTCCGCTCGAGAAGGTCAACGTCAACGGGGGCGCGATCGCCCTCGGCCATCCAATCGGCTGCACCGGCACGCGGATCGTCGTGACCCTGCTCTACGAAATGCTCCGCCGCCAGAGCCGGCTCGGCCTCGCGACGCTGTGCGTCTCAGGCGGGATGGGGATGGCGATGGCGATTGAGAGATGTTGAACGGGTGCTGAAGGTGCTGGGGGTGCTGGAGGTGCTGCAGGTGCTGGTGCTGATGGTGCTGGGGGGTGCTGGTGCAGGGGTGCGGTGCTGCTGGTGCTGATGGTGCTGCTGGTGCTGCTGGTGCTGATAGTGCCGATGGTGCTGATGGTGCCGATCGTGCTGCTGGTGCTGATGGTGCTGGAGGCGCTGACAGCACCAGCAGCTCACGCCCCCGCAGCACCAGCACCTCCCGCCCCCGCAGCACCAGCACCTCCCGCACCCCCAGCACCAGCACCTCCCGCACCCCCAGCACCAGCACCCGCAGCACTTCCAGCACGCAGCACCATCAGCACCTCAAGAATCGCTCTATGCGCCTAGCAATCATCCCCGGCGACGGTATAGGCCAAGAAGTGACTGCCGAAGCGGTGAAGGTGCTCACGCGCGTGGGCGAGGTCTTTGGCCGAGCCTTCGAGTTGGAGCACCTTGCCTGGGGCGCCGATCACTTTCTCGCCACCGGCGTCACCATTCCGGCGGACGGCTACGCCATGCTGCGCGATGAGTTCGACGCGATCTTCATCGGCGCGCTCGGCGATCCGCGGGTCCCGGACAACCGCCACGCCCGCGACATCCTGCTCGGGACGCGGTTCGAGCTGGATCTCTACGTCAATTACCGGCCGGTCAAGCTCCTCGACGAGCGTCTGTGCCCGCTGAAGAATCGCGGCCCGCGCGACGTGAACTTCGCGGTGTTTCGCGAGAACACCGAAGGGCTCTACGTCAGCGTCGGCGGACGCTTCAAGCCGGGCACCGAAGACGAAGTCGCGCTCCAGGAAGAGGTCAACACCTGGAAAGGGGTCAACCGGATCATCCGCCACGCGTTCGAGTTCGCGGCCAGCCGCGGGCTGACGCGGGTGTGCATGGCCGACAAGAGCAACGCGATGCAGCAGGGGCACGCGCTGTGGCAGCGGGTGTTCAAAGACGTGTCCGCCGCCTATCCGGCGATTGAGGCAACGCACTACTACATCGACGCGCTCGCCATGTACATGGTGCTCGATCCGGCGCAGTTCCAGGTCATCGTGACGAACAACCTGTTCGGTGACATCATCACGGATCTGGGGGCCACGTTTCAGGGCGGGCTGGGGATGGCGGCCTCCGGCAACATCCACCCCGGCCGTACCTCGATGTTCGAGCCGGTCCACGGCTCGGCGCCGAAGTTCGCCGGCAAGAACGTTGCGAACCCGATCGGGGCGATTTCGTCCGCCGCGCTGATGCTCGAGACGCTCGGCCTGGCTCGCGAAGCCGCGGCGATCGACCGCGCGGTGGCGCAGGCGGTTCGAGCCAACCAGGTCACCGCGGACGTCGGCGGCCCGCTCGGCACGCGCGAAACCGGCAGCTACATCGCGAGCCAGATCTCGGGATGAACGTCCAATGCTGAATGCTGAAGCGCCTGCGGCCCGAGCGAGGCGGCGGAGCGCAGTCCGGCGGCGCCGGACCGCCGAGCGAGAGCGCGTGGGGGTGGGGCCCCACGCGTACTGAAGAATGCTGAATACTGAAGCGCCTGCGGCCCGAGCGAGGCATGCCGATCCTCGGAAGGAACCATGAGCAACGATATCTACATTCTCGGCGGCGCACGCACGCCGATGGCGGAATACACGGGCAAGCTGAAGGACTTCTCGGCGCTCGAGCTCGGCGCGATTGCCGCGCGCGCGGCGATGGAACAGAGCGGCGTCGCCGCGGAGCAGATCGATCACGTCGTGTTTGGAAACGTGCTGCAAACCAGTTCGGATGCGGTCTACGGCGCGCGCCATGTCGGATTGAAAGCGGGCCTGCCGGTGGAGGTGCCGGCGCTCACTGTCAATCGGCTCTGCGGATCGGGCATCCAGGCCGCGGTCAGCGGCGCACAGATGATTCGGCTCGACGAAGCGTCTATCGTGCTGACCGGCGGCATGGAGAGCATGAGCCAGGCGCCACACGTCATCCGGGGGCTGCGCAGCGGGCTGCGGCTCGGGCAAGGGCAGCTCGAAGACACGCTGTGGTCGGCGCTCCTCGACACGCACTGCGGCTGCACCATGGCGGGCACCGCCGAGAACTGCGCCGCGAAGTACGGCATCTCACGCGACGCGCAGGATTGCTATGCGATTCGCAGCCAGCAGCTGGCAGCCAGGGCATGGGCCGAAGGACGGCTGGGTGAGGAGGTCGTCCCGATCGAGATCAAGTCGCGCAAGGGGACCGAGCTGTTCGCGCAGGACGATCACATGCGGCCCGATTCGACGCTCGAGGCGCTGTCCAAGCTGCCGCCGGCGTTCAGCAAGAACGGTTGCGTCACCGCCGGCAACGCCAGCGGCATCGTCGACGGCGGTGCCGCGCTGGTGCTTGCGTCGGAGAGCGCCGTGCGGACGCGAGGGCTGCGGCCGCTGGCGCGATTGACGCACTGGGCAGCCGTCGGCGTGGAGCCGACGCTGATGGGCATGGGACCGGTTCCCGCCACGCGCAAGGTACTCGAGCGCGCCGGGCTTTCGCTCGCCGATATCGATCTGTTCGAGGTCAACGAGGCATTTGCGGCGCAGTACCTCGCGGTGGAGAAAGAGCTTGGCCTCGATCGCGATCGCGTGAACGTCAACGGCGGAGCGATCGCGCTCGGGCATCCGCTGGGAATGACCGGAACGCGCCTGCTGCTGACGCTGATTCTGGAGCTGCGGCGCCGCGGACTCGAGCGCGGGCTCGCGACCGCGTGCATCGGCGGCGGCCAGGGAATCGCCGCCCTCGTGGAGACGGTCTGACATGGAGATCAAGACGGTTGGCGTGCTCGGGTGCGGGCTCATGGGGGCAGGGATTGCGCAGGTGTGCGCCGCGTCGGGCTACAAGACGCTCGTACGCGAGGTCGAGGAGCCGCTTCTCGCCAAAGGGCTGGGACGGATCGAGAAATTTTTGAACGACGGCATCGACAAGGGCAAGGTCACCCCGGAGGCTAAAACCAGGACGCTGGCCAATCTCACCGGCACGACGAAGCTGGAGGATCTGGCGAGCGCCGACCTGGTGATCGAAGCAATCATCGAGAACGTCGACGAGAAGGCCCGCGTCTACGCGGCGCTGGACGCCGTGGTGTCGGATTCGACGATCTTCTGCTCGAACACCTCGTCGCTCTGCATCACCGAGCTGGCGGCGAAAACGCGGCGGCCGGATCGCTTCGCCGGCCTGCACTTCTTCAACCCGGTTCCGCTGATGAAGCTCGTCGAGGTGATTCGCGCCCTGACCACGAGCGACGAGACCTACCGCGCCGTCTTCGCGTTCGCGCAATCGCTCGGCAAGGAGCCGATCACCGCCCCCGACAAGCCCGGCTTCATCGTCAACCGCCTGCTCGTTCCCTACCTGCTCGACGCGATTCGTTCCTACGAAAACGGCCTCGGCACCATCGAGGACATCGACAAGGGGATGAAGCTCGGTACCGGTTATCCGATGGGGCCCTTCACGCTGCTCGACTTCGTCGGCCTCGACACCACCTACTACATCGCCAACATCATGTTCGACGAATACCGCGAGCCGGCGTACGCGCCGCCGCCGCTGCTCAAGCGGATGGTCCTCGCCGGGCGTCTGGGGAAGAAGTCAGGGCAGGGGTTCTACAAGTACTGATCCCAGACTTGCCACAGGAGATCAGGAGATCACGAGAGCAAACAGGAGGTTAGGAGATCAGGAGGACTGAATGTTTCGTAGAGGAGATAAGGAGATCAAGAGAACTGCCTTTCGATCTGTTCACTCTTGTAGTACCCGTTAAGGAAGCGTCTCGTTACCTCCTAACCTCCTGTTTCCACCCTCCTGATCTCCTGGCCTCCTGTTGGCGACCGCAGCTGATCGAGTAGCGCCCGGCCTTTGACTTTGAACTCCCGATTCTCCGGCCCCCACTCAGGATCGTCGTCCGGAACGGAGAGCAGACGTTGCAGCGCGGTGCGTGCTTCGGCCTTTCGTTTCATCGCGACGAGCGTTTCGGCGAGGAAGTAGAGCGACGCGGTGCTGTTCGGGTTGTAGGTGAGCGACTTGCGCAGGTGCGTCTCCGATTCGCGGTTGCTGCCGCCGAAGACGCCCGGCACCTTGAAGTACCACCGCCCGAGCGCGCGATCCGCGGAACCCTGTTCGAACGCCGGATCGATGCGCAGCACGGTCTCGAGCTCCTTCCTGATGTCTCCCCTGTACTTCAGGCCTGCTCTCAGCCCGAACGACTCGGCCAGCGCGCCCATGTTTGCGGCCATCCAGAAGTGCCCTTCGGGGCGATTGGGCTCGATGCCAACCGCGGATCGGCCGGCGGAGATCCCCGCTTCGAAGAGCGCCCGCCGCGCGTCCGGCGCCGCGTGGCCGCCAAGCCAGTAGCGGGCGCGGGCGAGCTTCCACGCCGATTCGAAGTCCTTGGGATTTTGCGTCGTACGCGCGGCCCAGATGCGTTCGGCCGCCTCGGCGCTGGCGATGTCGTCACGGTGCGCATAGAGCGCATCCGGATCGTCGGTGCTCTGGACGAACGCCGCGCCGATCGGCGGCGCGGCCGCGGGGCCGCTCAAAACAGCGATGTACAATGTGAGGATGCAGGAGATCATCCGTCAGCTGCTCGCCGAGCTGGGAGAGAATCCGGCGCGCGAGGGGCTGCTGAACACGCCGCAGCGCGTGGAGAAATCGCTGCGATTCCTGACGAGCGGCTATACCGCCGACGTGGATTCGGTCCTCAACAACGCGCTCTTCACCGTCGATTATAACGAGATGGTGATCGTCAAGGACATCGAGGTCTACAGCCTCTGCGAACACCACCTGCTGCCGTTCTTCGGCAAGTGCCACATCGCCTACATTCCCCAGGGCAAGGTCATCGGCCTCAGCAAGATTCCGCGGCTGGTCGAGATCTTCGCGCGGCGGCTGCAGATTCAGGAGCGCCTCACCAGCCAGATCGCCGAGACGATCAGCGACAAGATTCAACCGCTCGGCGTGGCCGTGGTGGTCGAGGCCACGCACCTGTGCATGTCGATGCGCGGCGTCGAGAAGCAGAACTCGTTCGCGATCACCAGCGCGATGCTCGGCGCGTTTCAGCGCGACGCGCGGACGCGCATGGAGTTCCTCGAATTGATCCGGCGGCCGGAATTGTCGGCGCGCTCGCGGAGCTTCATCGACGACGTCGCCCACGCGCTCGATTAATCGACCCGGGCGTCAATCTTTCATGCCGCGTTGGCGACGCGATGGAAAATCGCGGCGAGCTGCGCGACCCCCTCGGTCAGCGACGCCGGCCCCGGCTGCAGGATATAGGTTGATTTGACCTCGTAGACGTGATCGTTGCGCACCGCGTCGATGCGATCCCAGCCGGCGCGCTCGACGATGGTCCGCTTGCGCATCGCCTTGCCGCACCAGGACGCGACGATCACCTGCGGGTTGCGCTCGATCACCGCGGCCGGATCGACGATGCGATCCTTGGCGAGGCGGGCGGAGCGCAGTTCCGGGAAGCAGGGATCGCCGCCGGCGGCCTCGATCAGCTCGTCGACCCAGCAGATGCCGGAGATCAGCGGATCGTCCCATTCTTCGAAGAACACGCGCGGCCGCCGCGGCAGCGAGGCAGCGCGTTCGCGGATGGCGTCGATGCCCGCCGCGAGCCGCGCGGCCAGCGCATCACCCTCGGCCGCCCGCCCGACCAGCGCGCCCACCGTGCGGATCATCTGCAGGATCTCCGCAACCGAGCGCTGATTGAAGGTGTAGACCGGATAGCCGCGCCGAATCAGCTCGCGTGCGATGTCCGCCTGCAGATCCGAAAACGCCAGCACTAGATCCGGCTTCAGCGCATCGATCTTGTCGAAGCGGGCGTTGATGAACGCGGACACCTTCGGCTTCTGACGCGCCTCCGGCGGCCTCACCGTGTAGCCCGACACGCCCACCACCCGATCGCCCTCGCCGAGCAGGTAGAGCGTCTCGGTGGTTTCCTCGGTGAGGCAGACGATGCGGCGGGGAGCCATGGTCAATCGGAAATCCTCAATCGCCGATCAGAAATTATACTGAGCGTATGGGCCGAACCTTCAGACTCGCGCTGGCAGCGATCGTGGCCGCGCTCCTCGTCACGCCGTCGATCTCCGCGCAAACTCGACGGAAACCGGCAGCGAAGAAGCCGGCGCCCAAGGCGCAGCCGGCATCGCTGAAGACGGCAACTCCGGATACGCGCTGTCCGTCGCTGATCGGGATGGGGGTGAAGACCATTCGCAGCTTCTGCGACGTCCCTGCCGGGCGCGATCCCGCGCAGGGGATCGTGGTCACGCTGCCGCCGCACGCCGGGCCTGCGACGCTGTCGTTCGATCTGCACGCGCGCCACACCTACTCCGAAGCGCAGACCAAAGCGGGGGAGGCCTACTCGCGCTATCGCGCGGTGGTCGGCGTGCTCACCATGAAAGGCGATCTGATCGAGCGCGGCGCGGTCGAAGCGGAGTTCCGCACCGCGGCCGACCTGTTCGATCGCATTGCCGGCGGCGCCGGTCCCGGCGGTCTCAAGGCGGTGGCGCCGGCGGGACACGAGCAGATCTACATCACCATTCCCGCCGGCGTCGACGAGGTCAGCATCCTCGGTGAAACGCTCGACGCGGTGACGCCGGCAGGGCACGAGACGGTCGTGATGCAGGGGAGGCCGGTGGCGATCGTCAGCAACCTGCTGGTCGAGTACAAGCCGGCGCCGGCCAGACGCGGGCGCTGAGTCCGCAAGCCTGCGAGCCCACGAGGATCGCGAGTGAGCCACGGCAGCGGAGTGGGGACCTAGGGGCCCCCGCGAGCGACCGTGTAGGGGAGTCCGACGGGCGACGCCCCTCGGTCAGGTAAAATTGTGGGTTATGGATCTTCGTGACGTAGTCATCGTAGGGGCCGGTCCGGCCGGGCTTGCCGCGGGCATTGCCGCGGTGAAGGCAGGGCTGACATATTCGATCGTTGAAAAGGGAACGCTCGTCAATTCTCTCCTGCACTATCCCACCGAGATGGTGTTCTTCACGACCCCCGAGCTGATGGAAATCGGCGGCATGCCGTTCGTCAGCCCGCACGACAAGCCGAGCCGGATGGAGGCGCTGCGCTACTACCGCCGCGTCACCGACGCGTTCGACCTCGACATCGCGTTCGACGAATCGGTGGTCGCCGTCCAGCGCCAGGCCAGCGTGCCCGACGCGCATGGATCCTTCGTCGTCGACACCCAGAGCGGCCGCGGGGTCAGACGGTCGTTTCACGCACGCAGCGTCGTGCTCGCCACCGGCGCGTACGATTTTCCCAACCGCATGGATATCCCTGGCGAGGATCTGCCGCACGTCTCCCACTACTTCACCGCGCCGCATCCGTTTTTCCGCAAGCGGGTGGTGATTGTCGGCGGGAAGAATTCGGCGGCTGAAGCGGCGCTCGAGCTGTTCCGCGCCGGTGCGCACGTGACGCTGGTCTATCGCCGGTCAGCGCTGTCCGATTCGATCAAGTACTGGGTCAAGCCGGACATCGAGAACCGGATTCGAGAGGGATCGATTGCCGCCCGCTTCGATACCAACGTCGCCGAGATTCGTCCGACGTCGGTGATGGTCGAAGGGCCGGCGGGCAGCGAGGAGCTGCCGGCCGACGGCGTCTTCCTGCTCACCGGCTACATCTCCGACAATCGCCTGCTGCGCGCCTCGGGGGTGGAGCTCAATCCCGAGACCTGCGGACCGCGCCACGATCCGGAGACCTTCGAGAGCAACGTGCCCGGGCTCTACGTGATTGGCGCGATGGTGGCGGGAAAGGCGAGCGGCCGCATTTTCATCGAGAACGGCCGCTTCCACGGCCAGGTGGTCATCGATCGCATTGCCGAGCGGACGCGGGCTCGCGCGTAGCGCGGGCCTTCAGGCCCGCCGCGGGTGCGTAGGCGTCCTAATGAACCCCGTCGCGGTCCCAGGAATGGCGGGCGCTCAACACCTTCATCTCGAGCAGGTCGATGAGCGAGCGGCAGCGATCGAGCAGGCCGTTGCGCTCGAGCAGCGCCTGACGCTCGACCGGCTCGAGCTCCAGGTACTGGGCGAGCGCGTTCACGAGATCCTCGTCCGGCATCGCTGAGGGGATCTTCAGATCGGTACGCCGCTCGGTGTGAGGCATCAGCAGCGCCTCGAGCCGCTGGCGGTGGGTCTGCATCTCCGCGCGCCAGATGGACGCCGGCGGCTCGTCGATGGTCTCGACGATCGCCATCCGGTAGGCGTGTCCCCCCTCCTCGCCGCGGATCGTGAACTTCTCCATGCCACGCAGCACGATGTTGAACCGGCCGTCGTTGAGCCGCTCCGCGTGGGTGATCACCCCCGCACAGCCGACTGGGTAGACGGGCGGGCGTCCCTCGTAATCGGTCTGCCAGCCCGGCCGCAGCAGCACCATGCCGATAATCCGGTCGCCTTTCAGCGCCTCGTCGACCATCTCCCGGTAGCGCGGCTCGAAAATGTGCAGCGGCAGGAACACGTTCGGAAAGAGAACGACGTTGGGGAGAGGGAAGATGGGAATGAGGCGCGGCAGCACGATGGTCAGTGGATGGTGCGGGTCTTCTTGTCCATGTAATCCATCAGCACGTAGCGGCCGAGGGTGCGCGGCGTGGTGAAGTAGGCCTTGCCGTGGCAGATCTCGGCGACCTTGCGGACGAAGCTGACCAGATCGTAGTCGCGCGCGAGCATGAAGGTGTTGATCAGGATGCCGGCCTTGCGGCAGGCGGCAACCTCAGCGAACGTCTCGGACACGATGAACGGATCGAGGCCGAACGCGTTGCGGTAGATGCGGCCGTCGGCGCGGGTCAACGCCGACGGCTTGCCGTCGGTGATCATGACGATCTGCCGCATGTCCTTCTGCTGCCGCTCGAGAATGCGGCGGCCGAGCCGGAGCCCCTCGCGGGTGTTGGTGTAGTACGGACCGACGCGAACCCGCGCGAGCTGGCCGAGCGGAATCTCCTCGGCCGAGTCGTGGAAGAGCACCACCTTGAGCGCGTCACCCGGATACTGCAGGCGAATCAGGTTGGCCAGCGCGAGCGCGACGCGCTTGGCCGGCGTGAACCGATCCTCGCCGTACAGAATCATGCTGTGGCTGCAGTCGAGCATCAGCACCGTGGCGCAGGAGCTCTGATATTCCCCCTGCGCAACCATCAGGTCTTCGTAGTCGACGGCAATGCCGGAATGCGCTACGCGGGATGGGGGATCGGATCCCGGATCCGCTATGGGGGATGCGGCATTCGCAACGGATCCCGCGTCCCCCGTACCTGATCCCGCTCTGCGCGTTCGCAGAACCGCATTCAGGATCGTGGCGCTGGCGTCGAGATTCATCGTGTCGCCGAATTCGTACTGCTTCGGCGCGCCCCCCGCTTCGATACCGGTCGCCATCTCGCGCGTATCGTGGCGGCCGATGCTGCTCTTGCCGAGGGAGCCCAGGAGATCGCGCAAGGCGCGGTAGCCCAGGAAGTCGAGGCTCTTGTCGGTGATCTCGAAGCGGTACTGCTCGGTGTTGCCCATGCCGCCGCCCGGCCGGCCCTCGCGCTGCTCGCGCTCCCCCTCGAGATCCGGCGGGCCGGTGAGGTAGCCCTGCGACTGCAGCTTCTCGATGATCTTCTGAATCAGATCGTCGAGACGCTGCTCGGCATCCTCGGCATCGCGCCAGTTCTCGCCCAGCAGGCGCTCGAGCGTTTCTTCGGACAGCAGCCCGCCATTGAGCAGCGCCTCCATGATCGCATCGTGGAGCGACTGCCACGAATGCCCGCCCTCCTCATCGTCGTAGGGATTCCCGTACGGGCTGTCGAAACCGCTGCCGAGCAGCAGATCGGAAAGCTTCGAGAGCAGCTCCTCGAGATCGACCTCGTCGAGATCCTCGCCGGTGTACTTGGAGTAGCGATACTTCATGAATGGTGAACGCTGAATGCTGAACGCTGAATGCTGAATGCTGAACGTTGAACCGCCCTTCAGTTGTAATACTTTTTCTTGCCCATCGGTGCGTCGCGTTCGGCCAGCGGGTCGCTGGCCATGCGCGGGGCCCGTTTGACCTGCTCGGCGGCCTGGAACTGTCCCTCCTCCGAGCGGCTGATCTTCCGCAGCGCGTAGAGGCCTTCCAGCACGAAATCGACGGCCGCGGCGAGCAGCCCGTCGGCCGGACGTTTGCCGAGACCGGCCTGACGTGCAGCGTCGTGCAATCCCTGGACCTGCGCGGTGCGCTCGAGCAGCTCGGCGGCGCCGAGCGTGTCGTCGACCTGGAGGCTGCCGCCGAGGTCGAACCACTCGGTGATCTGCCGTTGATCGGCGTTCGGGTACCAGCCGTTGAAGACGCTGCCGACCGCGGCGCGAATCAGCTCGCGCGCGACGTTGTCGGCCCCCTTCAGCTCACCCTCGTATTCCAGCTCGAACTTGCCGGTGATCGCCGGAACCGCGGCGTAGATGTCGGTGACGCGCGGCACCGCGGCGGCTTCGCCGGTGGCGAGCGCGCGGCGTTCCGCGTTCGAGATCACGTTCTCGAGCAGTGAGATCGGCAGGCGCTGGCTGACGCCGGACCGCTTGTCGATCTTCTGATCCTGCCGCGCCTGGAACGCGACCTCTTCGACGATCTCGCGAACGAAGTCCGGCACGATCAGCTGCACCGGCAGGCCGCTCTCCTCGCGCCGGGTCCATGCCTCCTGCGCGGTGATCTGCATCGCCTGCTGTCGCGTTGCCGGGTAGTGGGTGCGGATCTCGGAGCCGATGCGATCCTTGAGCGGCGTGATGATTTTGCCGCGGGCGGTGTAGTCCTCCGGGTTCGCGCTGAACACCATCAGCAGATCGAGCGGCAGGCGGACCGGGTAGCCCTTGATCTGGACGTCCCCTTCCTGAAGGATGTTGAACAAGCCCACCTGGATCTTGCCGGCGAGGTCCGGCAGCTCGTTGATCGCGAAGATGCCGCGGTTGGCCCGCGGCACCAACCCATAGTGCATCGTCATCTCGTCGGAGAGCTGAAGGCTGGCACGGGCCGCCTTGATCGGATCGAGATCGCCGATCATGTCGGCGATGGTCACGTCCGGGGTGGCCAGCTTCTCGACGTAGCGCGCGTCGCGCGGCAGCCATTCGATCGGCAGATCGTCGCCGGCGTCGCGCAGCCGGGCGCGGCAGGCGGCGCAGAGCGGCGCCAGCGGATCGTCGTGGATCTCGCAGCCGGCGACCACCGGCAGCGCCGCATCGAGGAGCAGCGTCAGGCCGCGCAGGATGCGTGTCTTGGCCTGGCCGCGCAAGCCGAGCAGGATGAAATTGTGCCGCGACAGGATCGCGTTGACCACCTGGGGCACCACCGAATCGTCGTAGCCGATGATGCCGGGGAACAACGTCTCGTTCGAGCGCAGCTTGCAGATCAGGTTCTCGCGAATCTCCGCCTTCACCGGGCGCCGCCGGACGCGGCCCGATTCGATCTCGCGTCGGAGCGCGCCCAGCGATTGAACGTTCACAGAGGGCATGGGCCGATATTAACAGGTTATGTGAGAGCCGGGTGAAGTCGGCTTCAGCATTCAAGATTCAGCATTCAGCGTTCAGCCCGTCTCTGTCTCCTGCCTCCTGTCTCCCGTCTGCTCCGTTCAGCATTCAGCATTCAGCATTGAGTAGAATCGCTCCGTGCGGCGCCCGCATCCCGCCGTGAGGTTCGGACGTCCGCAGGTGTTCGCGCACCGCGGCGGCTCCTTGCTGAGGCCCGAGAACACGCTGGCAGCGTTCGATCACGGCCTGGCGCTCGGCGCAGACGGCCTCGAATTCGACGTTCATCTCTCACGCGACGGCGTTGTCGTCGTTCACCACGACGCAACGCTCGAGCGGACCACCAACGGCCGGGGTCGCCTCGCGTCACACACCGCGGCGGAGCTCGCGGCGCTCGACGCCGGCTGTCATTTCGGCGCGCCCGATTATCCGTATCGCGGCAGTGCCGGTGGGGTGCCGACGCTCGCCGACGTGCTGCGCCGCTACCCGCGTATTCCGGTGATCGTCGAAATGAAGGTCAACGATCCCGCGCTCGCCCGTCGCACCATCGACGAGATTCGCGCCGCGGATGCCGTCGATCGCGTCGCCCTTGGATCGTTTGGCACGCGCGTGCTGCGCGCCGCCCGCGCGTACGAGCCGCGCATCGCCACCGGTTCCTCTCGTGAGGAAACCCGGCTCGCCCTCTATCGATCGTGGTTTCGCTGCCCGGTGCGCGAGCCGCCGTTCGACGTTTATCAGGTGCCCGAGCGTTCCGGCGCCACGCGCGTGGTGTCGCCGCGGTTCGTTCGCGATGCGCATCGGGCGCAGCTCGCCGTCCAGGTCTGGACCGTCGACGCTGCCCGGGACATGCGACGGCTGCTGGCGTGGGGAGTGGACGGCATCATCAGCGATCGGCCAGACATTGCGGTGGAGGTCGTGCGTGAATTCGCCCGGGCGGCTCCCGGGCACGTACCTTGAACGTTCCGCCGCCCCAGGAGGCCCTATGGATTTACGGGCAAAGTACGATCACGCCATTAACACCGCGAAATCGCTGCACATGGAGGGATCGGCTCAGCAGGAAGGGGACAAGCTCAACTTCCGCGGCACTGTCGGATCCGAAGAGGAAAAAAATCAGATCTGGAATGCGATCAAGACAGTGCCGGACTGGCAGAAGGACATCAACGCCGACATCCGGGTGGTGGCGCGTCAGCAGCCAGTGGCGACCAGCGGCGCCGCCGCCGCGCGGAGCTACACCGTGAAGCCGGGTGACACGCTCAGCAAGATCGCCAAGGAGCATCTCGGAGACGCGAACGCCTACATGCGGATCTTCAACGCCAACACCGATCAGTTGACCGATCCCGACAAGATCAAGCCGGGACAGGTCCTCAAAATTCCGGGCTAACCCGCGGCTACTTCTTCTGCAGCGCCGCCGCCGCCGTGAACTTCGGTTCGATGTCGACCGGCACGCCGGTCAGCTTGTCCAGAACCTTCTGAACCTCGGGACGCACGACGCCAAGGCGATCGATCAAATCCTTCGCCTTGGCGTAACTGCCCTCCGCCTGCAGCGTCATGATCTCGCCGGTCAGCGTCGCCACCGCGTCGCCAATCTTGGCGGCATCGACGGTGAACGTGCCGTCCTGCCGCACTTTGAACGCGCCCGCGTCGAGCAGCCAATTCAGCTGAATCGCGATACCGCGCCCGTGCGCCTCGCTTAGCCCGAACCGGATCGATCGAAACGCCGACGCCAGGAACGTCGTGTACATCGTCCTGGCGATTGCCGGATCGAGCAGCTTGCGGTCGGCGAGCTGACGCAGCGCCCACAAGCCGGACACGTCGGCTTTCGCTTCCTCGATCGTGCTGTAGGTCTCTTTCAGCTCCTGCCTGACGGTCGTCTGGCGTCCGCCCGCCGTGATGTTGTGCGGACCCAGGCCGTGCATCAGTTCGTGCATCAGGATGTGCGTGAAGAACGCGTCGAACGAAACCTTGCTCTGGTCCGCTGCCGGGAGCGCGACCTTGGAGATCGGCAGCAGTACCATCTTGAACTTCCTTTCCAGCACATTGGGATCCTAAGCTTAGAATTCCACGTGGACAAGTTGTCGCG